>VFQT010002473.1_pt1 | contig 18881 bp, 13 predicted proteins | sample 3512381 | NCBI WGS metagenome assembly VFQT01 (sample SAMN10412376, study PRJNA504923) | tailings metagenome | isolation source: Relicate 2 Philex TSF3 active mining site | place: Philippines: Tuba, Benguet | collected 2017-08-29
TGAAAGTGATGGGGAAAGTGTATATGACAAACGTCAGGCTTGTAATTCTCGTGGCAGTTTGCTATGGTGAGTATGCAATTTGAAATTCAGAAGGAGGTGGTTTTCACACATGTTCTGCCCGATTTGTTGAGTTATCCGCATGGATTGTGGCGGCGATGAACTGGTAACTTAGCTTGGACGCTTATGGGTTATCAGGGAGCCAATAGCGAAACCGGCCGATTATGGCCGGTTATTTGTTTAACAAGGTCCTGGGAGGGACGAAATGAAAACAAGTAAGTTGTTTGCGATTATTGTGATCTTTGCTTTGCTCACAGCCGCCCTGCAGACTTCAGGTGTCTCTGCAGATAAGCCTGATGTTGTTGAAGTGCAAATCCTTGCTGTGAACGATTTTCACGGTGCGCTCGATGCGGCATTGACGAAACCCAGTTCAACCAACCAAGCCACATGGTATTACCGTGGCGGTGCGGAATATCTCACCAAGTTCGTACAAGCGGCTGAAGCGGACAATCCCAACACCATCAAGATCTCTGCCGGCGATATGATCGGTGCCACCCCGCTGCTCTCCGCCCTGTTCCATGATGAACCGACGATCATGGCGTTCAACTTGATGGGCTTTGACCTCAGCACTACTGGCAACCACGAATTTGATGAAGGCTGGCAGGAACTGCTCCGCATGGATAATGGCGGCTGTCATCCAACGGATGGCTGTTTCCCTGGAGTTCCAGCATTTCCGGGTGCATCATTCGAATATCTATCTGCCAATGTGATTCGGTTGGATAACGGGCTAACACTTTTTGCTTCCACCAGTGTAAAAGAAGTGGATGGCGTGAAGATCGGCTTCATTGGCATTGCACTCGAAACCACACCGACCATCGTCGTATCCTCGGCTGTGGAAGGGTTGATGTTCGAAGCAGAAGTTGACACCATCAACGAGTATGTCAAATATCTCAAAGATACAGAAGGGCTTAAAGCCATCGTTGTCATTTTGCATGATGGCGCAGGCTCAGCGCCCAGCTACAACGCCTGCAATTACACCGACCCGTTCTTTGCGAATGTGATCATGAACATCGACCCCGAAGTGGATGCTGTGATCACCGGGCACACCCACAATGCCTATAACTGTCAGATCAAGGTCAAGAAGAACTACGACCCGATCCTCGTCACTGGTGCCGCTTATAACGGTCGCTACCTGACCGATATCGACCTGACCATTGCAGGCACGAACGGACAGGTGATCGGCAGAGTTGCGAACAACATCCCTGTGGAAGTACAGTATCTTGGTGCAGTCCCAGATCCGGATATGAAAGCTCTGCTCGACCAATACCGCACCGCATCTGCCCCGCTGGCGAACCGCGTGGTTGGCACGATCACTGCGGATATCAAACGCGGTGGCAATATGGAAGAGTCTGCATTGGGTGATGTGATCGCAGATGCCCAACTTGCTGTCACGAAAGATGTTGGCTATGGCGAAGCCGTGATAGCCATGACGAATCCGGGCGGCATCCGCACCGACGTGCTCTATGCTCAGATCAGCGGTGGTGAAATGCCTGGTCAGGTGACCTACGCTGAAGCATTCGCTGTCCAACCGTTCAGCAACAGTCTGGTGACCCTTACGTTGACAGGCGCACAACTCAAGGCAGTGCTTGAACAACAGGCAACCGCCGGTTCAGACGGATCGGGAAGAATGCTACAGATCTCCTATAGCCTCACCTACTCGTGGAGTCTATCCGCGCCGGTAGGCAGTAAAGTGAGCGATATCAAGATCAATGGCGTGCCCGTAGACCCGGCGGCCAGCTACCGCGTTACGGTCAATAACTTCCTGGCAGGCGGCGGTGATGGCTTCACCGCATTAACCGCCGGAACCGACCTATTGACCGGGATGATCGACCTGGATGCGTTTGTGGCATATCTGACAGCAAACTCGCCCGTCGCCCCCGGACCAAAGAATCGAATTACAATGATCCCGTAAAACCCTTTCGTTCAATATGCGTCCCCGGTTGGAATTTCCTGCCGGGGATTTTTGATTCTGAAAATTTAGGATTATCAATCCGGCAGCAGAGAAACCATACAAGGAAGCTCACATGTCGAAGCTGTAAGGTATGAATGGTACGAATGGTTGGTTTCAAATACGGGTATTTTTTGTACAATTCGATCAGGAGCTTTATTATTATGAGTAGTATTCCTCGTTTAATGCGTGGCTTGGGTTGGATCATTTTTACCCTAATGTGGGTCCCCTTCATTTTGATGTTCATGGATATGCCCGCCGGTAACCACACCTATGGGTCCATTAGTGAACTTCCCGGAAAAATGGGGTTGTACCTCGTGATTACGGTCGGTATGTCTATCATTGCGATCGGACTTCTAGTTGGTTCGGGCGTAGTTGGCTGGCTGTTCGGACGCATAGCGCTTTCAAGGGGAGAATCCGGCACGGCTCGCATCTTGAACATCACCCCCACTGGCACACGCGTCAATCACTATTACTACGGCATGCGCTTCACACTGGAAGTGCAATCCTTCGGAGAAAGTTTTCAAGCCGATGCAGAACGCCTCATCCCCATGCATGAAATGACGAAGTATCAGACCGGCATGATCGTCAATGTGAAATACGACCCCGTCACCAAGATCATCGCCATGGTGGATTAACCCAGGAATTGGACAAACAATCATGACAACCCTTACAAATACAGGGGCATTGAAGCACCTTGAGGGGAAGGAGAAACTTCTACTACGCCTTGTTGAATTAAGCGTGACATTGAATTCCACTCTCGATCTTGAAGAACTTCTCCAACTCATCACTGCCACAGCCACCGAAGCGCTGAACTGTGAAGCCGCCTCCATCCTGCTTTATGATGAACGGCATCCGCGCCTGTATTTCGCCGCCGCTACCGGGTCCAACCCCGCCAAACTGGCAGAGATCCCCGTGCCGATTGATAACAGCCTCGCAGGCACGATCTTCCGCACCAACCAGCCGATGATCCTGAACAATGCCGATCAAGACCCGCGTCACTTTCCACTCGTGGCAGACCATATCAACATCAAGGTCAAGACCCTGCTGGGTGTGCCCATGCCCATTAAAGACCAGACCATGGGTGTGCTCGAAGCGATCAATAAACATGGCGGCAATTTCGATGAAACCGATACAGCGATCTTATCGGTAGTGGCTGCCCATGCCGCCATTGCCATTAACAATGCGCGTCTGTTCAAAGCCCGCCAACAGGCATTGGAAAAGGTCCGCACGATGAACGAGATCAAGAATAATTTTCTTGCGTTGGCATCGCATGAACTGCGCACCCCATTGGGCATCATCATTGGGTACGCCACCTTTTTACAAAGTAGTTCCGAAGGTGAATCCACTGAACATGCCGGGCATGTGCTTACTGCAGCATCCCAAATGCGCACCCTGCTCGATCAAATGAACAACCTCACCATGCTTCAAACCGATGAAATGATCCTGCGGCGAGTCAAGATCCCCGTGCAGGATATTCTGCATTTCGCCCTGGATGAGATCAAAGTCACCGCCTCCAGCCGGGACCTGCAGCTTGTTCTGGCGTTTCAAGAGGCGCCCATCCCCGTCAACGTGGACCCCGAAAAAACCACACTTGCCATTGTCAATCTGCTCAACAATGCCATCCGTTTCTCGCCTGAAAAAAGCGAGTTAACTCTTGGTGCTGTACAACAAGGGAAACAAGTGATGATCTGGGTTCAAGACCGCGGCGAAGGCATCCCGGTGGATAAACTGCACAAAGTGTTCGAAGAGTTCTACCAGATCGAACCGCCCAATACCCGCCATCATGGCGGACTGGGTATTGGGTTAACCATTGCCAAAGGCATCATTGAAACTCAAGGCGGCTCCATTTGGGCAGAATCCGAAGGCAAAGGACGCGGCTCGACGTTCAAGGTATTGCTCCCAATGGCATAAGACCTGTGGAATCCGTGTACAAAAAGAATTCTTTTTACCTCCCAACTTTATTGACATTCCCCCCTCCCTCAGGTAGAATAGCCGTCGCCTTTTGAACGACGGGCCTGTAGCGCAGTTGGGAGCGCGCCTCAATCGCACTGAGGAGGTCAGGGGTTCGAATCCCCTCAGGTCCACAGCGTTCAGAACATTATTTACCTGGGCCCATAGCGCAGTTGGGAGCGCGTCTCAATGGCATTGAGAAGGTCGGGGGTTCGAATCCCCCTGGGTCCACCTGCGAGAGCGATTAGGAAACTAATCGCTCTTATGCTATAATGCCAAAACATAGTTAAAAGTCAGGACAGGAGTAGTAGGTCATCCCGTCAGCGAGCTGGGAAAGCGAGGTGGAAGCCCAGCATTCACGTGCCCACGGGAGCACAAAATCCCCTAAAGGGGACAAACGACCGAACTCGCCTGTTATCTCGCAAGAGAAACTGCGCTGGTGAATCAAGTAGTCCGCGCCGGGAATGCCCGTTACAGCAACCAAAGTGACGTTTGCAAGTTGGAACGTAATTCGGGTGGTACCGCGGAGAGAGCTCTTCGTCCCTGATGTGGATGAAGGGTTTTTTTATTTTCTGGCGACGGGCTATGGTCCATCGTCTAATTTGAAAGGAGGCACGCATGAACATCAAACGAAATTTCTGGAAGCAGGGTCCTTTGCTTGCGGGTCTTCTTTGCACGTCTTTGTAAATCACGAGGTGCAACCCTTGCATCTTGAAACCTGGAACTTGAAACTTTTTATATGAGGTAAGAATGGCTACTACAAAAAAGAAAGATGAAAAAAAGAAGAAACCCGCTGCAAAGAAAACAGTAAAACCTGCAGCAAAGAAAGTTGTCGCAAAGAAAACGGCAGTGAAAACAACCGCGAAAAAGACGGTAAAACCGGTTGCCAAGAAAACGACCAAGGCTGTTGCGAAAAAGGCGACAAAGCCTGCGGCGACAAAAACGGTCAAGAAGGTGAGTCAGCCCAAGGCAAAGAAAGAAGCGACGCCGAAGGCTATCATCCCTGCACCAAAGGCTGCCATCACTCCAGTGACAGAGAAACCGAAAGCCATCGTCGCTGTTGAGAAAAAAGAGAAAGAGGAGACAAAGGTGAAGGACCTGTCTTACAACCCTGGCAACATTGAGAAAAAATGGCAGGCAAAATGGGAAGCGGACAAGCTGTATCGCTCCGTGATCGACAACAGCAAGAAGAAGCACTATGCGTTGACGATGCTGCCCTACCCCAGCGGTGACCTGCACATCGGTCACTGGTATGCAATGACGCCTTCGGATGCGCGTGCTCGTTACATGCGCATGAAGGGCTACAACGTGTTGTTCCCAATGGGCTTCGATGCCTTTGGCTTGCCCGCAGAAAATGCCGCCATCAGAGACGGCGTCCACCCGATGAAGCGCACACGTGAGAACATCATCCGCATGCGTAAGCAGCTGCGTTCGATGGGCGCGATGTTCGATTGGGAACGCGAAGCTGTTTCTTGCGAGCCCGAATATTATCGCTGGACCGAGTGGTTCTTCATTCAGTTGTATAAGGCAGGCTTGGCGTATCGCAAAATGTCGCCGGTGGATTTCTGCCCGAACTGCAACACAACCCTGGCACGCGAACAGGTCTGGGGCGATGATCGTCATTGCGAACGCTGCGGCACGCCGGTTATCAAAAAGGATTTGGAGCAATGGTTCTTCAAGTCCACCAAGTATGCCGATGAGTTCTTGAACTTTGACGGCATTGACTGGCCTCCCACGGTGAAGACCCTGCAAACGAATTGGATCGACCGCAGCGAAGGCGCGGAAGTGCAGTTCACTGTGGATAGTGATCGTGTCTCAGCAGATGAGGCAAAGATCACCGTGTTCACCACCCGCCCCGATACCTTGTGGGGCGCGACCTTTATGGTCTTCTCGCCGGAACATCCGTTGGTGGATAAGATCACGACGCCTGAGAACAAAGCCGCCGTGGACGAATACAAAATTCAAGCGGCGCGACAGTCTGATATTCAGCGCGGTGCGGTAGGCAAAGAAAAGACCGGTGTGTTCACTGGCAGTTATGCCATCAACCCGGTCAACAACGCACGCATCCCGATCTGGATCGCGGACTACGTCTTGATGTCGTACGGCACGGGCGCGATCATGGCTGTGCCTGCGCACGATGAGCGCGACTTCGCCTTTGCCAAAAAGTATGAGCTGTCCATTATTCCAGTGATCAAGCCCGAAGGTCAGAGTGAAGCGGTTGTTGGCGAGACAGCTTATATTGGTCCCGGCACCATGGTCAACTCCGGCATGTTGGACGGTACCAAGGTCAATACCGAAAAGGGAAGAAAGAATCCCAGCATTGCCAAGGTCATTGACTGGCTGCAAGAAAAAAGCGTTGGTAAAGAAACGGTTAACTATCGTTATCGCGATTGGTTGATCAGCCGCCAGCGCTATTGGGGCTCGCCCATCCCAATGGTTCATTGTGAAACCCACGGCTGGAATCCTGTTCCTGATGACCAACTGCCCGTGACCCTGCCCGAAGATGTGGAGTGGAAGCCAACTGGCGAATCTCCATTGAAGTTGCACCCGACCTGGAAGCACACCACCTGCCCAGTGTGTAATGGACCCGCCATCCGCGAGACCGATACGATGGATACCTTTATGTGTTCGTCGTGGTATCACCTGCGTTATCTGTCACCGCATTACGATAAGGGTCCCTTCGACCCGGCGGAGTACGATTACTGGATGCCCGTCGATACCTATACAGGCGGCATTGAGCATGCGACCATGCATTTGCTGTACACAAGATTCTTCCACAAAGCCCTGCGTGATATCGGTCTCACGGAAGGTCATGAACCGATGATGCAGTTACGCAATCAAGGTATGGTGCTGGGCGAAGACAATGAGAAGATGTCCAAGAGCCGCGGCAATGTTATTGCGCCGGATGTCTTGGTGAACAAATATGGCGCCGACACCGTACGGGCTTACATTATGTTCTTTGCGCGTTGGGAAATGGGCGCACCATGGGACTCACAGGGCATCGAAGGTTCCGCCCGCTGGATCCGCCGCACATGGACTCTGTTCACGGACCCTTCCACGCCGCCAACTGCTTCTGACGAAGTGAAAAAGAATCTACGCCGCAAGGTTCACCAAACCCTGAAGCGTGTGACGCGTGATTTCGAAAACTTCGATTTCAATACCATCGTCTCTGGCTTGATGGAATTGCTGAACGAAATGTACAAAGCCCGTGAAGCTGGTGCCGCCGGTTCCGATGAGTGGAAGGAAGCGCAGGAAATCTACGTGAAGATGATGGCGCCTGTCACTCCGCACATCGCCGAAGAATTGTGGACGGAACATCTGGGCAAGCCTTACTCCATCCACCAGCAGCTGTGGCCCGCCGTAGACGAAGTCGCCGCCAAAGATGATTTCGTCGAGATTCCCGTCCAGATCAATGGCAAGGTGCGTGACCGTGTCAAAGTTGCAGCCGAAGCCAGCGAAGAGGAGATCAAGTCTGCGGTCATGGCGAGCGAAGTCATCCAGAAGTTCCTGGAAGGCAAAGAGCCAAAGAAAGTGATCGTGGTCAAAGGCAAGTTGGTTAGCCTGGTCATCTGATCGTTCAAAATGCAATTCATAAAAATCCCTGAGAGTCTTGTGACTTTCAGGGATTTTCCTTTATGTGGAAATTATGGGGAAACCTTCAAGAAAGGCTTTTTGTAATTCAGCATTAATAAAACGGTTCTATAGTCGGGGACAAGGAGAGCAAAAAATGAATACCCCAAAACGTTATCATCCCATTCTCGTTACCCTGCATTGGTTGACCATCATTTTCATGTTTGGCGCGGGATTCCTTTCAGAAGAAGGCGGCGATTCACCTATCAACTTCCACATGATCTTTGGCGCACTTCTTTTGGTTGTCATGATCGTAAGGTTGATCACTCGGTTTGCTACAAAACGACCTGCTCCTTTGGATGCTGGAAATCCGTTTTTCAATAAGATCGGTGAATTGACCCATCTTGGGTTATATATAGCAGCATTTGGTATCTTAGGCTTGGGTGGGGCAATCGCGATCCAACGCAATCTATTTGGATACCTCATGGATAGTACCGCGCAGATCAGCCGCGCTGGTTTTATAGGCGATGTTCATCATCTCTTTTACCTAATGGCAATGGCTCTTGTGCTATTACATGTTGGTGCTGCGTTCTATCACCAATTCATTCTCAAAGATAACTTGCTCTCACGCATGTGGTACGGCAAGTAAGCATTCCATAGCATTTCACACCCAACACCCCGCAATGCACACGCGTTGTAGGGGTGTTTTTTATTAGTCGTATAATCCAAGCATGCCCACCGTTCAACTCTTCATCACCTGTCTCACCGATTCATTCTTCCCGAAAACGGGCGAGTCCGTTGTAGAAATTCTCAACCGGCTCGGCATCGGCGTGGACTTCACCCCTGAACAAACCTGCTGCGGGCAGCCGCAATTCAATGCTGGTCTGCGAGCAGATGCACGCTCCATCGCGGAACACACCATCAAAGTATTCGAGCAAACCAGCGGAGATATCGTCACGCCATCCGGTTCATGCGCTCATCATTTCAGACACAATCTATTAGAACTTTTTGAAGGGGATCCTGAATGGTATCAACGTGCGGAGAAGTTTGGCAAGCGTGTCTTTGAATTTACCGAATATCTTGTTGATCATCTCGGCGTCACTGACCTTGGCGCAACCTGGAACGGCTTGCTCACCTATCATCCATCCTGCCACACCCTGCGCGGACTTAACGTGGATAAACAACCTCGTACCTTGCTAAAAAATATTCGCGGCGCAACATTGGTAGATCTACCCAACTCGCACGAGTGCTGCGGCTTCGGCGGTGTGATGTCTGTCGAACACCCTGAACTCTCTGCAGAATGGTTGAAGCGCAAGATCTCCAATCTCGAAGCGACACAGTCACCGACCCTCGTCGTCACTGACGCAGGCTGTCTTATGCACATCATGGGCGGGTTGAAGCGGCAAGGAAAGCCTCAACGAGTTGTGCACATTGCAGAAGTATTGAACCAGAGATGAGTAGAGATAAACAAAGATGAGCACAACTTCCTTTCGCGACCGCATTCGTCAATCCATTGAAAACGAAACTTTGCAAACTGCGCTCGACAATAATACCGAGCGTCGTCTGCGAGGCAAGGCATTAGCCTTTGAATCTATTCCCGATTGGAGTGAGAGACGCCAGCGTGCTCATCGCATCCGCGCAAATGTGATCGAGAATCTGGATGATTACTTAAAACAATTTATCACCAATGCAGAAGCCAACGGTGTCATCATCCACCGCGCCAAGGATGCAAAAGAAGCCATCGATATCGTTTTAGACATCGTAAGTGCGACTTGCGAGTCGTCCCAACAAAAGCCATTGATCGCCAAATCCAAAAGCATGGTTAGTGAAGAGATCGAGCTAAACCATCATCTCGAAAAAAATGACATCAACGTCGTTGAAACCGATCTTGGTGAATACATTGTGCAGCTGCGCAAAGAAAAGCCAAGTCATATCATCACCCCGGCGGCTCATCTTAAGAAAGAACAAGTCGCGCAGCTCTTCCACGAAAAACTCGGTATTCCCTACACTGAAGATATTCCCACTCTCACTGCCACTGCCCGCAAAGTTCTGCGTGAAGTTTTCCTCACTGCCGATATCGGTTTAAGCGGAGTTAACTTTGGTGTGGCAGAGACGGGCGGGATTTGCATTGTCACGAATGAAGGTAACGGGCGAATGGTCACATCCATTCCGAAGACGCACATTGCTTTGATGGGCATGGAGCGTCTCGCACCCACTCTCGATGATTTTGCGCTGTTGCTTTCCCTTCTTCCACGCTCTGCCACCGGGCAAAAGCTCACGGTCTATACTCAACTCATCCACAAACCCATGCCGGGACAAACCCGTCACATCATTTTGCTCGATAACGGGCGCACCCGTGTCCGCAATTCGCCATTGAAAGAGTCGCTTTATTGCATTCGCTGCGGTGCATGCCTGAACGCCTGCCCGGTCTTTCGTGAACTGAGCGGACACGCCTACATCGGACGTGACCTCGCCATTGCGCCATATCCTGGTCCGATCGGAAGTGTCATTTCGCCGGGGCTGTTTGGCGAGAATTATTTTCAACTTGCCCAAGCCTCGTCACTTTGCGGCGCATGCAAAGAAGCCTGTCCTGTGGATATTGACCTGCCGAAGCTGCTAACGAGGGTGAGAGCAGGAGAAGTGGATGAAGAAAGAGGAAAGAAAAAAGACGGGGCGGGCTTGACCTGGTCTACAAAATTTTTCTTAAAGCTATACACCCGCCTCGCGACTCAGCCGAAGCTGTTTGCCCTCTCTCAAAAATTCGCTTCACTGGGAACGCATCTCCTCTCCCCCCGCTCGCAGTGGATGCATCTGCCCGCGTTCACGGGTTGGGGCTACAGCAAGGACATGCCAAGGTTTGCAGGGAAGACGTTTCGGAGTCAGTGGAAAGGGAATCGGGAGTTGGGAATCGGAAAACCTTCCAATCAACATGACAACCAAAACGAGAATATACCTGAATCAACTCCCAACGTACCAATCTCCGATTCCCGCCTTGAGCGTTTCACCGTCGAACTCAGCGCCCTTTCCGGCAATGTCTATCAAACGAACAATCCGACTCAATCGATCATCGAATATCTACTATCGAAGAACATCAAACGCATCTACCTACAACCCAACATCCTCAACGAATCCCTCTTGCGCCAGGCAGGCATCGACTTCACGCACGAACCCGACCCGACTCTCACCGTCGGTGTGACAAAGGCTTGGGCGGGGCTGGCAGATACCGGATCCGTTTTGGAGGCGGATGATGAACTGCTTGGGTCGCTGCTTCCAGAAATCCATCTCACCGTCTTGCAATCCAGCGACATCCTGCCATCCCTGCCAGATGCAATGGACCTCGTCAAAGGCAAGAACACTGTCTTCATCACCGGACCTTCTCGCACTGCCGATATTGAGATGACACTGACGATTGGTGTGCATGGTCCGAAGGAAATTCACGTTTTCGTTGACGATTCAAAACGCGGGTGATACAATCCCGCACGCTTCTACCCAGAGTCAGTAAAGCGTGCGGGACAATCTCGCCCGCTTACCAGACATGCCCCCATCGTCTAGTGGCCCAGGACGAGGCCCTCTCAAGGCCTAAACCGGGATTCGAATTCCCGTGGGGGCACACAAACAGCCACCATTTTGGTGGCTGTTCCATTTTGGAGACCCATGCAAACATCAAACTCTTCACGCGGTTTTATCATTGCGCTGATCGCCACCGTCATCTGGTCCACAACTGGTCCGCTCATTAGTTATCTAAGCAAAACTTATTCCCTGCCCTCGCTGGTGCTGGCCTTCTGGCGCGACCTGTTCGTGGCGTTTGGTATGTTCGTCGGTTTGTTGATCTTCAACCGAAAACTATTCGCATTGGACCGCAAGCATTGGGGATTCATGGTCTTGTATGGTTTCTCGCTGGCGGTCTTCAATTCGATGTGGACCTTCTCGGTTCAATACAACGGGGCGGCTGTTGCCACCGTCCTAGCCTTTTCTTCACCCGCAATGACAGCTGTGCTAAGTTACCTCATCTTCAAAGAACACTTCAACGGCATCAAGATCATTTCGATCGCCTTGAGCTTCATCGGTACCATTTTGGTGGCAGGCGCCGCCGACCCCACCGCATGGAAGTTAAATCCGCTGGGCATCATTTTTGGCTTGCTAACAGGTCTGATGTTCGCCGTCTACAACCTGCAAGGCAAAGCTGCCGGAGATCGTCACATCGATTCATGGACTGCACTCTTATACAGCTTTGCTTCTGCCACGTTCTTCTTATTCTTCTTCACCATCGCCAGTGACTTGTTCATCACCAAACAACCTGTGTTCTCTGACTTAATGTGGCTGGGCAACTCACTGCCCGGCTGGGGCTTACTATTCTTTCTTGGTGTTGCCCCCACCCTCGGCGGGTTTGGCTTATACACACTAAGTATTCGCTATCTGTCGCCAACGATATCAAATCTGGTCGCCACCCTCGAACCTGTCTTCACTGCAGTGTGGTCGTATATCTTCTTGAGCGAGTTGATGACGGGTGTTCAACTTGGCGGAAGTTTATTACTTTTGCTTGGGGTCATCTTATTGAGAACAGCAGATCGGAATTAAATAAAAGAGGTCACCAAATTGGTGACCTCTTTTTATTATGGACGTCCTTGCCCATTCCCGTCGTTGTCGCGACCACCGTTACGTGGAGGTCTGCCATTGGGTGGCGGACCCTGCGGCGGTTGATTCTCATTACGCGGACCATCATGGTCATTGGATGAAAGAGTTTGATCTTGCGTGGTTTCTGACAATTCGACCATTACCGTTGATGCGTTGAAGAAAAATACATTTTCTTGTAATTTGGTAATGTCGGTATTACGGCGGATGATATCTGCCAGGGTGGTGTTTTCGATCTGTTGCACCAGACGATTGGGCAAAGAATACTGATACCAAAAACGATCACCAGCTCGCAAGCGGACGAATTGATCGACAAGGATCGCTGTGAACGTCTCGCCCATGCTGGAGTCAGGTAAATGATCTTCTGCCAAGCCGCCGATCCACAAGTCAATGTTATCCACACTGCCATATGTGGATGCCAGTTTTGCCTGCAATGCCGGGTCGGAGGTGATCTGGTCAAAGCTGGTGATGCGCTCCAAACCGTAGGCTTCACGGACGGTGTTGTAATCTGCCAAGCCATGGTCACGTCCGCGCTGGATGTTGAGTGAGGCGAGGTCAAAGCCGCCTTGTCCCGGTTCACCGAACAGGAAGTTACGGACATCGTCCACGACGATGGGGTCGATCTCTTGCGCGTTGTCTGAAGCAAGATATTTCAGGAGGGGATCAATGTCCGTTTCGTAGAGCACGACCGGGTTAAAGAATGAGTCGCGCAGTTCCATCGCTTCGAAAATTTCTTCACCGTCGTTATCCAAAAATTCAATGTCATTACCTAACATGCTGTGACCAAAACGGAACGCCGCCGTGGAGAACTCATTGGCGATACCGGGATTTACATCTGCCTGATAGCCGCGATAATCGGGCATGGCGTTTTCACCGAGAATGGAAGGCAGGAACTCATCATAGGTGATCTTTTGAAGTTCCGCGATCACAACCTGGCGTGCGAATTGATACAGTTCTTCATCCGTCCAATCGGGGTGACGTTGTGCCGCCTCATCCGCGATGCGATTGTGTTCGCGGATGAACAAAATATGCAGGGATGATAATTCAGGGTTCTCATTGGCACGCACATCACCAGCAAGGAATAACTGTGCATCATCCACGCGATGAGCATCGTTGGCGTTCTCAAAGCCCTCGGTATTGAGGGGCATAAAATCATTCTCACTGACCTTCATCCGTCCACCGACAAACTCGCGCAAAGCTGCGGCACGTTCCGAGTCCACGCCGTAGATCTGTGAGCCATCTATGAACGCCGTGATAGCGTTGACCTGTTCACGCGGGTCGCCTGTGGATGCTCCCGTCGCCGGGTCATATTGAGAGCGTGAGAAGAAGATCGTCATTTCACCTGTGCTATTCGGGTCGAACCATTCATCACCGGCAGGAACGATCACAGGGAGTGATTCCTTTGGGTTGGCAGAACCGGTCAGGTCGATGTCATGATCGAGGAACTGCCCCCAGGCATAGACCATGGCTGTGAAGTCTCGGTCATTTACAATTCCATCTTCCGGGCTAGCAGAGAACGTATTGCTGATCACCCGCGGGCTGGGTCGGTCTGCACCAGCCGGGCTGCTAATACCATCGTCATAAGCTGCAGGTGAGATGCGCAGTAAGGGCGAGTTCACACTTCCCCACTCCGGGTTCGCAAGATTATTACCCGCGCCATCAAGCGGAATAACTTCCAAAGTCATTCCCCCAACATTCTCAGGAGGTGACTCAAAGTTCGCATCCTCCACCGAAGCATTCACTTGTTGCGGCATGACAGCCTGGCAACCTGTTGCGATCACACTGATCCCGATCAATAAATATTTGGCTATTTGTTTCATCTCTACTCTCCTTCATCTCCTGGTTTTTATTTCTTTTCTGCATTGTACGGTTGTAAACAACTTGTAATCAGTGCGTAAAATCATTGATCGCGAAGAAGAATCATGCAAAAAAACATAACGACCCATGACACGTGTCATGGGTCGTTATGTTTTAGATCAATTGATCATGGTTGTGTTGTAAGGGCTGCTTGTCCGTTCAGTTGAATCTCTTCCACTGTCTTATGGAGGAGGTCCACCTGCGGGCATACATGCCAACTGTGTTGAGTTTGGCGGCGCGCCGCAGGTTCCGCTCACGGTTCCATTCGGGGTGCTGAATGAGCAGGATGCACCCACCGCCAAAGCGCTGCAGGCAGTGATCGCTTCCTGCGGAGGTTGCTGCCCTTGCCCACCCTGCGCGCCTCCTGCCTGACCTGTGGGCTGAGTCTGCCCAGCAGGCTGTTGACCCTGTCCCTGACCTTGTTGTCCTTGCGGTCCACCCTCGCTAGATAAGGCGCGCACGGCAGGCGTACCGTGGAAACAACCAACCGTGTATGGGAATTCATGGGTGGCATGGTAGTGATACATCTCCACCATCTGACCATCCCATTCGACTACATGTGTGTGTCCATGACAAGCATCAAGGTCTTCATTGGTGACTTCTGTGCCGTCTTCGCCATAATAGCCATAAATTCCATATCCATCGAAGGCATATCCGACCAAAGAGGAATGTCCATTCGTTGAAGTGTCTTCAATACAATCACTCAGGCTATGGTAGTGGTAAAAACCATCTTTTTGAGGATGTCCATCACATTCATCTTGAACTTCATGTGCTACGGCATCTCGTCCTTCGGCATCGAATGCATTGAAAACAACGACACCAGAGAGGAGAATACCCACTTCGCCTCCTACACAGTTCGGTTGAGCAGCAGCTGATGGATTTGCTGGAACACTAAAATTAACAGATTGTTCCTGAATGGCGTTGGGGTTACGATCTACCGCATAAGCATCATCACTGGATGAAACAGGGTAATTCCCAGTGGGATGATTCGGCAGGTCATTTCCAACAAAGACGCGTTGATCGCCCTGTATTGTGACTGTGAAAGAATGAGGCCAAGTGACAGAACCATCTACAACCGCCTTCTTGGTTGCGTCCCATGTGCCATCGCCATTCATCCATGAACCTGTACCTGTTGCACCGCCGCCATTGAACTGGGTTTGGCAGCTATATACATAACCAACCTGCGGGCTGGTGGAATATTTTCCGTCGCCAAGCTCAAGGCGGGTTAGGTCCACGTCTGAAGTATGAGGATGGTCGGAGTCTGTTTCTTCATGGGTTTGGCTCTCAGTTGCAGCAACGGGTTGGGATGAATCCGCTGCGGGCTGAGAATCTGTTACAGATGGGGCAGACCCGTTCGAGCTCGAAGAAAGAGGCGGAGGCGCGCACGCCGCCAGTCCCATACAGATGATCACAAATAATACGAATAATTTATTCCTGCTCACGTTAAATCTCCTCTGATGATTTGGTTATTGATATTGTATGGATGTAACCGCGAGGTAAAGAGTGCGTAAAATCACCTTTACCGTTATGGCAGCATGAGATGAATCACAACGACCCATGACAGGTGTCATGGGTCGTTGTGAAAGTGTTTTACACCTAGCGGTTTATTTCCCAAATAAGACGTAAACCTTCGAGGGTAAGCCAGGGTGCGATGATGTCTATGACTTTGGTTTCGTGTGCAACCACTTCTGCCAACCCACCTGTTGCGACGACTTTCATGTCTTCGCCAAGTTCCGCTCGGAAGCGGGACACCATGCCTTCAACCATGCTGACATACCCAAAGAGCAAGCCAGATTGCATGGCATGCACAGTGTTGCGACCAATGACAGAAGGCGGCACTTGCAGATCTATGCGCGGGAGTTTTGCAGCACGTGTATAAAGCGCTTCAGCAGCAAGATTGATACCAGCAGTGATCGCCCCACCCAAGTATTCGCCGTCCTTTGTGACGGCATTGAAGGTAGTGGCTGTGCCGAAATCCACCACGCAGGCGGGTCCTCCATAAAGCTTCATCACGGCAACTGCGTCACATACACGGTCTGCGCCAACTGCTTTTGGATCTTCATAGCGGATCTTGATGCCGGTCTTCACACCTGCATCCACCACGAGCGGCTCTTGTTTTAGATATTCACGACATGCCTGCACTACTCGCCCCGTCAGCGGCGGGACAACCGATGCGAGAACTATGCCTTTGATATCTTTGAGGGTTTTGCCTGCATTTTGCAACAAGCCCAGAAACTGCAAGCCATATTCATCGGGCATGCGGTTGTGGTCTGTGGCGAGACGCCAATGCGCGCCGAGTTTATCGCCTTCATACAAGCCAAGTGTCAGGTTGGTGTTGCCAATGTCGATGGTAAGTAACATGTCAACTCTCTTTTGATAAAAGTTCTTGCGGAGATTTCAGCCAGATGAACAACCACAAAAATGCCAGTGGCAACACATGCAGGTACAAACGATCTAATGAGGTATTCAAATGCCAGGTCAGGTCACGAGGGGTAAGGAGAAATATCCCAAAATATGCTGCCATTTGAAGAAGGACTATCACAGCAAGTGTCCATAAACCCGTAATGCGGTTCTTTGATTTACCTACAATGAGCATTGTCAAAATTATAAGTCCAATCATGCTGATGGGTGTATTCCCAAGATTCCAAAGCATGGGAATTGCAACACCAAAAATGATCTTATATCGCTCAATATCAAAAATCTTGTCAGCCAGCCCACCCTGTGCGGACATCAAGTCATTGGATGGGGCAAGGAAGAGTTTGAAGAGTGCAATGACTAACATAGGAAAAAGCAGACCCAACACATAATTTAATAGCGCAGGTCGTTCTTCCTTTTTCAATATCAGCAATGCCCAAACAAAAGACACACCAACGATTGCCATCAGCCCTTCGTTCTTTGCCCAACCAGCCAGCCCGATCGCAAGACCAGCAAGGACAGCTACTCGTTGCTCTTTTGTATGCAAGTAAAGCAAGGTCAGCCCGCCTGCTCCAAGAATTAAATAAGCGAGGAGAAAGTCTGAGTATTGGCGCATTCCCTGATTGACGATAAAAGGAAGCGAGGCAAATAGAACCACCGCTATTGTTGATTGTTTGAAATCGCGAAAGACATTCACCAAAGAGAACAACAATCCAATTGCAAATAGAGACAGTATGAAGTGAAAGGCAATGGGTCCCCAAGTGGAGGCGTTCCCCAAGAACACCCAGGTGACGGCGTTCGTCATCGGCACAAAAAGCGGATAGTCGGGATGATCCCATTGACGAAGAAATGTTGTCTGCCAATCTGAACCGCCAAGGTAGATGAAACGCGCAACTACATTCCAGTTGATCCACGCATCAGGGCGTCCGTGTGGGTATTGCAGTCCATACAGTAATAAATTAACCGCAAAGAAAAGAACGCCAAGAGCAAGGATTGAAAACCAAAGGAATTCTTGCTTCACACCTATTTGTGGCATTCGGATAAGTTCTCGGTTTTGGATGAGCAGCCAAACCATCAAGATGACTGCGACAATGCTTTCAAGCCATGCATAGACACTTAACGAAAGCCCTGCCCATATCCACAAAAAGCCCAAGAGAGATGAAACGCCAAACCCCACCCCGGCAGAGAGAAAGATTTTTACCAACAAACTTTTTCCATCCTTCGCATTCCAAACGGAATGGAGGATGAAAAAGCCCAAAAAGATTCTTGGCAGCAGAGCGACGAATGACAGAAGCATTGTCATCTAGTTTTCCACATCGTGAATGAGATACAAGCCAAAGCCAAAGCCTTGAAGTTCATATTCCCCTATTTGCCCGGCAAGCCACGGTTCGAGGTTACCATCTTCATTGAAGTTGCCAATGATCCACTCGTGTTTCAATCCAGAGTCGATCGCAATCGGGGCAACCGAATATTGCATCAGCTGAAATTCATTGACATCCAATAGAGACGCATCTCCGTTGAGCGCAGCGTCGTCCACATACCCGACCTGAGTGACATCCGCAGGCAACGCTTCACGCAGGACCTGAATACGGCTCTCCCATTTGGAAACCATCTCCTCCGACGAATTTCTCCACTCACCCGCGGAAAATGTCTCAATAAATTGATAGAGCGCCATGCCAAGCGATAAAACCACCAGTGCAAATGGGACTGATTTTCGAAGGAGGGTCATGTAAGTATTTTAACCGGTCTATGGAACGGTCGCATAAAAAGGAGCAAGCGCTTGAAAGACCGAGAGGATAAAACTGAAATTATTGACCATCAAAGTCAGCAGAATTACAGCAAGCCCCCACTGAAGCCAGGACTTCTCAGCAACGTCAGATAATGCCAAAGCGATGAATAAAACAAACGCATAGACCCAATACGAGGTGTAAAGGAATAACTCTGTGCCATAAAACAGGTGCATAAGGAAGTTGAATCCCAAAGCGCCTAACAAGCCAAGCATCAATGGAGCATGTTTCGAGGTCCGCAGGGATTTGGCGAACATAAAGAATGCGCCTGCCAACAAGATCAACCACAGAGCCAGCGGCAGGTTCGATAGTCCGCGGTAGGAAGCGAGGGTTTGGGTACGGACATCGAATGTCTTCAGGTCGATGGTCGGGAAGGGCGGTTTTTCGGAAATGGATTCAATGACATCCGGCGCGACGATACCGTAAAGCAGAATGGAACGCGACACAACATTCAACTTACGGGTGATAGATGGTGGTTCTGATAAACGGATAGGGTCGGATAGAACACCCGCATTTTCAGGGCTAATGAAGTTGAACTCGAACGCAATATCTTCGGGCACGAAGAAAAAGGTGATGTGCTTGGGATAGATGACGTTGGTGATGGCAGTTAGTAATATTCCAAGACTTAAGACAATAAGGGAATATTGAATCAGCCGCTTGAA
>VFQT010002474.1_pt1 | contig 18881 bp, 16 predicted proteins | sample 3512381 | NCBI WGS metagenome assembly VFQT01 (sample SAMN10412376, study PRJNA504923) | tailings metagenome | isolation source: Relicate 2 Philex TSF3 active mining site | place: Philippines: Tuba, Benguet | collected 2017-08-29
GTCACGACGCTCCTCATCCTCGCGCTCATGGACGGCAATATCCTCGGTGCCCTCATGTCCGCCTGCCTCGCGGGCTCGCTCGTGGGCTTTCTGTTCTTCAACTTCAACCCGGCGAGGATTTTCATGGGCGATACCGGAAGCCTCTTTCTCGGCTTCGTCCTTGCCGCCTTCTCGATTACGACCTCCTCCAAGGGCTCGACCGCAGTCGCCCTCACCGTCCCAATTCTCGCCCTCGCTCTGCCCATCGTCGACACGATGCTCGCCATCGGCCGCCGCATGAAGGCGCGACGGCCCATCTTCTCGGCCGACCAGGAGCATATCCATCACCGCCTGCTTCGCGCGGGGCTCTCTCACCGGGGCGCTGTGCTCGTCCTTTACGGCGTCGCTTTGTCCTTTGCGGGCTTTGCGCTCCTTGTCCGTGTGACTTCGCAGCCGGTGGCGGGCCTGCTGCTGCTCGCCGCGGGACTCCTCCTCTTCGTGTTACTCCGACTTCTCGCTGGATGGCATCGCCTCCCGCGGGGGATGAGTGATCCGTTCGGACGCGAGGGACTCAAGGCGCGGGTGGCCCTCGACCTCGCCGCCATGAGGCTTACCCAGGCGACTGACGCGAGCGCCATCGGCCGCGAGCTTGTCGACCTCTTCGAGGCAACCCGATGCCTCTCCGTCGTGCTTTATGGGGTGGATGAGCAGCCGCGCTACGTGGCGGTCCGCGAACCGACCCCCCACGAAGCGATGCGTCCCGAGGCGAGCTACGCGCTGCCACTCGCGGCCGCGGGCGTCACGGAGCCACCTCGTGGGGCGCGGATCGAGCTGAGGTTTGCCCGTGGAGAGGAAGGCGAAGAGCTCGGGATCGTGCTGAGCTGGGAACGGATGCGCTCGTCCATCGGCCTCAGCATGGACAAGTTCGGGTGGCCAGCGCTACAGAGCCCCGTTCCCGCCTCGCCAGCGTTCGTGCGCCCCGCCGAACCCCTGCCGCTGACGAGCCCTCTACCCGCATGGACGCGGACCTCGGCGAGACCGCGCGCGGAACGAGCCTGAATGCACATCGTCGCCCTCAACCAGTTCTACGCGCCCGACACGTCGGCGACTGCGCAGCTCCTGACCGAGCTCGCGGAGGGACTCGTTGCGCGGGGGCATCGGGTGACCATCCTCGCCGCTGAAGACCGCGGCTCCGAACGATTTGTGAATGGCGTTCGCGTTGTCGGGATCCCCGCCACGAAGCTCGGCAAGAAGTCGCTCGTCACCCGTGCGATGGACTACGGGAGCTACTACCTCGGGGTGCTGCAAGCGCTGCCAGGGCTTGGACACGTGGACGTCTACCTTCCGCTCACGACCCCGCCGCTCATAGCGCTCGTCCCCGAACTCGTCTCGCTTTTCACGAATCGCCCTGTCGTCGCATTGGTCCAGGACCTCTATCCCGATGTGGCGGTCGAACTCGGCGTCCTGCCTCGAAATGGGATGGTGCATCGGGTGTGGTCTCAGGCTGCGCGCTTGAGCCTGAGACGCGCCTCACGGGTCATCGCCCTGTCCGAGTCCATGGCCGAGCGCATCGGTCGCTACGGCGTCGCTCGGCACCGCATCGATGTCATCCCGAACTGGGCCTTGGGCGAGCTCGAGACCTCGGGCGATACCGCCAATGGAGGGCGGGCGCGCCTCGAGTACGGGCTCGGCGACCGGTTCGTGGTCATGTACTCGGGCAATCTCGGCGCTGGCCACGCCTTCGACACCCTGTGCGCCGCCATGAAGCGGCTCGCCGACCGCGCTGATATCGCCTTCGCGATCATCGGCGACGGCGTGAGGCGCCACGAGGTGGAGAGCTTCGTTGCCCGCGAGAGGCTCGACAATGTGAGGCTCCTGCCTCTCGCGCCGAGGGAATTCCTCGCCGAGAGTCTCGCCGCTGCCGATGTACACATCATCACGATGCGCGACGGGCTCGAGGGCCTCATCGTCCCGAGCAAGCTCTACGGCATCCTCGCCGCTCGGAGGCCGGCTCTCTTCATCGGACCTCGCGGAGACGTTGTCGCCGAGACCTTGAGAGACGCAGAGGCTGGAGTCGCGTTCGAACATGGGGATGTCGACGGGGTCGTCGCTACCATCGAGCGCATGGCCGCCGACCGCAGCGCTACGAGTGCCCTCGGGCTCAAGGGCCGTGCGCATCTCGAGGCGCATTTCGGGCGGAGGCGGGCCATCGCGGCCTACGAGCAGACCTTCGAGCGCGCGCTCGACAAGGCGGCCGTTTCGAAAGGCGGCGAACGTTCCTCAAAGCTTGACCACCACGGGGCGCGGGAAGTGCAACGATGACGAAGAAAGGACATCAGGCGGCAGACCTCCGTGACGATGCGCTCGGTCTGAACCCCGAGACGTCGAAGATCGAGCCCCTCCCCGGGGGCTTCATCGTGAAGAAGGCGGGGACCGAGGACAATGAAGGTGACTCCATCTTCGCGGTCCTGTCGGGTTACCTCCAGGTCCTCCTGCGGAGAAAGCTCGTCGTCGCGCTCGTCCTCGCGGTGAGCGTTGCTGCTGGCTACCTTTGGTTGCAGCAGCAGGTGCCGATCTATCGCGCCTCGACGAAGATCATCATCAACTACGAGCCTCCGAAGGTACTGCAGGTCCGGGACGTCGTCGAGCTCGGGAGCCCGCGAGAATATCGCGGCCAGCTCGCCTACTTCGAGACTCAGTACGGGATCATCAAGAGCCATCATGTCGCAGAGATGGTCCTCAACCGGGAGAACCTCTGGAACGACCTGCATCTCCTCGGACTCGAAAAGAAGGCGAAGGAGGTGCCCGCAGAAGAGCTCGATCGCCTCATCAAGGGCATCCATCAGCCCTCGATTATCGCGAATCGCGTGGCGGTGAGGCCAGTGCCGAATTCGATGGTGGTCCAGCTCGACTTCGACGACTCCGATCCGAAGTTCGCGCAGCGGGTGGTCAATGCGGTGGCGAAGGCCTACATGGACCAGAACGTGCTCTACAAAGAGCAGATCGTCGACGCGGCAACGCGGGACCTCGAGGCCATCGCGAAGGAGAAGAAGGGCGAGGTCGAGGCTGCGATCGCGCAGCGGTCGGCCTTTGAGCAGAAGCACAATGTGGGGAGTGTCGACGCCACCAAGGAGGCGATAGACACGCGGATGAAGAAGCTCGAGAGCGACCTGACCGAGATCCGGACCGACCGCCTGCGCCTTGAGGCGCGCTGGCGGGAGCTGTCGTCCTATGCGAAGGGGGCTGACCCCTTCAACGTGAAGTCCAAGGACATCCTGGATTCCGATGTCATTCGGCTCCTCAAGACCCAGATCGCGGCGAACGAATCGCAGCTCGCGGCCCTCGAGGCGAGGTATCTCGAGAAGCACCCCGACGTCCTCGCGAAGGAGCAGGAGCTTCAAAAGCTGAGGGGCATCGCCCAGCAGGAGGTGCGAAATCTCGCCCAGAGCGTGAAAAACCAGCTTCAGCAAAAGCAGGAGGTCGAAAAGGGCATCCTCGAAGAGCTCGAGAAGGTCCGCGAAGAGCAGGGGCGAGTCGGTGTGCTCGCGCTCGAATATGCGCGCATGAAGGACAACGAGCAGCAGCTTAGAGACACCGAATCACTGCTGTCCAAGCGCCTCTCAGAGATGAAGGAGTCTTCGAAGTTCGAAGCGAATAACGTGCGTATTCTCGATGAGGCAATTCCCCCAGGCGGGCCGATCTCACCTCGCCGCGGAATGGTGCTAGCGACGTCGTTCATCCTCGGGCTACTCCTCGCGATCGCCGCAGCACTCCTCGTCGACTACGCGGACGCGACCGTCAAGGACTGGAAGGACCTCGAAGACCGTCTCGGTCACAAGGTGCTCGGCATCGTGCCGATCATCGGCGCGCGGGCCCCGAAAAGCCTCACGCCCGAGGAGCGCCGCGAGCGCGACCTCTTCATCCACCAGAACCCGACCTCGACCGTCGCAGAGGCGAGTCGAACGCTCCGCACGAACCTGCTCTTCATGTCGACCACGAAGAAGCTCGAGACCCTCCTCATCACTTCCGCCTCTCCGACCGAAGGCAAGTCGATGATGGCCTCGCACATCGCGACCTCTGTCGCGGCCTCTGGGAGCCGCGTCCTCCTTATCGAAGCGGACATGCGAAGGCCTCGCCTCGCGGGCTCATTCAAAGTGCGAACCGATATCGGCATGTCCTCGGCCCTCGTCGGCACGGACTCGGTCACGCACTACACGCAGAAGACCGAGGTCGAAAATCTCGACATCCTTCCTTGCGGTCCCATCCCTCCGAACCCGGCCGAGCTTCTTCACACCCCGCGATTCGGGGAACTCCTCGCCGAGATGAAGCGCCACTGGGACACCATCATCTTCGACTCGCCGCCGATCCTGCCTGTCGCCGATGGCCTCGTCCTCGCCCAACAGGTCGACGGTGTCCTCGTCGTGGTCCGCGCGGGCCAGACCAGCCGCCACGCACTGCGTCACGCCATCCGCAGCCTCGAGACGGTCGAGGCCCCGATCCTCGGCATGGTGCTCAACTACCAGACCAATAAGAAGAACGGCGGCTACGGCTACGGCTATGGCTATGGCTACGGCTATTCTTCGAATAAGAGCCCAGCGCAGGCCCCGAGCTGATTTGTGACCTCTCGCACGACGGAACCGCGCAAGGCTCGCACGCGTACGAGCGAGCGGCTCACCATTCAGCCCACGCGCATGGCCCATTGGGACCGCGTGACGCTCGCCGAGCGCCTCCTCGCGCTGCCCGTCATTCTCGGTCCCCTCGCGATCGGCGCGGTCCACATCGAGACCCAACTCGCCCTCTGTCTCCTGCTCCTCGTCGCGATGGTCCTTGCCACAGGCCGTCTGCACCGCGAAGGACGGCGTGTCCGCGTCGGCCTCCTCGGTCTCGCCCTCCTCGTCTCTCTTGTGTGGGCCTTTCTCCAGTGGGTTCCACTCCCCATCGACCTCGTCTCCCATCTCTCGCCCGAGGCCGCTGAGAGCCGCATCGTCGCCGCAAAGATCGCCGGACTTCCTCTCCCCACCTGGGTGCCGCTCTCTCTCGAGGCCGGCCGGTCCGCCGAGGCCCTCATCGCCCTCATCGCCCTCACCTCGGCCTACCTCACGACGACCTCCCTCAGGTCCGATTCCAACATCCATCTCCGATTGACCATCTACCTCGAGGTCTCCGCGCTCCTCGTCCTCTTCGCGGGCCTCCTTCACATGCTCCTCGACCTCGACCTCATCTGGGGCTTCTACCGCCCGATCACCGCCGACTTTCAGTCGATCCCGTTCGGAACCACCTTCGTCAACCCGAACCACGCCGCGGCCCTCATGACCCTCGGTGCGCTGCTCGCCTTCGGAGCCTCCCTCGCCCCCGACCGCTCTCAGCGCTGGCATCTCGGCGTGGGCATCGCCCTCTCCGCGGGTGTCCTCGCCACGATGTCCCGCGCCAACGCCGCCCTGCTGGTCTTCGGTCTCTTCGCCCTCACCATCCCGCCGCTCTTCCTCCGCCGCCATCGCGAACTCCGCGGCCGCTGCCTCCGCCTCCTCGTCGGCGGCCTCGCGTGTTTCGCGGTCGCCCTCATCCTCATCGGCCCCGAGCGCTGGCTCCACGAATTCGCAAGCCTCGCGACTCCCGATTTCGGCGCCCGCGGTCTGCTCGAGCATGGCTATGGCGTTGCCTTCGACATGCTCTCGGTCCACCCCTGGGTCGGGGTCGGCGCAGGAGCCTTCCAGGCCGCGGGCTCCATCCTCTCGACCGACGTCTCGGCAGGCCTTCTCGCCTTCGCCCACAACGCCCCCCTGCAAGTCCTCACCGACCTCGGACTCGTCATCGGCCTCCCCGTCCTGCTCCTCGTCCTGCTCGCCCTCACCCTCGTCGCGGTCCGCGCCTTCCGCGACCTCCCGACCGCTGGTGCGCTCATCGCGGTCGTCGCCGTCGTCTTGCAGAACCTCGTCGATTTTTCCCTCTGGGTCCTCGGCGTCGGTCTGCCCGCCATCGTCACCCTCGGGCTCGCGCTGAGCGCCTCGTGGCCAAAGGACGAGAACCGTCGCAGGCTCGCCTGGCGCTGGCCCCTCATCGCCTCGGCCCCCTTCGTCGGCGCCTTCATCGTCATCGCGCCGCCAGCCCTCCGCAACGCCCCCGAGCGCAACAAGGCCGAGATGCGGCGGGCCCTCGAAGGTCACTCCTCCCCGGACGAAGAGGGGGTCGATCGGGGCAGCCTGGGGTTGAGTCATGCCCACGACTTCCAGGTCCTCCTCCTCGCAAGCGCCCTCGCCGACAAGACCCACGCCCCCGAAGAGGCCCGAGCCTGGGCCGAGCGCGCCCTCGAGCTCGCGCCCTACTCACCCCACACCCTCGTCACAGCGGCCCGTCTGCGGATGGCCGGGAGCGCCCCCGACGAGGCCCTCGCCCTCCTCGAGCGGCTCGATCCGAAGGCAGAGGGCGACATGCGCGCGGTCGAGCTCGCCCTTCTAGCGCCAGCGACTTCGCAAATCCGAGAGCGCTTCTTTGGCGGCAATCCAAAGCGCGCTCGCTCCGCCGTCCTCCTCCTCGACCAACAGGGCAAACCCGCGGCCGCGACCGAGCTCCTTCTCTGGGCGCTCAAGACGGTGCCCCGCGCGCAGGAGCTCCACGAGCTCGTCGGGCTCCGGCGCTTCGATGAAGCTCCCTTCCTCGGCCGGCACGCCTCTCATTGTCTCTCCGAGGCCGGTATGATCACCGCGGACACCCCCGAGGCACAGGCCGAGAAGCCCGAGTGGGAGCGGCTCGGATACCTATTCCAGGGGCGCGTCGAGTATCTTGAAAATCGAGCGAATCAGGCATGGATGCTCTTCATCGCCTCGGCCGATGCCAACCCCTCGAAGGCCGAACGCGCCCTCCTCGAAGCCGCACGTGCCGCCGAGCGGGCGAAGAGACTCGATTGGCTCGACGAGTCCCTCGACCGTCTTCGCGTCTTCGAGTCCAAAGACCCCTGGATTCGCGGCGAATATCACGTGCTGCGCTCGAAGAGACATGAGGCGGCAGGAGACCTCGCCTCCGCGGTGCGCGAAATGCAGGAGGCTCTCAGGTACCTCGGCCATGTCCCCGCATTCCACGATCGCCTCGCAGATCTCTTCCTGCGCATGAACGACGACGAGGCGAGCAAGCGCGCTCGCGAGAGGGCGCGGGGCCTCGAGAACCCGAGTGCGAAGTGACACGAGACGCCATGGGAACCTTCGAAAACAGGCAATCTCCCGCATCTCAGCGCCGTCACAAAGTCGCGCTCGTCGCCTCTATCGGCGGCCACCTCAACGAGCTCCTCGAGCTCGCGAAAGCCTTCGAGGGGCACGAGCTCGTCTGGATTCTGAATGACCGTTCACCCGTCCTTCCCCCCGACGCGCGCGCGTTCGTCGTGAGCCACGCCGAGCGGGATCTCAAGGTGCTCTGGAACCTCGTCGAGTTCTCGGCCATCCTTTCTCGCGAACGCCCTGACCTCATCGCGTCGACGGGCGCTGGCCCCGCGGTCCCCGCCGCCATCGTCGGGCGCGTCCTCGGGATCCCCTACATCCACATCGAGCCCTCGAGCGCTGTCCATGCCCTCACCCTCACGGGACGCCTGCTCCGCCGCGTCGCGCAGCGCTTCTACGTGCAGTGGGAGAGCCTCCGCGACCGAGCTCCCGGGGCCCGTTTCGTCGGAGGGCTCCTGTGACCCGTATCGTCGGAGGCCTCCAGTGACCCGTATCGTCGCGATCGTCGGAACAAAGGGGGCGTTCACGCGCCTCACCGACCTCCTCGCGGCCTACGCCCGCAAGCACCCTGCGGCCGCAATCTGGATCCAGCACGGCGAAGGCCCCCTCCCAGAGGGGCTCCCCAACCTCGATGGGGCCTCTCTCGTCCACCGCGAGGCGCTGCTCGAGAGCATGCGCGAAGCCGACGCCATCGTCTGTCATGCGGGCAGCGGCACGATCCGCGACGCCCTCGAGCTCGGCTTCAGGCCGATCGTCGTCCCCCGCCTCGCCCGCTTCGGCGAGCACGTCAACGACCACCAGCTCGAGCTCGTCTCAGCCCTTGGAGACCGCATCATCGGCCTCCGCGAGCCGACCCTCGAGACCCTCGTCCATGCCATCGATCGCGCCCAACAGATCCGCGGGGAGGCGACGGCCGACCGCGGCGAAGCACTGAAGGACGCGTTGAGGCAGGACCTCGAGACCCTCGTGCTCGAGTCGCGACCCCGACGCCTCCTCTCCCAGGTCCTCGCGCTCGCGACTTGGTGGGTCCCTCGCCATGCGCACCACTGGGAGCCACCCGACAATCGGCGCAGGCCACATGAAAGGGGGCGAGGCCGATGACATCCACTCCATCGCGTCCGACTCTCAACTCAACGGGCTGGAAGGCGCGCCTCGAGCTCGGTTATGTCCACCGCGACGGTCGCACGCTGCCCGTTCATCGCCGCCACGAGGGGCCGCTCCGGGTTCAAAAACACTTCGAGCCCGAAGCGGGGCTCTGCGAACACATCATCGTTCACCCTCCTGCCGGAATCGCGGGCGGCGACGAGCTCGAGCTCGAGCTCCGACTCGAGCCCCACAGCCGCGTCCGCATCACCACACCAGGAGCGACGAAGTGGTATCGCAGCGAGACCGAGGCTCACCAGCGCCTTCATGCCCGCCTCGAGTCCGAGACCTCCCTCGAATGGCTCCCCGAGCCTCAAATCCTCTTCTCTGGCGCCCACGCCCGCATCTCCCTGTGCTTCGACCTCCATCCTTCGTCCCGCCTCATCGCCTGGGATGTCACGGTCTTCGGTCGCAAGGCCGGCGACCTGCCCTTCGAAGTCGGTGACCTCCATAGTCGACTCGAGGTCCTCATCGACGGCGAGTCCGCGTTCACGGACCGCCTCGTCCTCGCGGCTGGCGACCCGCTCTTCCGCTCCCCCCTCGGGCTCGACCATCACGACGTCCTCGGCACCCTCCTCCTCGTCGGGCCACCGCTCCCCGCAACGGTCCTCGAAGAGGCCCGCGACCTCCGTCCCGAAGGCCTCAGCCTCGGGCTCACCCAGCTGCCCTCGTTCCTCGTCGTCCGTCTGCTCTCGAACTCCTCGGAGCTCGCCACGCGTCACCTGAAGGATCTCTGGACCCTCTTCCGTCCCCATCATCTCGGGGCCCGCGCGCGCCCCTGCCGCATCTGGAGTACCTGATATGGACCTCTCCCCCCGCGAAAAGGACAAGCTCCTCATCTTCACAGCGGGCCTCCTCGCCGAGCGCCGCAAAGCCCGCCGCTTGAAGCTGAACCACCCCGAGGCCATCGCCTTCATCACGATGCACATCCTCGAAGGGGCCCGCGACGGCCGCACGGTCTCGGACCTCATGCACTACGGCACGACGCTGCTCACCCGTGCAGACGTGATGGACGGGGTGCCCGAGCTGATCCCCGACATCCAGGTCGAAGCGACCTTTCCAGACGGGACGAAGCTCGTGACCGTCCACTCGCCGATTCTCTGAACTCCGACGTCACCCCGGCGGCGGGTTGTCCCAGTTGCGTTTGAGTCGAAACCAGAAGATCGAGCCCATGAGCATCACGAGGATCCCAAAGGAGAGCATCGGGATCCAAAGGTCGCTGTCGATCCCGCCGGTTTCGACAGGCGCTGGGGCACAGCGGAGGCACGGCCGGTCACCCTTGCCGCACATCGCAGGCGCGCAAAACCCGCCCGCCCCATCCATAAGCTTGCAGATCTGACCGGGCTGCTTGCCGACACAGGCCGGGTCATCGGGCGTGATGGCGGCGAGGGCTGCGGGACTGAGAGAAAACACGACGAAGACAGCGACGATGAGGCGGTACATGGCTCCCCGACCTTCGGCGCGGTCAGCGAAAGGGTCAAGGACTTGCGCGCAAGACGCTCTGATTGTCTTCCGGGCCGAGGTCCGGAATGTTTCAGCTTGAAACATCTGTTTCATCGCCTTCAAAAAAACCAATAGAGTCGGAGTCATGGCGTTGTTTCGTCCTGGTTTCCGAGCAGACGTCCCGCCTTGACCGCAGACCGCTGAGCGCCCTACCGTGTCGGCGATGAGCACCGACACCTCCGATCCCCGACCCTCCCAAAGCCCCTTCGTCCCGGGCGAGGTGCTCACCGAACCGGGTGACATCGCCCTGAACGAGGGCCGCCCCTCGGTCTCGCTGCAGGTCGAAAACAAAGGCGACCGACCGATCCAGGTCGGCTCGCACTACCACTTCGCCGAGGTCAATCAGGCCCTCCTCTTCGACCGCGCGCTCGCTCGCGGGATGAGGCTCGACATCCCCGCGGGCACGGCCGTCCGCTTCGAACCTGGCCAGTCCCGACAAGTCGAGCTCGTCGCCTTCGCGGGCCGTCGCCACGTCTACGGCTTCCAGGGGCTCGTCATGGGCGCCCTCGAACCTTGAAGCACTTGAAGAGGACCCGATGAATCGCATCGATCGCCGCGCCTACGCCGAGATGTTCGGGCCGACCACGGGAGACCGCGTCCGCCTCGCCGACACCGACCTGTGGGTCCGCGTCGAAGCCGACCTCACGACCTATGGCGAAGAGGTCAAATTCGGCGGCGGCAAGGTCATCCGCGACGGCATGGGGCAATCGCAGCTCACGCGCGCGGACGTCGTCGACACGGTCATCACGAACGCGCTGTTGCTCGACCACTTCGCCATCATGAAGTGCGACATCGGCATCAAGGACGGCCGCATCTTCCGCCTCGGCAAGGCGGGCAACCCCGACATCCAGCCGAACGTCGACATCCCGATTGGCGCCTCGACCGAGGTCATCGCGGGCGAGGGCATGATCGTCACCGCGGGCTTCATCGACAGCCATATCCACTTCATCTGCCCCCAGCAGATCGAAGAGGCCCTCGCCTCCGGCGTGACCACCATGATCGGCGGCGGCACGGGCCCCGCGACCGGCACGAACGCGACGACCTGCACCCCTGGCAAATGGCACCTCGCCCGCATGCTCGAGGCGGCCGACGCCTTCCCGATGAACCTCGGCTTTCTTGGCAAGGGCAACGCCTCTCTCCCCGGCGCCCTCGAAGAGCAGCTCGTCGCGGGTGCGATGGGGCTCAAACTCCACGAGGACTGGGGGACCACACCGCAGGCCATCGATTGCTGCCTCGAGGTCGCCGAGCGCTACGACGTCCAGATCGCCATTCACACCGACACGCTGAACGAATCGGGCTTCGTCGAGGACACCATCGCCGCCTTCAAGGGGCGCGCGATCCACACTTACCACACCGAGGGCGCGGGCGGCGGCCATGCCCCCGACATCATCCTCGTCGCAAGCCTCCCCCACGTCCTGCCCTCGTCGACCAATCCGACCCGCCCCTACACGGTCAACACGGTCGACGAGCACCTCGACATGCTCATGGTCTGCCACCATCTCGACCCCGCCATCGCCGAAGACGTCGCCTTCGCCGAGTCCCGCATCCGCCGCGAGACCATCGCCGCCGAGGACATCCTCCACGACCTCGGCGTCTTCTCGATGATCTCGTCCGATTCCCAGGCGATGGGCCGCGTCGGCGAGGTCGTCACGCGCACCTTTCAGACCGCGCACAAGATGAAGGTCCAGCGCGGCGCCCTCCCCGAGGACGCGGGCACGGGCGCCGACAATTTCCGCGTCAAACGCTACCTCGCGAAAATCGGCATCAACCCCGCTCTCACCCACGGGGTCGCCCATGAGGTCGGCAGCGTCGAGCCCGGCAAACTCGCCGACCTCGTCCTCTGGAAACCCGCCTTCTTCGCGGTCAAGCCAGCCATGATCCTGAAAGGTGGCATGATCGCCTACGCCCCGATGGGCGACCCCAACGCCTCCATCCCAACGCCCCAGCCCGTCCACGGCCGCCCGATGTTCGGTGCCTTCGGGCGCGCACGGACCGCGACGAGCCTCACGTTCACCTCCGAAGCCGCCATCGCCGCCGGGATCGCCCAGGAATACGGCCTCCGCAAGAGGCTCGTCGCCTGTCGCAACACGCGCACGATCCGGAAGTCCGACCTCATCCACAACGGCCTCATGCCAAAAATCGAGGTCGACCCGCAGACCTACGAGGTCCGAGCCGATGGCGTACGACTCACCTGCGAGCCCGCAAAAGTCCTGCCTTTGGCGCAGCGCTATTTTCTCTTTTGATCCCCCGACCCGGACCGACCATGCTGCTCACTCGCCTGCTTTCCCCTGATGCCCCCGCGGGCCCGATGCTCGCCGAGGTCTCCCTCGACTTCGACGCGCGCCAGAAGCGACGCCAGCTCGTCGTCCACGACGGTCACGAGCTCCGCATCCAGCTCGACCGCCTCGAGCGCCCTCTCCGCGATGGCGATCGTCTCGGCGGCGACAGCGGTCATGTCGTCATCCGCGCCCTCCCCGAGCCCCTGCTCGTCTGTACGGGCGCCCCGCTCGCGCTCATGCGCGCGGCCTATCACCTTGGCAATCGCCACGCGAAGGTCGCGGTCCTCGAAGGCAAGTTGCTCACCCCCGACGACCCGGTCATGGCCTCGATGCTCGCACAGATGGGCCTCGAGGTGAGCCGCGCCGAGCACCCGTTCGACCCCGAGGTCGGCGCCTATCACCACCACGGGCCAGGCCACCACCACGACGAGCACCACCATCTCGGCCACAACCCGGGTCGCATCCACCGCTTCGTCATGAAGCCCTGATGCTGACCTCGCTCGCCTTCCTCCAGACGCTCCGCCTCGCGAGCCCCGCGCTCCCCGTCGGTGCCTTCGCCTGGTCGACCGGGCTCGAGGGGGCGATCGCCGAGGGCCGTGTCACCCCACAAAGCGCATCTTCCTTCATCCGCGACAGCCTGCTCCTGGCGCAGGCCCGCTGGGACGCGCCCGTGCTCTGGCGCATGGCGCATTCGGACGACCTCCACCCCTGGAACGCCGAGTACCTCGCGAGCCGCGAGACGCGCGAGCTCCGCATGGAGACCCTCCAGATGGGGGGAAGCCTCGTGAAGCTCCTGCGAGACCTCGGCCATGCCCAGGCCTCGCCCCCTCACCCGACCTTTCCCTGTGCCTGGGCGCTCGCGGCAAAAGCCTTCGAGATCCCGCCCGAGACCGCGCTGCTCGCCTGGCTCATGGCCTTCCTCGAAAACCAGCTCGCGGTCCTCCAGAAAGCCCTACCGCTCGGTCAGGTCGCGACCCAGCGCCTCATGTCACAGCTCCTGCCCGTCGTGATCGAAGCCCATGCCCAGGCGATGGCGCTCCCCGATGAAGGGCTCAGCGCGTCGCTCCCCGGCCTTGCCCTGTTCTCGAGCCGGCATGAGACCCAGTACTCGCGGCTCTTTCGGAGCTAAGCGTCGAAGATTCAAGAATCTCGTTTTTCAATTTACTCCAAAATCAATCCTCTCGAAATATGAGCAAACGATGAACACCCCGAAGAATCCCATGCGCGTCGGTATCGGTGGCCCTGTCGGCTCGGGCAAGACCGCGCTGCTGCTCGCCCTCTGTCGCGCGCTCCGCTCGAAGTGGAACATCGCGGTCGTGACCAACGACATCTACACCCGCGAGGACGCCGACTTCCTCGTCCGCCATGAGGCGCTGACGGCCGACCGCATCCTCGGGGTCGAGACGGGCGGCTGCCCCCACACGGCGATCCGCGAGGACGCGAGCATCAACCTCGCGGCCGTCGAAGAGCTCGTCGTCCGCTTCCCCGACCTCGATGTCGTCTTCGTCGAGTCGGGCGGCGACAACCTCGCGGCGACCTTCTCGCCCGAATTGTCGGATGTGACCCTCTACGTCATCGACGTCGCCGCAGGCGACAAGATCCCGCGAAAGGGCGGCCCGGGGATCGTCAAGAGCGACCTCCTCGTCATCAACAAGACCGACCTCGCCCCGATGGTCGGCGCCGACCTCGAGGTCATGCGCCGCGACGCCGCGAAGATGAGGAAAGACCGCCCCTTCGTCATGACGAACCTCAAGACGGGGGACGGTCTCGACGAGGTCATCGCCTTTCTCGACCATCAGCTCGGCTGAACCTCAGCGCGCGGCGAGGTCGAAGTTCGTGTCGAAGTCGCTCGCGCGAAGCGGTCTCTCGCCTTCTTCGGTGATGACCGAGACGGCATAGCCGAGGGCCTCGAGCTTCTTCGCGATGGCGTCTTTTGCGAGTCCGCGGGCTGAAAGTCGATAGGACGAGCTCTCGACGCACAGGACGGGGCGTTTTTTGCGCAGGGTCTCGGCGAGCCCGTCGAGGCACTCGGGCTCGAAGCCCTCGACGTCGATTTTGATCAGGTCGGGGGCCTCGATTTCACCTGCCGAAATCAGCGCGTCGCCCCGGGCAACCCGCACCTCGACTGGGGTCGAGACCGTGTTGTGCGCCTTTGCGAGGCTGCCGAGACCGCCATTGCCGACCTCCGAGCTCGCGAAGAATGCGGTCGTCCCGTCATGGTCGGCGAGCGCCACCTGATGGACGCCGAGGTCGAGTCCGGGGTTGTCCTGCCGATGTCGCAGGAGCTTCTCGAAGACCATCGGGGAAGGCTCGAAGGCCTCGACTCGCAGGTGTGGCAAGCGCCGACAGAGGGGCAGGGCCACCGCCCCGATATTGGCGCCGACATCCCAGAGGACACATCGCGGCAGGCGGGAGGCCTCGCGGACAAGGAAATTCCGCACATGACCGTCGTGCGCGCCATCCCAGAAGAGGCGGAACTGGATGAGCTCGCGCAGGTCGAGAGTCCACCGGAGGCCGTCGATGACGACCTCGACGTCCCGGATCTCCACGCCCGCGCTCTCGACGGCTCGCGTGAGCAGCCTCTGTGCCCGACCGCGTCCGCGGAAATGCGGCGCCGAACGCGAGAAAGTGCCGAGCTGGTTCAGGGCGAGCCCGCCGAGGGAGGATGCGCGAGAGGCGAGGGGGGCAAGCAGTTCTCGGGGTGTCATGCTGCATACAGGCCGCGCTTTCGCACGCGTCGTCAAGTCCCTCACTCTCGAGTCCCGCGCTCAGGAGGGCCCGAGCTGGATACGTCCACTCGAGCTGGGTAGACTCCAACCGATGACGTCACGAATCACGACCAGCTCAGCGACTGCGCTGTTATTTCTCGGCGCCTGCGAGACCGTGTCTCAGGAGAGGCTCGATGTGCTCGAGGTGCGCATCGACGAGGTCTCCGACATCGCTCCCGAGACGGTCCTCGACGCTTCAGACTCGGAGGACACGGACGAGGATCGAGACCTCGCCTCCGAGGAGACTGAATCACCATTCATCTGCCCATGGCTCGACGCGAGCGAAGGCCTCAGCGGCGGTCGCGTCGCGCGCATCGCGTTCGATCCGCGCGTGCCAGGACTTGCCTGGTCTCTTTCGGGTGGGACCCTCTTCCGTTCGATCGACGACGGACTCGCCTGGAGCGAGACCGGAGGCGAGGTCTTCGGTAGCCTCCTCGCGTTCCCGCCCGAGGACGTGAAGTCCCTCATCGTCGCAGGCGACGGCCTCTCGATCTCCCATGACGGGGGCCTCAGCTTCGAGCCGCTCGCCCTCTCGGGGCTCGAGATCACAGCTCTCATGCTCGACCCGGCCGTACCCTCCCGCATCTGGGTCGGCGCAAACGCGCTCGGTATTCTGCGCTCCGACAACGATGGTCAGTCCTTCGCAGCGCGCACCCAGGGGGTCCCGTTCTCGAAGGTCCTCTCCTTTGCGGGCTTCGCCGACACTCCCGACCTCATCCTCGCTGGCACGGTCGGGCTCAACCCGAACCTCGGCGTCACCGACCGCGGGGAGATCTTGCGCACGACCGACGGCGGTATGAGCTGGACATCGGTCCACACCGACGCTCGCTGGGTCTACGACCTCGAGGTCTGTCCCACCGACGAATCACGCGTCTTCGCCGCGGTCCGCGACGGCATCCGCATCTCTTCGGACAAGGGCCTCACCTGGGGCGACGTCCCCTCCCTCGACGGCTTCGACGTCCTCGACATCGAAGTCGAGGAGGACTGTGAGACCCTTTGGCTCTCGGTCTATCAGCGCGGGGTCTTTCGCGTCACCGACGAGGGCGCCACGGTCCATGGGCCGATGGCGCTCGGGCTCGACCTGCAGATGGATCGCCTCGCGGGTCAAATCTCCCGAAAACCCGGAAGCTCCGACCTGTTGCTCCTCGGGACCCACGCAGGGGCCTTTCGCTCCGATAACGGCGGGCTTAGCTGGCGTCGACTCGCTGCCGCTCGAGGACTGCAGCCGACGCGTCTCCTCGAGGCGCCCTCTGGACTCTTTCTTGGGACCTGGGGTGGAGGACTCTGGCACCTCGAGGCCTCGGAAACGCTCACCTGGGACAAGGTCGCAGGTCTCCCCCTCGACTACCTCTACAGCGTCTCGTCGCTGTCGCGAGAGGCCGACGTCCTGCTCGCGAGCGGAACGTCCTCGACCTGGGTCGGGGATGAGCTCTGGAGGCCCACCGTCGGCCCGGTCAACGCGTTCGACGCCCTCTCGGTCCGAGTCGGAGACGGCGACGTCTGGCTCGTGGCGACGCAGGTCGGCGGCGTTCTGCGAAGCGATGACGCGGGTGAGACCTGGACCCCTTTCAACGACGGACTGACCGCGTGGTCAACTTCTGCGGGGCCGCTGATCGACGCCCGCACCCTGGCTCGACTGGGAGATCGGGTCATCCTCGGGACCCGCGGTCGCGGCCTCTTCTTCACCGATGACCTGGCGCCTCCCTGGCAGCCTGGCGCAGCGAGTGGGGACAACCTCGCCGACGACTCGGTGACGAAGCTCCTCGTCGCCAACGAGGTGCTCTATGCGGTCATCGAGGGCAAGGGCCTCTATCGTTCGGACGACCGGGGCGAGAGCTTCAGGGCCGTGTCGACTGGGACCGCCGACATCCGCGATCTCGCCTTCGACAAAGTGTCGGGGACCCTGTTCGTCGCTCAGGGGACTGGGCCGATCCTCGAGAGCCGTGACGGAAATGAATTCATGCCGTTTATTGCCTACTGTGGCGATTCGGAGGCGCCCTCCGCCCTCGGCATCCTGCACACCCCAGAGGGAAGGTCTCTCATCGCGGTCCACCCGGGCAATCGCGTCTCACGGGCCGTCCTCTCCCCCTGAGAGCAAGTCTCATCCTTGGACTTCGCCGACCTTCCTGCGGGCCCGCCGCACCGCGAAGAGCCGCAGCGCAACGTAGATGAGGGCGATGAAGCTCACGCCGATGAGGCCGAGTCTCAGCGAGGGAACGATCGAGAAGACGCCGCTTTCGAGCATGACCGAAGGGAAGATGAGGAACATCCCGAAGACACGCCCAAGGCCCGGGCCGCGTGCGACGAGGACCTCGGCGACACCGAGGACGAGCCCGACGAGGGAGGCTGCGATGATGACGCCGAGCCACCCACCCATGAGGAGGCCCTCGCCCGTGGGCGTGCAGGGCAGGTCTTCGGGCAGGCCGAAGTCATCGAGCGCGGTCTCGCAGGTCACCGTGGGGACGTCGTTCTTCGAGGGCAGGATGACGCGGGGAAGGGCTCTCGCGACCTCGCTCGCGAGGAGGTCCACGCCGTCGACATCTGCCCCTGCGAGAGTCATGTCCTGCACAGTCGCGTCGAACCAGAGATAGGTGAGTCGCGACTCGATGGTCTCGAGCGCACGTGTGTCGGAAAACGCACCGATCGCGCGCTCGAAGCGCCCGCCGAGGTTGACGGACTCCCATTCCTCGACGTCTCGCCAACCCGCCGAGGCGAGCGCGAACCCGACCATGACCGCGGCGAGACCTGCGAGGCGCATGACGAGTCGTCGCCAAAGCTCGCGTGGGGTCGCCGCGATCTGCGTCAGCGCGAGGATGAGGGCGCCCGCGATCATGAGACGGCGCGACTGGAGCACGAAGAGCAGGACCGCGATGACACCGAAGGCGATGAGCTGCCAGACCGGGACCCGCGCCCGGGGGGCGTCGACCCGGGCGAAGCAACCATAGCCGAGGGCCGCGAGCAGCGTCGGGCCGTAGAAGAGCTCGAGACGGATGGCGTTTCCCTCCGTCGAGGGCGCGGAGGTCGATGCGCCCCAGAAGGTGAGGGTTCCCGAGCTGAAGGCGGCGATGAAGCACAAGCCGAGGAAGATGACGATGGCGAGCTCGAGTGGGAACGAGCGCGCCCCGGTGACGTCGTTCGAGGGGGATCGCAGGGCGCGACCGACCACCCAACCGACGATGAGGATCACGAGGACATGCACGATGATCCCGAGGAGGGCGAATTGCACGCCCTCGCTCGAGGCGTGATAGCCGCCCATCGAGACCCCCGACACGACCGCCTCGCCGAGTCCCTGGGAGTAGGCGAGAAGGAGCGCCGTGATGACCGTCCCGGTCAGGATCTGCGGGGTCGCGATGACCCGCCCGATGATGAGGCTCCCGGCCCCAGCCCACAACAGCGCAGCGAAGAGGCCCGTCACCGTCAGGTGGCCTAGCGGGAGCGCGAGGGCCGCGATGATGAAGAAGACGCCGAGGCGGACGACTCCGAGGACCTGCTTTTTCGGGGCATCAGCCATGTATCGAGGTGGTTGCCCGAGCGACCTGTTTCAGTCAAGCTCCGGGGGCTCCGGGTGGCGGTCCCAAAGGTACAATCTCGCAGGGAGGGGCGAACTCGCTTGGGTGACGACGCACATCGGCAGAGGATCGCGGCAGGTCTCAAGGACTCTTCCAAGGCGTTGCATGCGCGCGACGGTGTCCTCGCGCGGGTCCTGAGACATCTCTCTCGCATCCCTTCCATCGGGGAAGGCACCTCCAGCTTGAAGCGAGGCGCCAAGATGGCCTCATCGCTCGGCGTGCTCTTTCGTGGGCCCCCTCTGCGGCAGAGCGATTGGCAGACCCTCCACCACCTTCTCGCGGACTCTCCCCACCAAGATCTCCCTGATTCGAAGCGTCTCGCCAGGCTCGCGCGCCACGGTGAGGTCGCCGCCCTCGCATGGGAGCTCGTCCCCGCGTTGCGAGCGGAACTCGAGGAGGCTGCCCTGAAACAGCGGAGGGTCGACGCCATCC
>VFQT010002477.1_pt1 | contig 18856 bp, 16 predicted proteins | sample 3512381 | NCBI WGS metagenome assembly VFQT01 (sample SAMN10412376, study PRJNA504923) | tailings metagenome | isolation source: Relicate 2 Philex TSF3 active mining site | place: Philippines: Tuba, Benguet | collected 2017-08-29
CAACCATTATTATTTAATTTATTTTCTTCGTTTGCCCAACGATCTCAGGTTTTAAAGACTTTTTTTTTATGGGCTTTATCTTCTATAACTGTATTATTTGTTGCTCTAATATTTGCAAAAATATTGAAAAGAAATTTTTCTTACTACTTATTGATTGTTTCTTTTTCGATAGGGATGTTTTCAGGACTTAATAAATTTGATCAAAGAGCTTATTCTTTGCCAGAGCATCCTTATTCAATAAGTATTGGAACTTATGAAATAGCTAATTACCTAAAAAATAATTCTGATAAAAGTGACTTAATTGCCACTAATAGACATTGCGCTGGAACAGAAGAAAATCAAACATGCACTGCCAGACAATTTGCACTATCTGCGATTAGTGAAAGGCGGGTATTCCTAGAGGGATGGTCTTATACAACTTGCCCATTAGAAGCAGCGATTCTTAACAAATATTGGAAAGAAGATTCTTGGAAAGCTAATCAAGATTTTTTCTCGAAACCAAGTGATACAAATTTTGAAATTCTGAGAAACGCGGGAGTGGATTGGTTGGTTGTTGATTCAAAAAGACCAAGTATAAGTAATTTTGATAAATATGCTGAATTAATAAAGCAAATTGAGAGTATCTCTTTATGGAAAATTAAAGATCCGTACAAAGGTCAAATACCGAAGCAACAAGATCCTTGTGGACCAAATTCAATACACATTCTGAAATAATGACTTATGAGTAATTTTCTGATGCAAATCTCTGGTCAAGCTGAAAACCGGTTTTATGGACATGTAGAGGTGTTAGCTAAATATGCTGGAATTGAAGGGACACCATTCGTTAATGGTTACATTCAACATGGATGGAACGCCACGGATGGATTTGGAAATTACCTAGGCTCAAGAAGATTTGCAAACAAATATGTATGGTCAAAAAGATGTGAAGATTTAATTAAAAAAAATGGCAAGAAGAATGTTTTTGCTATCGGAGCTCCTTGGATTTATCTCTCAGACGTTTATCCTCAAATAACTAATGTTTCAAGAATGGGTGTAATTGCCTATCCTGCACACTCATCAACTTGGTCCAAAATTGGAAATACAAGTTTTGAATATTCAAAATTCTTAAAGGAAAAATATGGAACTGTAACTGTTGTCCTACATCGATACGACTTTTTAGATAAGGAAATGAAAGAAAACTATTTAAATTTTGGACATCAGGTAACAACTCATGGAATTGGAACTCCATGGGAACAGGGATTTGACCCATTATTTTTAAAAAATCAAAGAGACTTATTAATGAATTTTTCAATAATCACATCAAATGTAACTAGCACCCCAATTTTGTACGGCATGTCGCTTGGGTTAAAAGCGGAGATAGGAGGTCCGGTTGATTACTCAATAACTAATTCAGATGACAAAGCTTCACAAGTTGGAGATGGAAAAACTGATTGGAATTTAATGGTAAAAGAAAAATTGACTTTTTGGCAACAAGAATTGGGGTTTGAAAATAAGAAATCGCCGCAAGAATTAAAAGAAATTCTCGGATGGAGTACAAAGCCAAAAAAATCAACCTCGTATATTTTTTTAAGGGCTAAAGACTTGATAACTGGTTCAAATAAATTTGTATCTCTTGAGGTTTTAAAAGCTAATTTTAAAAAAAAATTATGAAAATGAAAATAGAATATCTAAATAAATTATTTATGCCTTTTGGTATTTCTGGAAATATATATCTTTTAGGAGCACTTGGTCAAGGTCTTGGACCTTTATTACTCACTCCTATTCTAACTAGAAGATTAAGTATTGAGGAATTTGGAGAAATAACTTTTGTTACTGCTTTTGCTTCAATTCTTGGTATATTTTTTTCATTTGGGCTACCGATAGTAATAAGTCGGACATATGTGTTAGATGTAAAATCTAGAAAAAGTATTAATAACTGGTTTAACAAAATAATTATACTTTATATATTAATATCAATTTTTTTGTCATTCATCAATTTTAATTTTATTTATTTAATAATTTTAGCGATATCCCTGAATTTCTCCTGCCTACAATTAATTTTGCCTTTTGCGAGAGCAAAGAATAAAGCTACTTCTTTTGCATTAATTTCCATCATCGGAACAATACTGCCAAGTGCTTTTGTTATTTTTAATTCCTTGAATGATGTCTTGATTACAAATTTAAGTGCCTTGCAGATTGGTGCTATTGTGAGTTCGATTATTTCGTTTTTACTTATAAGATCTAAACAAGTATCTGGTTCAAATTTGGAAAAATATTCAATAAAAAGTTCTTTAAAATCTTCGTACCCAATTTTGCCACACATGTTCGCAATGATGGCTTTGTTAAATATAGATAAAGTTATCTTTGGTCAGCAACTTGATAAATCAGATTCAGGTTTCATCCAAGTAATTATGTTGATTGCCACGGCACCCATTATGATTTTGAGTGCACTAAATCATGCGTGGTTAAATCAAATTTTGTTACAACTTAAAGCCAATTATTCTAAAGCTTTATCAGCGTTAAATCAAACTATATTAAATTTAACAGTTCTTACTGGTTTAGTCGCTTTCATAAGTTATTTGCTTCATAAAAAATTAATAGAATTATTAAATCCAAACATAGTAAGTAGCAATTCCATAACCCGAACAGTTGTTTTAGGATTTATGTGTAGCTTTATCTATGTAATTTACCTAGCGAATACTCATCTTTTAACTTGGCAAAATAGATTTTGGATACTTGGTTTCACAACACCTATTTCAGTTTTTGCGCAATCATTCGTAATTTATTTAACAATTGAACAACTTAATTATTTATCTGCGCCCTTAGGTTTGGGATGTGCCTTAACTTTGCAGATTTTTCTACTTCGTTTATCTCGACAAAATACTAAAACTCAAAAAGCCATCGCTCCTGTCTTTCAATTGGTACCGGTATTGGCTTTCTGGTTTACAGCATTGTTTTTTCTTTATTTTTAGTAGCTAAAACATTCATCCATATACAAGTTATCAAAAAGAAATTAAAAACACCGCGATCGGCAGTCCTGCCTTCAAGGAAAGGAATATAATGAAAAAGTGGAACATAAAAAATCGAAGATAATAAAAAAGTTGAAGTTATACCGAGTGCGAGTGCTGAACCCTTTTTAATTAAGAGTCCTGACCTCAAATATGCAACTATAAAAAGCGTTACAAGTCCAACAACCCCAATAATTCCAGATTCAACGTAATTTAATAGAAACATGTTTTCAGGATGCCTTAATTTTGAAAACCAAGCATCATTTGAACAAAACCCATTTGGGAAAGAGGCTTGCACTCCTACCCCAAAAGGGAAAAAATCTTGCCATCTTGATGTTACACAAGACCACAATTGTGTCCTACCATTCAAATTCATGAAACTTGGCTGATTGGACATATATCCAATTAAAATAACTAAAGATGGAATAGAAATAATTGACAATGGAATTAAGAAATATAGAATCTTCCAATTTTTAGTAATTAAATTAAATTCTTGAAATAAAATAAAAAATCCGAAAACGAAAAGTAATATATAGGGTGTTCTTGTACCAGAAAATATTACTGACGCTAAAGAAGTTAATACTCCAATTGTGTTTAACCAAATATAATTTCTATTTTTTAAGAAATACAAACAAATCAAAAATGTAATGACTGACGCGTACCCCATTGCAAAAGCGTTAAATAATAATCCTGTTGGCCTATCACCAATAACTACAATCCCCTCCCTCACATTATTTTGAGCTACGGGAATTAATTTCAAAATTTGAAAAACAACAAAACCAAAATTAGTAAATGAAAAATATATTGCTATCAAATTTAAATTTTTACTATTTATTGGTTTAATAAAAATTAAAAAACTTAAAATAAGCATTAGTAAAATAGTTGGGCTATTAATTGCTTTTATATCAGTATGAATTAACATGGTGAAGTAAAGGATTGAAACTTGTCCAACGAATGAATATTTCATTAGATCAAATTTGAAGAAATTTTTTTTCAATTGAATAGCTGTAAATATTGAAAATATGAGCAGTAATATTGTTAAATATTTGACACTTTGTAAATAAAAATTAAAGGATATAGAAGTTTCACCTCTATGACTTAAAAAAATGGAAATAACAATTAGTTGACTCAAAGCAAGAAGCCAAATCAGCCTATCTGTGTTTAATTTGGCAAATAATTTCACAAATCCTCTTCCTGGAACATTCCTCTTCCAGCCTTAGATTATCGTTACATTTATAGGCAAAGGATTGAGATAATCTTGATAACACGCTTGGAAGACAAAGAAATAATAAAAAGTCTCATTAACCACTTAAGTTTTAGCCCAATTTCAAAAGATGTTCCTGTTGCAGCAGCTATATATGACGAAGATTTGAATATTGTTTCTATTTCTCGTAATTTAAAGGAAGTCTCATTTGATCCAACTGCTCATGCAGAGATTATTGCTCTGCGTGACGCGAGTCAAAAAGTCGAAAATTGGAATTTGACAGGATTTAGTCTTTATGTGACTTTGGAACCGTGTTTGATGTGCGCTGGAGCAATTTTGCAGTCTCGTATAAGCAGAGTGATTTTTGGTGCATTTAGTCCAGAAGAATTTGAAACAGCTAAAGAGATTTTACGAAAAACAAATCCGAAACTTGAAGTTATAGGTGGAGTGTATGGGGAAGAATGCGCTGAAATAATCTCCCAATGGTTTGACAATCAACGAAAGATATCAAGATAGTATTTATTTATATGAAGGCATACCCATTAAAAATTTCAGGTTCATGGAAAATAGAATTTCATAAATTTTCTGATGAAAGAGGTTTTTTTTATGAATCTTTTAAAGCAGATGAATTTAAAAAAATAATCGGTAGAAATCTGCATATAAAACAAACTAATACTTCTGCTAGCGCAAAAGGTTCTTTGAGAGGTGTACATTTTGCTATGGTCCCTCCAAGCCAAGCAAAATTAGTACAGTGTCAAAGAGGATATATAAAAGATTATGTAATTGATATAAGAATTGATTCTCCTACCTTTGGTGAATATGAAATTATTGAATTAAATGAAAAATCAACTAATGCTGTTTTTATTGAAGAAGGATTGGCACACGCATTTGTCGCGCTTGAAGACGATTCTGTTGTTACTTATTATGTTTCAGAAAAATACAATCCAGACAGGGAAAAAAGTATATATCCATTCGATAAAACTTTAAATATTAACTGGCCCGAAATTGAATTAATTTTATCCGACAAGGATAAAAATGCTATGTCTCTTTTGGAAGCGAAAGAAAAAAACTTATTACCTAATTTTTACGAATGCAAAGAATTTATTAAAACTTTAAACTAATAAGCTCCCTCGCCACGCCACACTGCGGCTGCTGTTCTCAATATAATTAGTAAGTCAAGAGTTAAAGACCAATTTTCCACGTAGTAAAGATCTAGACGCACTGCATCTTCCCAATCCAATTCTGATCGTCCGGATACTTGCCAAAGTCCCGTTAAGCCCGGCGTAACAAGTAATCTTCTTGTTTCTGATTTTTCATATCGACTAACTTCTTCTGCTAGAGGAGGTCTTGGTCCAACCAAACTCATTTCACCTCTTATCACATTTATTAATTGTGGAATTTCATCAAATGACCAACGTCTTAAAAATGATCCAGGTTTAGTAACTCTTGGATCATTTGGATTTTTAGCAAGTCTTGGATCTTTTGCCGTATTTGACATTACTTCTGATCTCAAACTATGACTACCTGTAATCATAGTTCTAAATTTATAAACAAAAAACTCTTTGTTCCCTTTTCCAATTCTCTTTTGTCGATAAATAATAGGACCTTTGTCAAATGACTTAATTACTAAAGCTATTAGTAATAAAAATGGTGAAATTAAAATCAGTCCAAATATTGAAACAAATAAATCTAATATTCTTTTTGTGACTCTTGCTAGACCACTAAAAGCAGGCTGTTCAAGATGTAATAGTGGTAATCCCTCTACATTGCTCACTTTAAGTCTTGGGCCAGCAATTTCAGTTACAGCCGGTGCAACAACTAAATCAATGTTTGTATCTTCTAAGGCCCAACCAAGTTTTCTCAACTCAACGGCACTTATTACTGCTGACTGTCCAATCATTATTTGATCGCAGTTATTTTCATTGGCTTTTTTAACAATCTCGGTTAAATTTAAGGTCTTATTTTCATTTAATAAATATCTATATACTATTCGAAATCCCGCATGTTGTGCCGCATTTAATCTTGATTCAACTAGATCAACTTCAGTTGATTGTAAAAGCATTACTCTTGAAATATATCTACCCTCTAAACGCGCTTTTAATAGTCTTCTTCTTAATACCCGTCTTAATATAAATAGAAAAGTTAAACCCAACGAGTATGTAATCAATGTAAAAGATCTAGATATTTCTAATTTGAAGATATAAGAAGTGATTGCTATTAAAGTAAAGCTTAAAAAAGTTGCATTTACTATTCTTTTATATTCATCCGCACCAAAACCTAATGTTTTAACATCTCTTGAGTTGGTAAACCATAGAAAAAAATTCCAAGAAATCAAAAGCAAAATTGAAAACAAAATATTACTAATTTCGTAACTTGTTAGATTTCCTAACCAAATATCAGAAAATCTAACTGAAACAACCACCAGCAAAGTAAAACTTAAAGTAACAAAATCAAAAATTGACATATTTCTTGCCAATTGCTGTGCCCAAATAACTCTACTTCCTGAGCCTCTATTCGCTTTAAGCATTTACCTTCAATCCATCTTTGATTCCTTTTATTTTTTGGAATCCTTCTTTAAAATTTAATTTTACCAAGAGGAATAAAACCCCTATTAAATTCCTTTTTAGCACCGAGACCATAAATAATTTATTATCATAATTTCTCGCTACCAAAAGGCTATTTCTACTTCTCAAGTAAGGAGTTGGCCCGTTCGGATTTTGAGAAGCAATGGTCTCGGCATGAAATAATGCGATTTCATTTCTATTGGCTTTAAGGCAAAAGTCAACATCTTCGAAATACATGAATAGTTTTTCTGAAAATCCATTAATTTTTAAGAAAGTATTCTTATTAAATCCTAAACAAGATCCATCTGCCCAATAAATTTTTTTGGGCACTTTTTTAGTTACAAGTGAAATTTTTCCCGTAAAAATATTAATTTTCCCGCCTTTAGAAAATACTTTGCCTGTTTTTCTGTTAATCATTGTTGGAAATACAATTCCTTTTTTGTCTATTAATTTATTAATTAACTTTTCACATGTCGTATTTTCTAATAAAACATCTTGAGAAAATAAAATAAATCTTTCATATCCGTTTTCAATAGCTGTCTTTATTGCACGATTTGCAGCTACTCCAAATCCAAAATTAGAACTTAGTTTTATAACATTTACATGGATCTTTGAATTTTGAATATTTACAACAATATTTGAATCATTATCTGCAACAAAAATTTCACTTGGTTTTAATGTTTGAGTATTAAGATTGTTTATAAGTTCCTGCAGAGAGGTTAGATCTTGGTAATAGACGATACAAGCTGCCCATCTTTTGTTGGCTTCATTCATACCAAGTGCTCACCTTTCCCATATATGAGCATTTCACCTACTAGGTTCGACTTATGACTAATCGAGTCTGGTTTGACGCTAGATCTCTTTCTAGAGGCTACACAAGTGGCTGGGAACGTTACGTACGAGAACTATCCAGATATTTACCAAATCTCATAGATATCACCTTATGGAATCCAGATGACTCTAATCGCCTTTCTTTATTACTCAGTGATTATTCATATAAAAAAAGCCAAATTGGACACTCGTTGGTTCACTACCCTACATATCCGCCAAGAAAATTAAATAAAAATTTTAAAAAAATAATTACAGTTCATGATTTAACTTGGTGGGATTACCCTCAAACAAGTTCTTTTTTAGGAAAGTTTTATTACAAGAAACATATGGAACAAGCTATTTTAGAAGCAGATTTAATCATTACCCCAAGTCGAGCAATTAAGTCCAAAATAAATCAGAAATTTTTTATTAACTTAAATAAAATAACTTCAATTCCCCATGGAAATTCACTTCCTAAAGGAATAATTTCCAAACCTTCTAGACCCTATTTTTTATCGATTGGAACAATTGAACCTAGAAAAAATTTAGATTTTTATTCAAAAGCAATTGATGAATCAAAATTAAAAAATAATTTTGATTTTATCCATGTCGGTAGAACTGGATGGGGAAATCTTCCAAAAAATTTGAAATTACAAACTGTTAAAAATGATCAAGATCTTGCAAATTTAATATTAAATGCACAAGCTGTAGTTATTCCTTCTCTTTATGAAGGATTTGGATTACCAGTACTTGAATCTCATGCTCAGGGAACTCCTGTTATTTTAAGTAATGATCCAGCTTTAATTGAATTATCAAACGGCCAAGATAAAACTTTTGAATTAGGAAATGTTAATTCTTTAGTAGAATCTATACTTCATTTTTCAAACACTAATGCAAAATTATCAATAGAATTAATTAATGTAGCAAATAGTTTTACTTGGGAAAAATCTGCTCAAACTCATGTTGAAACTTACTTAAGGTTATTAAATGAATAAAATTAATTTAGATTTAATTAAAGTTGATAATTTAACTCAACAACAAGTAATTGATGAAATTAAAACTAAATTACTGAAATCAAATTCTCCAAATATATTATTGACACCAAATGCTGGTCATTTAAACGAAATTCAAAATAATCAAAATTTAAGAAATATTTATCAAGAGGCACAAATTTGCCTTGCTGATGGCTGGCCCATAGCATTAGCTGCTTCTATCGCAGGCAAAACAAAAATTGAAAGAGTTACTGGAAGTGATTTAGTTCCCCTAATACTTAGTGAATTACCAAAAGAAATAAGAGTTGGAATAATTGGTGGAAATGATCAAACAAAAATAAGATCAAGACTTGAATCCAAATATCCAAATTTGAATTTACAAATAATTGATGTATCGCAATGGTCTGATTCAATTTATGACATCAGAAGGCTTAGAGAATTAGTTCAATACAACGCTTTATCAATTGTTTTTCTTTGTTTGGGACATCCAAAACAAGAAATACTTGCTTATGAATTAAAGAAATACGATTGGGTTGGTTCTAGACCAGATTGGGTTTTGTGCGTTGGAGCAAGTATTGATTTTCTTACAGGTGAACAAAAGCGAGCACCTAGAATATTTACCAGATTAGGCTTGGAGTGGTTTTACAGATTAATAAGTAATCCTAAAAAATTTTTTTTAAGATACTTAAACGCCACATGGCCATCTTTAAAACTAATAGTCAAATCATTTAGAATGAGAAAGTTTAATTAATTTTTCAATGTAAGTACTAAAGCAGCCAACATATTTTTGCTGTAAATCTAAAGATTGCCAATCATTTCCATTGATTTTTTTTCTGCAATTCACTTTTTGACAGACACAATCAAATTCATCATATTTTGAAGCATCTGTCATGGAATAATCAAAAGTTAACTCATCACCTACTTCAATATCTTTCATAGCAACAATGCTGGATGTTCCAATTGCCCCACAATTTGGTTCACATGAATGATTCAACATATCTCCTGGTTCAGGAAGTTTTCCTGAAAGTAAATATTTAGATTCGTTTAACTGTAAAGAACGAGCCACTCTATCTACTGAATAATTTTTGAGATTTTGTTTATCAACTACAAAACCACCAAAACTTGCCACAATTTCACCTTTTTGAATTTTTTGAATCACAAAACTACCTGAACCTTTTCCAGGAGTTTTCCGCATTTGAGCTTTAGGGTTAAGCCAGTTAAATTCCAAGTTTGTTCCTAATTCTGTGCATGAAAACAACAAAATTTGAAGTTTGCTTTGTTCTAAATGCTAATCAATAAGAATAAATATGTAGGCTAGGCAGTGTGATTAACCCAGATTTTGTCCGTGAAAACCCCCAAATTGTTAAAGACTCACAAATTGCTCGGGGTGAAGATCCTTCCCTAGTTGATAACTATTTAAAAAATGATCAATTGTGGAGAAATTTAACCATTGAAGTTGATAATTTACGTGCTGAGCAAAAAGTTTTAAGTAAATCGATCGGAAACCTAAAGGCTCAAGAAAAAAATAACCCTAGTTCAGACATTAAAAAACAACTTGAAGATCTAACTTTAAAAGGCACACAATTTTCAGAAAAAATAACTGAATTAACTTCTAAACAAGAAGAAGCTCGAATTGCAGCATCTACTGCCATGAATACAATTTCAAACGTCGTGCAAATAGATGCACCAGTTGGAGATGAAAAAGATTTTAAAGTACTTGAAACAATAGGTAAACCTAGAGATTTTAAATCTGAAGGTATTGATGTTAAAGATCATGTTGAAATAGGGAGTTCATTAAATTTAATTGACATTGAACGAGGAGCAAAAGTTTCTGGATCCAGATTTTATTATTTAGTAAATGATGGAGCACTATTAGAATTAGCTCTTGTTAATTTTGCACTTGACATTGCTCAACATCATGGCTTTAGCCCAGTTATTCCTCCTGCTTTAGTTAAACCCCAAGCGATGGAAGGAACTGGATTTTTAGGTCAAGCTGCAGAAAATGTTTATCGTATTGAGCAAGATAATTTGTATTTAGTTGGTACTAGTGAAGTCGCATTAGCTGCGATGCATATAGATGAGATATTAAATAAAAAAGATTTACCAATTAAATATGCGGGTTATTCACCTTGTTATAGAAGAGAGGCTGGATCCCATGGTAAAGATACGAGAGGAATTTTTAGAGTTCACTGGTTTGATAAAGTTGAAATGTTTGTTTTTGCTAATTCTGAGGATGCACATTCTATTCACAAACAATTACTTGAAGTAGAAAAAGAAGTTTTAACAAAACTTGAATTACCTTTCAGGGTTATTGATGTTGCAACTAGAGATTTAGGATCAAGTGCTGCTAGAAAATTTGATTGTGAAGCTTGGATTCCATCTTCAAATGAATACCGTGAACTAACTTCAACTTCTAATTGCACAGAATTTCAAGCAAGACGATTAAAGATTAGAACTCGAGCTGGGGATAAAACAAATTATGTATCAACGCTAAATGGAACTCTTTTAGCTGTTACCAGAACAATCGTAGCTCTTTTAGAGAACCATCAGCAAAAAAATGGTAGTGTTTATATCCCAAAGGAATTAAGACCATACTTGAAAAATAGAGAGTTTTTAAAAAATTGATTTATTCACCAACGAATAGGATTATTTATGCTGAGAATAAATTTACCCGATATTCCAAATAATTCAGTATTAGGAATTAATTATTCGGGGATGCATGACACTTCTTTTTCAATTGTAGGAATGAGTGGTGAGATTTTATTTTCATCGAGTCTGGAGCGCTTTTCTCGTGTCAAACAAGATGGTAGATTTTTGCCCGAATATCTTTTGAATCAAATTCCATGGAAAAACATTTCCCAGATTGCAATAGCAACAGATAAGGAATTTCATAAATTAGAAAAATACGATTGCCAATTAATCTCTGGGAAACTCCCTGATCGTGAATGGCATCCTCATAATTATGAACATAATTCTCAATTCTATTCGATCATAGGGAAACTGCCTTTAGAGCCGAAATTTGTTTGTCATCAACTTGCCCACGCCACATCTGTAATCAGAACTAGTGGCATGACAGATGGATTTTGTATCACATATGACGGCGGGATGGCTAATTGCCATAAATTTGGAGGAATATTTAGATTTGAAAACGATGGCAGAATCAAAACCTTAGATCTTTTCTCAACCGAACACTATGCAAGATTAACAACTATTTATTCTTTTATTACAGCTCTCATTGGCTTTATTCCTAACAAACATGAAGGCAAAATTACTGGTCTTGCAGCACATGGGAGTTATAACAATGAATTGTTGATACTAATTAATGATATGTTCTATAAAAACTTCAGAGAAATAGACGAAGCCCTAATTTGGATTAACGCTTATGAACAAGAGTTAATTCCGCAGTTGGTAGAAAGAAATAATACGCTTTCAGAGTACCGGCAAGAATTTGTCAAGTTTTCTAAGCAGGATATTGCATTTGCCGTACAACTTTTTATCGAACAAGAGTTTAAGAGCATACTCAAGAGATTCCAAGAACTTTACAAATATGATAATAATATGTGTTTTGCTGGAGGGTTTTTTTCTAATGTGAAACTAAATTTAGAAATAAGTAAGTTTGGTTTTAAAAATATTTTTATAGCACCTTTCATGTCTGACGATGGTGCAGGGCTTGGTGCTGCTTTAAGTTTAACAAATTGGCAAACGAGAGACGGAAATAGTAAATTAAAGCACTTATTTTTGGGTGAATGCGAAAACAATGATGATGTTACTAAAATTCTTAACACAAACAAAATAGTTTTTTCAGAATATGATGATTTAGAGATTCAAGTTGCAAAAAATTTGGATATTGGGAAAACTATTTGCTTATTTAACGGAAGATCTGAATTTGGCCCAAGAGCTTTAGGAAACAGATCAATTATTGCTTCTGCTAGAGAATCTAGCATTAATAAAAAGCTGAACGATACCCTCCTTCGTACCGAATTTATGCCTTTCGCACCTATCGTGAAAGAAGAAAAAGCAGAACAACTTTTTAAGGAAACAAGTAATACAAAACAGAATATGTATTACATGACAACTGCGGTAGATTGTTCTGATTCACTTGCCATAAATTCGCCAGCAGTTGTCCATATTGATAAAACTGCTCGCCCACAATTAATCTCGAGAGGTGATCAGCCATTTTTGTATAATGTTTTAGATGAATATGAAAAAATTTCAGGACAAGAAGTTTTAATAAACACTTCGTTCAATGTTCATGAAGAGCCAATTGTAAACAATCTAGAAGATGCTTTAAGAGGATTTTTTGAATCTGGATTAGATTGGCTTATTGTAAATGAACGTTACGTTATTGAATTAGATAAAAACCTTGTTAAATTAGTTGATTATTTACAAAAATTTCGAAAAAAAACAAACTTATCTAATACTCTAATGAAAGAAAAACTAGATTACTACAAAATTCAGATAAATAAGAAATAGAGATATTTAATTCTTTAATGACGGACTAAAGTATACTCCTCCCTATATTGTGTACTGGAAGCAGAAAGATTGAGGTAGATGTCTTTAATTGATTTAAAATACAATTAATATTTATTGATTATAATCCCTCGCAACCGTATGTATTTTAAAGTTCTTAATTAAAGTAAGAATATATAGTAAGGAGCGTAGATGAAAAGATTATTTATAGGATTTGCAACTGCGTCCAGTCCCGAGTTGGTGGGGGACAAAATTCTCCAAGTTGGTGCTATTTATTCTCTATTTGGCAATATCGTCCCCGAATCATTAAGGGAAAGTGGACTTGATGGTGATTCAATCACAAATACTAACCCAGTTAGATTAACTGCCAGACAAGTTTTAAAGATTTTGATTCGTTGTATTTTTACTAGAAGTGTTTTCTTTAATACATATTATTTAGGACCGTGGTTCTCAAATTTTGGACATTTCTTACTTGAGTCAATAACAAGAATAAACACTAACATTATTATAAGTAGGTATAAGTTACTTTTCCATACAATGGATACTTCTATTCCCCACCAAAAAATATTTCAATACCAAGAAAGACTACTTACCGCCATAGGAATAAACCGTAATAGAATTAAAATTCTCATAAATAATCCAGTTTTGATTTTTAATTCAATAATTGTACCTGGAAATGCAATTTTCCCAAGAGAATTAAAACCAGCAGCACTAGAGGTGATAAACTTAATTAAGAAATCAAATAAAAGAAATTTGGATTTTGGTGAAAGAGTCTACATATCGAGACAAAAACTTTCTCTAGATCGTCAAAGAATTCCTAAAAATCTAAGCCTAGATTTAGAGAATATATTTCAAAATTATGGATTTAAAGTTATTCATCCGCAAGAATTAGATATTCAAGATCAAATTTCTGCAATATCAAGAGCTAAATTTCTAGCAGGACTTCAAGGAAGTGCCTTACATTTATCAATCTTTTGTGACCCTGGCACAAAGATAATTGAAATTGGAGATGAAGTCCAAACAATCTTTCCAAATACTCAACAAAAAATTATTTGTAATCTATTGAGCCAAAATTTTTACTTTATTCCATTTGATGCAGTTGAAAAAGCGTATGACTTTAAGAAAATAGAGGATTTAATTAAAACACAAGACTTTTGACTATCACCTGGCGGAGGATAAGGGATTTGAACCCTTGAGGGATTACTCCCAACCCGCTTTCCAAGCGAGCGCCATAGGCCACTAGGCGAATCCTCCACATTGAAGCGTACTTAATTGCTTAATTTTTTTACTCAAGTCATAGTCTTTAATTGACTCTTCGTGTGATGACTTACAAATAATGTCCCCAGGATTGAAAAATAGCAAGGAAATTATTTATAACAAGTTAGGTGCGCGAAGAGTCGTGTCTTTCATTATGACGATGTCTTAATTCTGTAATGGCGGCTATTACGACTAGCAAGAAAGTTACAGATATTAGTGAAGAAACAACTGTAATAATCGTATCAACTGTTATCAACCAAACACTTATACCAGCAACAAAAGACCCAACCCAAAGAAGAATTGAAACTCTTGTATCTTCGCGAGCAATTCTTCCATAAAGTAAAACTTGTAATACTGCAAATAAAGATCCTTCTAATGCAAATAACCAGACTTCTGAATAAAGTTCTGCATAATTTGCTCCACCAATTGCATTTACAACAAATTCAGATGCGAAATAACAAACTAAAATATAAAAGAAACCAATAATTGAAGTGCCCAATACTGCAAGTCTTAATGCAGAAGAATCATTTCTTCCCATTTTGGGAAATAAAACTACTGTTATAGCTTGAGGCATAAAGAATGCAATTTTTGCAACCAGCATTCCTACAGAATAAATTCCAGATTCTTCTGGTGACAAAACAATTCTTGCTAACAACACATCTATATTTACTAAAACATAGAGAGCAAAAAGAGCTTGGGTTGCTCTTAATAATTCATTAACACTTTTTTCTGCTCTATTAGATTTCCAAAACTTTTTACTATTTCCTAAAATAAAGTGAGCAACTATTGCGCTAAGTAAAGTTCCTCCAAAAAAACCTATACCAACCGAAATTAATTCAGGATATATAAACAAACCAACAATTGCTGAAATGCTTCTACCGATACCAAATACAATGTAAATTCCAGCAAGGCGTAAATAAAATTCCTTTCCTTGTGCAATTCCAAGTTGCGTACTTATAAAAACAAATGGAGCAATTGCTCCAATGGTTAAAACTAAAACCCAATAATCAATATTAAAAATTCCAGATAATGGAAAGGAAATAACTAAAGTTAACAGCATTACTGCTATGGCTACTTCTAAACCAAATTTTAATAAATCATGATGAGGATTGTTTGATCTATTTACTAATCTTCTTGCAGCAATTGCTTGAATGCCTAATCCAATTGGGGTTCCTATTTGGGTTATTCCTTGCATTGCGCCAAAAGCACCAAATTCTGCAGGGATCAGTAAACGAGCAGCGATCACACTTGCTGCATATGCAAGCACTTGAGGAACAGCTAATCCTGCACCAACCACTACAACGCCTTGAATCAGGCGCTTTCGCTCAGCAGGAGTACTCACCATTTGAATTCCCTCTAATCTTTATCGGTTCTTCAGTCTAGGTAATTTGTTCTTGATTCCTTTATCTACAACTGCGTTTTTGCCTTGTGGGTATCACAACATAGGCTTAACTAATCATGGTTTTAGCACTTTATCGTCGATATCGCCCAGACACATTACTTACAGTAATTGGCCAAGAACATGTAACAGGACCTTTAGCTAGAGCAATTGATTCAAATAAAGTTCATCATGCATATTTATTTAGTGGACCTCGAGGCTGTGGAAAAACAAGTACTGCGCGAATCTTGGCAAGATCTTTAAATTGTGAAAAAGGTCCAACTTCAACCCCTTGTGGAAAATGTGAATCTTGTATTGCTTTAGCTCCTGGTGGAACTGGCAGTGTCGACGTAGTTGAAATAGATGCAGCAACTCATGGTGGAGTAGAAGATGCAAGAGATTTAAGAGAACAAGTAATTTTTGTTCCCATAAAAGATAGATTCAAAATTTTTATAATTGATGAGGCACATCAGTTATCAACGGCAGCAAATAATGCTATGTTAAAAATGATTGAAGAACCTCCAAGTCATTTAAAATTTATTTTTGCTACTACAGAACCAGAAAAAATGCTGGGCACAATTAGATCTAGAACACATAATTATGCATTTAGATTAGTGAACAAAGAAGTACTAGCAAATCACTTAGAAGAAATATGTAAAAAAGAAAATATAAAAACAGATAAGAAAGCACTTCTGGCAATTGCTGAAGCAAGTGGAGGAAGTGTAAGAGATGCTTTGAGTTTATTAGGCCAATTTTCTGCAGGAGTAGATGAAAAAGGTTTATCAACAGAATATGTGGAATGGCAACTGGGTTTAACTCCACTTGGAATTTTAGATGACTTAACAAATTCAATATTAAATAAAGATTTAAGCACTTCTTTAGAAATAATCAGAAATGCAACTAATCAAGGAATTGAACCTCACAGACTTTTGAGTGATTTATTAAATCACCTAGGAGCAAAAATCAGACAAGTTGAAAATTCTAATAAAGAAGATTTTGGATTTTTAGTTAATACGGCTTTAAGTATTTCAAACTCAATCTCGCAATTAAAATCCTCGTCAAATCCTGAATTATCTTTAGATCTAGCCATCTCTAAATTATTTATTAATCAACCTGTGACAAAAGTGACTCAAGAACAAAATCAAGTAGATGAAGTAAAAATTCAAGAAAAAAAATTAGAAACAGCAAAAAAAGTAGTTAAAAAAACGACGAATAGTATTACTGACATTAAAGAAATCCAAGTTAGATGGTCAGATATTTTAGGTGAACTTGCTCGAGCAAACCGAGTTACTTGGTTAATTTTTATGGATTCAAAACCTTTAGAGTTAGTACAAAATAAATTGATAATTGGTCTAAGTGACTCAGCAAAATTACTTCAAGCAAATGAAATTAAATGGCAAGAAATATTAAAGAAAGTCTTAAAAGAATCAATTGATTTAGAACTATTCTTAGAATTTACAAAAATTGAAAATGAAATAAAAGACGAAGTCATTGTTCATGACTCTCAAGATGAAAACGTAAATGAAAAAGGTGGAATTGATGTTGCAATTGAATCATTAGGAGCAGTAAAAATTGATGAATTTGAAAATGGAAGATAGAAATGTATCAAGGTTCTTTACAAGATTTAATTGATGCTTTGGGAAAGCTTCCAGGAATTGGTCCAAAAAGTGCTCAACGTTTAGCTTTCTATTTTTTGCAAACTGATCCAATAAGTGTGGAAAATTTAGCTAGATTATTAGTAGAAGTTAAGCAGAAAGTAAAAAGTTGTAGAACTTGTGGAGCAGTTTCTGAAACAGAAATTTGTAATTTATGTAATGACACTAGAAGAGATCAAACAAGTATTTGCGTTGTAGAAGAAGCAAAAGATATTTCAGCTATAGAAAAAACGAGAGAATTTAAAGGTAGGTATCACGTATTAGGTGGAGTGATAAGTCCAATAGATGGAATTGGTCCAGATCAATTAAGAATTAAAGACCTAGTTAAAAGAGTTGATGGTGAAAAAATTCAAGAAATAATTATCGCCACAAATCCAAACTTAGAGGGTGAAGCAACCGCTGCTTATCTTGTAAAAGTTCTAGAACCTACTCAAGTCTTGGTAACTCGTCTTGCAAGTGGTCTTCCTGTTGGCGGAGAACTTGAATATGCTGACGAAGTAACTTTAGGAAGAGCATTAAAGGGTAGAAGGCCGATATAAGAAAATTCTTCTGGACAAAAATGTTATGAGGTTTTTTTTAAAGTTTAAGAACTATCTTCCGGCTATAGCCGTTACTGTCGGTTATTTCACTTTAGTTTTTATTTTTAAAAATTCTTCAATTTGGGGAATCAACGATGATTACGTATTAAATTCAATAATCAATAATTCTAGTGATTTTCAAAATTCTGTAGTAAGTTTTATGAGTCTAATTTTAGGATTCTCATTAGCAATCTTGTTTAAATTAACTAACTATAACTATTGGCTTGGAATAACTTTAACTTTAGGAAATTTTTTATTCGTTTTAATTTCTCTTTTAATTGTAAAAAACTTTAAGAATTATATTTCCAGATATCTCTGTTATTTAATAATTTCAATTTCAATTCCTTATCTGATTCTTAGACCTACTTACACAGTAACTTCTATTTTAGTAACTTTTTCTGGATTGTTTTATTTTCTCCACTTACTTAAAATTAAGGAGAAAAAATACAAATATTTTTTGCTAGCTGGTTTGATAGCTGCATTTGGAGTTTCTATCAGAACAGATTCTTTAAAAGGAAGTCTTGTATTTTTTGGGTTGTATTTAATTATTTTTTTAATAATTTTCAGAGATGTAAATCTTATTAAAAAGATTTCAATATTTTTAGCACCGTTATTTATTTTAATTCTGAGTCAAAATATTATTTATCAAAGGGTTTCGGCACAAAACTTAAACACTCTTGAATATCTAAAATTTCAAAATTTACGTCATGAACTTTTTTATACTCCTGCCTTTTTAAAAATGCATCAAAAAGTAATTACTGGCGATATAAATCCAGATAAATGGGCAAATGTTGAAATGATACTTTTTAGAAACTGGGTTTATCCTGATCAAAATATTTATAATTCAGAAACAATGTTTACAGGCAAAAAATCTGTGGAAAATTTCATGGGATTAAATGGCGTATTTAGGTCTGATTTGATTTCAACTATTGAAACAATGACTTATTACCTAACTGATGTA
>VFQT010002478.1_pt1 | contig 18856 bp, 16 predicted proteins | sample 3512381 | NCBI WGS metagenome assembly VFQT01 (sample SAMN10412376, study PRJNA504923) | tailings metagenome | isolation source: Relicate 2 Philex TSF3 active mining site | place: Philippines: Tuba, Benguet | collected 2017-08-29
GTATAACACTAGATATTCGCGCCCCGATGAGGAAGCCCTCACCCGTCGCCGCTCGGATTCCTCGCGCAATCTCTCGTATCAACCGCGCCCGATGCGAGAGACTCCCGCCCCACGCATCGTCGCGCTTGTTCGTGTCGGTGCTGAGAAACTGCGTCAACAGATAGCCGTGAGCCGCGTGGATTTCGACCCCGTCGAGCCCCGCCTTTTGGGCTCTCAGCGCGGCGAGGACAAAGCTCTCGATGAGGCGCTCGATGTCCTCGTGGCTCATCTCGGTCCAGGTCTCTTTCCCGTCCCCGCCCGCCGACGCGCTCCTCGGCGCCCGCCCCGTCAGCGCCGCGGGCGCCCTCATGCCGCCATCGAAGAGCTGCGCGGTAAAGAGGGCTCCATGACGATGCATCGCGTCGGCGAGCCTCTTCCACCCCTCGAGGTGGATATCGTCGAAAATCCCGAGCTGGTTTGCAAACCCCTGCCCCTCCCGCGTCACATGCGTCGCACACGACTCGATGAGACCAAACCCACCGCGGGCCCGCCGCTCGAGAAACGCAAGCTCGTCCTCACCAAGACGCCCGTCGGGATGGCTCTGCCGATTCGTCAGCGGCGCAAGGAGAATGCGGTTGCGGCTGATATGGCCCCGACCGAGGTCGACGGGTTCGAGGAGGTGTCGGGTCAGGCTGTTCATCTGTTTCCCTCGAGCTTTGGAATGGCAGACAGGTGAAGGTACATCGCTACAGGCTGCGGGTGTGCTTCCAGGAGACCGAGACAGGCTCTGGGCGCAGCCTCCCATTCGCGTCACCATGAAGTCATTGCCAGCATTGGACAAGGAGAGAGTTCCGCACGCTTGCAGGACCGTTTGACTCGAGGTCCGATTTTGTCTTTGCTGCTTGGGTCTGGAGGGATGACATGCACTGGGATCAATATCTCTTTTTGCGCGCCCTGGACTTCGCTGCGAAGGCCCATGGCCCACAACAGGTACCTGGCAGTGGCGCCCCCTATGTCGTCCACCTCGCGAAGGTGGCAAGCGAGATCGCCCATGTGGCGGAAGGGATATGGCTTTCCCCACCACTTTCATTTCCCTCGAAATTCGCGCATCTCGAAATCCAAACAACATGTCTCCGTGGTCCTGAAGTGATAACTCACAGGGACCTTGTCCTCGAACGAATTGGTACGTGAGGCGGAATTGAGCAGAGCTACTCTTGACGGGTTCAGCCCCTTGCGTCTTTGCTCTCCACGAATTCCGGATCCAGGATCCGCCGCCCATATCCTTCACGCAGGACCCAATGATGCGCCGCATATTGTCCCTCGCCCTTGCCTTGGCCTCGTTCTCGCTTGGCGGCTGTTTCGGCACGGTCTATGTCCAACGCGACGATGGCCTCACCGTTTCGACTGGCAACGACTTTGGCCTCCGCGGCGAAAAGAAAGTCGTCCACCCGCTCGCCATCGACCGCGCGATTCAACTCCGTGGGCTGAAGATCCCCCCGCCCAATGGTTACGTCATGGGCTGCTCACAATCGATCCTCGAAGAGGGCTACTGCCGCATCGGTTGGAACGCGGTCGGCGGGATGGCCTACGTCGTCATCAATGGTGATGTGCTCACGGTCCAGGCCCATGACCCGGGTTCATTCTTCGGTCCGCCACCCAAGCGGGAGTACTCTCTCGAAGGTGTGCAGGGTGCCCTGCAGTGCCTCGATGCGAACGGCAACGAACTCCTCACCAAAGACCGCTTCTTGAACTGTCAGCCCATGCTGATCAGTGAACTGGACAAAGTGAAGCCCAGGGGTTGAGCCCCACCGGGACCCGAAGAGGGCCCTCTTTGCGCGAGCGTGGTCGCGCATGCAAAGTCGCGCGACTGATAAGATAATCGAGATTCTCGAAAATCGAATAACGATGTCCTGAAGCGCTCGACGCGACCTCGAAATAGGAACCGCTTTCTGGAGGAAACGCATGCAGGAGCGTGCGACTGACGCCCCGGTTGGGACTTTCTTCCCCGAGGAGAGCTGCTGGCTCGAACGGACGGAGGTGTGGCCCGACCACGTGCTGGAATACGGGTTCAAGCCGGAGTCGACGAGACGGCACGAGTTCGGCGCCTATCTGCTGAGCGACCACAGCCCGCCAGCGATGGCCTCGGACGTCTGCCTCGAGTTCGCGCGCTTCGTCCCAGAAGAGGCCGTAGAGCCCTTCGCCCGGCCTCGGTTGAAGTTCTGGAAGCGGTTCGACCCCGCGAAGCTGCCCGTCTTTGCGCGAGAGCTGCCAAGGGAGCTTCCGTACCGTCCTCGTCCGAGCACGGTCTATTGCGAGCCTACAGGCCTGCGCCGCACAGAGCACGATGTCCTCGACATACGGCAACGACTCGACCTGCTCTTCTTCGAGGGGCCCACACACATCTTCCCCGAGCTACCACTAGACCTGCGTCGGGAGCTGCGCTCGGCCATCGCGCATGCGGCCCAAATGGAGCCCTCGCAGGGCTTTCCGCTCCTCGACTACGACCAAATCGAGGCTCGAATCCCGCTCGGTCACGGTCGCTCGATGGAGCTCTCCCGCAACAAGGTGCTCGTCTGGGGCGAGCCGACCGATGACCCGTTCGAGCGCGACCTCAGCATCTACAGCAGCGAGGGGTACCTGTATCGGCTCGTTCAGTATCCTCCGGAGATCCCCGACCCGGCCGAAGCGGTCTTGCGGGCCTCCATACGACAGGCAGCAGGTTAGCGGTCAGCGCGATTGGGGCTCGCTCGAGAGATGAACGCGAGCATCACACCGCAGATCACGCATCTCGACAATCAAGATACGTGAATTTCTTATTTATGGCGCCGGGCACCCGACCTCGAGTGCGACCTCCGCATAGGGGACATCCTCAGGCCACGGCGCAATCGCCCAGGTCGAGCCCGCGAGAGGCAGGGCGACGGGCAGCACGGTGTCGCCCTCGACCGCGCCACACGCGAACTCGGGCGTCGAGGTGCAGCCTTGCATGACGAAGGCCGCGGTGACCTCGACGTTCGCGAGGATGGCGTTCGCCGTGCCCGGGACGATGACGCTGCCGAAGTCGAGGACGAAGCCTCCGTCGGCGGGGTCGACCTCGCCCGTCGCCGAAAACGTGAGCCCGACCGGGGTGCCCGCGGGGAGGCCCTCGGCGTTGCCCTCGAAAGCGAGGGGCTCGAGGGTCATCGCGATGGATGCCCCTTCGATTTGGACCTCGGCCAGAAATCTGAGCGGCTTGTCGGGCCCGATGACGATCGCTGCGCCGAGGAGGTAGCGCCCCGAGATGTCGAGCGGTCCGCTGCACTCGCCCGCGACAGGGGCGACGCGAAAGGGTTCGCTGCGATCTAGGAAGTCGTCGAAGACTTCGTTCGTCGCTGGACACGCGGACAGCATCGCAGAGAGCGCGAGCCCAAGGGACATTCGTGTGAACATGAGCATCCGAGCCTTCCTAGAACGAGAGCGATGCGCCGAGCTCGAAGAGTCCGAGCGCGTGGGAGTAATGGCCAGCGGAGTCGGGGACCCTGACCGCCTCGCGGAGACCGACCGCCGAGAGGTCGGACACGGTCGCGCCTTCAGGGTTGGCGGGATCGACCGGCGTCCTGCCGCGCGGAGCGATGTCGCGTTCGGCATAGAAGACCTGCGTGTACTGGGCGGACAGCGCGAGGCGACCGTCGAGGAGCTCGAAGCGCCCGCCGAGTGTAAGGCTTACTTTTTCCGAGTCGAAGAGGGCTGGCTCGAGGGTCGTGTCGGGGATCGCGTTGCCATCAAAGCCGAGCCCCGCGACGAGCTCGATGTCGGGGTCGAGCCAGTAGCTGCCGCTCATGCGCACACCCCAGGCGTCCTCCCAGTTTCGGGGGATGATGATGATCTTGCCCGGCGGCGAGTCCCCCTTGCAGCTCCGACCCGGCACCTCCGCGTTCAAGATGCACTGCTCATCGAGGACCGACCAGTTCGCCCAGTCGGCGAAGATGCGTGCCTCCCAGACCTCGGGTGCGCCGTAGCGAAGGCCGACCCTCACGATCTCCGGCATCTCCTGGGTGACCTCGGCCGCGACCGTCGTGTCCTCGGGCCGGGGCCCTCCGCCAAGGACGAGGTCGGCCGTGCCCGTGAGCCGCTGCTGACCGAAGCCCGGCTGGCTCTGGTAGGAAAGCCCGAAGAAGAGGTTGTCGACCGGCTCCCAGAGGAGGCCGAGCGACAGCGCCAGGTCCCACGTATGGACATCGACCCTTGCGCGCCCCTCCTGTAGGCGGTCACCGACGACGAGGTGGTCGGTGCCGTCAGCATTTCGGGCCTGGACGTTGTCGAGCTCGGACAGAACACCACTGAGACCGACACCAAAGGAAAGGCGATGGGGCTCGAGTCGATAGGCGAGCGCGGCGGTCGCATAAATCGAGCGGATGGTACCCTCGATGGTCCACCAGCGCTGAGGCCCATCAACCGCCCCGGGAAACGCGTCGGAAGAAGCAGCCCGGTCCCAGATCGACTGCCCACCGAAGGGGACATAGACGCCGAGGGCGGCGCCGAATCCCTTGATGCCGAAGTCGCTCCCGACCGCGAAAAATGGGAGCGTGATGGCATTCATCAAGGTGCTTCGACCGCTGTTTGAGGCGACCCCTTCGCCCTCGGGGGTGCCCGCGCCAGTCTCGCTAGCGGCGAGGATATCGTCGATCCCCTCAGGGTCGCGATCGTAGGTGTAGTTGCGCCAGGCGAGGCTTCCTGAAAGGGTGAGCCTCGTGCCGCCGAGCAGAGAAAGCCCCGCCGGGTTGTAGTAGATGGCCCAGAGGTCATCGCTCATGGGGTGGCCCCATTCGCCGCCGAAACGCGCGACGATGAGGCCTGTCGCGCCTGCCGGGGGAGCGAGCGCTGCGGAGAAAATCGAAAAGATTGCTGCAGAGAGAGCAAGGGACTTCAAGGAACCTCCGTGATCGGCCGAGAGAAAGTAACATGCAAGTGGTCTCGGACAAGAAAACAGGGCGATCGCAAAGTCCACACATCCCCGGTCGCCTCGGCGGTCGGGGCGCTCGCTCGCTGCCGGCAAGGCCGGCTTTAGGCTTCGCGATCATCCCCGACACGCGCTCGGCTCCCTCCCGCGTCGATGCTGCCACTTTTCGATAATGCGATTGCCCTGGACAAGAAAAGCCCCGCGACGAAATCGAGCGCTGGGAAACGCTCGGTTCGAGACACTGATACGCAGCACAAAAGATCCGTCATTTCGGCCCACTGCCTGAGGAGGAGGCTCGGGTTCGTTCGACCCGGGGGGGGTTCGAGCCCTCCGTGCGTGCTCGCGTGACGATCGACTTCATTTGAGCTGCGCGCGGCGCTATTTTGCAGGAGGCGCGGACCATGATACCGCATGGACTGTGCTGGCCCCCTGCTGGGGTCGTACGTCAGACAGTGGGTGAGAGGAGGCAGACGATGCGCGGGATGTTCCTCTGGGCGGCAGGGCTCTTCGGAATCGTGCCAGCCTGTAGCGAAGAGACCTCGGGGCGACTGACACAAGTCGCAGAGGAGCCACGCCTCTTTGCGCTGCCCGACGGTGCGTTGGTCTCGATCGATGCGGAAGAGGGTGACAGTTCCGCCGACACACGCGAAGGAGACCTGATTGAGAACGACAGCGCTGACACGGCTGGAGGCGCTGATCTCGACGACAGCGGGGATGGAACAACCCCGACGGATACGGGTAATGCAGATACGAACCCCGATTCGACCGACATCACCACCGATGCGGTCACCGACACCGGTCCGACGGAGTGCCAAGAAGACGGGGACTGCCGCGCCGCACCATGCAACACCGCCCGTTGTGAGGAAGGAACCTGCCGCGAGGTTCCAGCCGATGGCGGGGCCTGTAGCGACAACGATCCGTGCACCCTGAACGACCGTTGCACCGCGGGACAGTGCCGGGGCAACGGCCAACTCGCCTGCAACGACGGCGACCCCTGCACCGTCGATGCGTGCACCGCGGGGGTCGGATGTACCATCACCCCGACCCGGTGCGATGACTCGAGCCTGTGCACGACGGACGCATGCGTCCCGGGTGTCGGCTGTCAGTTTGCCCCGATTGCCTGTCCTGAGGTGACGATTGCGTGCCTCGGGTCGACCTGCGACCCCCTCGTGGGTTGCACGGTCAAGGCCTCCGACAACGGCACGACTTGCGATGACGGCAACCCCTGCACCCTCGGCGATGCCTGCAAGAGCGGCCTGTGCGAGGGCACACCGAACGCCTGCGATGACGGCAATAGCTGCACCCTCGACTCCTGCATTCCAGGTGGGGGCTGCCTCTCGCTGCCGATCCCCGGCTGTGCAGCAGACCCCCAGTGCGCCAACAAGCAGGCAGGCTCGAGCTGTGACGATGGCAACGCCTCGACGAGCGCCGACATGTGCATCCTCGGAGAGTGCGCGGGCTTCGCGTTGACCCGCATCACTGGCACGACTGTGGCCGATCAAGAGGGCCTCGTCCTCCTCGAGACCGAGTTCTTCTCCGAGCAATGGTGGGCCATCTTCTGGACCCTCGACAACAGCCTCGACACGAGCTTCGCCATCGCGAAGGTCACCACGCCAGGCGCGCCGACGATCGTCGAGAACACGCTACAGGCCGATGCCTTCGCTGGCCTGCATGACGGCTTCGCAGGGGACTTCGGCGGGCGACTGTGGCGCTACTCGAACGACGCTTGGAGCCCTGACAACGGGTGGGATGCAGCCATGAAGGAGAGCGAGCGAGGTTCGTTCACGAACCTGTTCACGGCTCGTGACCTCGACGCGAGCGGCAACAGCGGGGTGAGGCATCTCTGGGGCATCGGCGAGAGCGACGGCCTCGAATGGATCCGCTACTGTGTCGATGGCAACACAACCGTCTCCTGCGAAGTCCAGGAGCTCGACGACTTCGAAGATGCCTCCATCCCCCAGGCCATCGCGGGCACCCCCGTGTGCGACTCGACCGGCCGATGCGGCGGCTTCGAGCTCGTCCTTGGTGCCGACGCGTGGGCGGGCGGAAGCTACTACAACGACACCTACGAGAACCTCGACGGGACGGACCTCCTGTGGTCTCAAGGACGCGTGCCCGAATCAGCAGCCAATCGCACGACCGAAGCGGCCGTCGGCTGGGGCGAGGGAGCCACCTCGCAGTACCTCGTCGTGGGCACCAACGGCTACATCGTTCACCGTCGCACGAGCGGCGACTGGTCAAACCCGCTGAGCTTGAAGGACGGCCAATCGAACCGCGACTTCTATGGCGCCTGGGAAGGCGCAGGCGTCGTCGTCCTCGGATGCACACGCCCTGTCTCTGGCGGCCAACTCGCCTACGAGCTCTGGGTCGCCCCCTCCGACAGCAACGTCGAAACGGGCAGCAGCTGGACCATCCACGAACTCCTGCGCGCCCCCTCGGTCAATGCGGCCGGGCTCTACGATGTCCATGGCCGCCCCTCGGGTGAAATCCGAGCGGTCGGCGCGGTCCGCAGGTCGAGCGGCGTGGCGAACTGGCTCGATGGCGCCGTGTGGGTCCGCACCCCGTGAGCGAGCGCCTCCTTATCACGAGCGCCCAGAACCCGCGCATCAAAGCGACGGCCGCCCTGCGCGACCGGAAGGAGCGCGAGCAGACGGGCCTCATCCTCGTCGAGGGCGCCCGCGAAATCGAGCGGGCCCTCGCAAGTGGACTGAACCCCACGTCAGCCTACGTCTGTGAAGAGCTCGCGACCCGCATCCCGAAGCTCGTCGAGGTACTCGACAAGCGCCTCGGGGCACAACGCGTCTCCGTCGCGCCGCACGTCTTCGACAAGCTCGCCGTCCGCGACGGCTCCGATGGGGTCGTCGTCACCTTCGAGCGCCCACGAACCTCCCTCGAGATGCTCGTCTCGAAGCCCCTGCCCCTCATCCTCGCGGTCCACGGTGTCGAAAAGCCCGGCAACCTCGGCGCACTTCTCCGCACGGCCGACGGCGCGGGTGCGAGCGGGGTCGTCGTCCTCGAGGCCTCGGTCGATCCCTTCGCGCCCCAGTCCATCCGAGGAAGCCTCGGGACCGTCTTCTCACAGCCCGTCGTCAACGCGACCTCCGAGGCCCTCCGCGACCTCTGCGCGAGACATGGCATCACCATCGTCGCCGCGGCGCTGACCGACCGCAGCACCCTGCCCTGGGAGGTCGACTTCAAGGGCCCGACCTGTGTCCTGCTCGGCGCGGAGTCGACGGGGCTCCCGGCGGCCTGGCTCGCGCCTCCGACCCGTGTCGTGAAGATCCCGATGCTCGGGCTCGCAGATTCGCTCAACGTCGCGGCCGCTGGCGCGATGCTGCTGTACGAGGCCGTCCGGCAGCGTCATCTCCGCTGAGACCCATCAGCGTTTTTTATCACGATGGGCTGCCCAATTCATTTCGCTTATGGGGCCCCACCAGGACCGCAGAACTTCACCTTGTCGATGACGTCCTGGAACGCGTCGGTGAGCTCCTCCTCGTCGCCCGCGGGGATATGCGTCCGAAGCCCCGTACCGCCGTTGTTGGAGATGGTGTTGAGCTCGCCCGGGTCCCCGCCGAAGGAATAGCCGATGGCGAAGGTCCTGACCCGCGCCTGTTCGTAGAGGCCCGCCGTCGAGGTCGCGAGCGCGAAGGTGATGGGAGGTCCGCTCGAGTCCCAGTAGCAGCTGTCTTGTCCGTCAGAGAGCACGATGATCGTGCCGCCGAGCTCGCTGAAGATGGCGTTCGCGTTCTGGCGCATGACCTCCATCGCGTCGGCGAGCGGGGTCGCGCCCGTCGGATCGTTGTCGGCAAACCACGCATCGAAGAGGCCTGCGTTGTCCTCCGCGAAAGGGATCTCCAGGGTTGGAGAGACGTCACAACCCCAAGAGTCGACGTCGGGGAAGGTCTTGAGCCCGAAACGGAGATCGGGGTTCGCCGAGACGATCGCCGCGACCGAGGCGCGTACCGACTCCCAATGAGGCGACATCGAGCCTGAGAAGTCGACGAGCAGGAGGACGCGCGGCGAGCACGCATAGGGGAGGCAGCGGCCCTCGGTCGAGCCGGCCGCGATTGGCAGGCAGGCCTCGTCGGCGCCACAGGTGAGAGGGGTGCTCCACGCGAGACCATCGCTCGTGCAGGCCCGATAGGTCGTCTCGGAGAGGCACTCGGTGCGGTTCGCCTCACAGGCGAGGCAGACGCCGTCCTTGCAGGTCGAACCGAGCGCACACGTCGTGTCCTCCTGCCACTCGACCTCGCCCGAGGTGCACCGTTGCCTCGCCTTCGTGTCCGACACGCAGGTCTTCTCGAGCGAGCAGCGCTTGCAGCCAGCCTCTCCAGCGACGGTGCAGCGGAAATCGAGGGGGCAATTCAGCGTGTCCGACCACGCAGAGGCATCCTCGGCACAGCGTCGATAGGTCGTCTCCGACAGGCACTCGACCTCGTTCTCGGTGCAGGCCCGGCAGCGCCCGTCGGCGCAGAACAGGGGGGCCTCACAGGTCTCGACAGGGCCGTAGCCGCTGCCGTCGAAGGCGCAGACCTGATAGTCCTGGAGGTTGATGCACTCGAGCTTGTCGGGTTCGCATATGGTCGTCCGGCAAAGTCCCGTGGAGGGTTCGCAGGCGGTCGCACCCGTGCACTCGGTGACATCGAGGACCCCGTCGCCCGTCGCGTTGCAGCGCCCCGATTCGCGCGGAGAGATGCAGAAGAGGCGACCTGGCGGGCAGAGGGGGCCGACAGGGGCCTGAGTGTCGGCCGCGACGGCGTCCCCCGAGAGGGTGTCGGAGGGAGTCGATACGTCCTCGGAGACGTCTTGGACCTCCGTGTTCGACGCGGACTCCGGCCCCGAGCAGGCGACGACAGACAGGAGGAGGAGATGACAGGCTTGGACTTTCATATCGACCCGGGTCGGGAGGGTTTCGGGAATATGCGCCATTTATCGGCTCGACGAAAGCTGCGACTCGAACGCTCAGACGAGCGGCTCGAGAACTCAGCGCGCAAGCCACCACGCGAGAACGCCTCCGAGCGACATGAAGGCGATGGCGAGGAGCACCATGGAGGTCGATGACCTGCGGCGGCGCACCTTGCGGTGTTGAGATGTCCTCTGCAATAGCGGCACGATACCGGTGGGCTCACGGCCAGGGAGCGGCTTGTGGAGCGGATTTCGGGCGAGCCCCTCGGCGCGCTCGGAGACGACCTCGATGCGCTGAAGCCAGGTCGCGACTTCGGTGGCACTCGAGGGACGGTCTCGCGGGGATTTCGCGAGCAGGTGCGTGAGGATGTCGCGCCAGGCCTCCTGAATGGACGGCTCCACCCCTCGGAGCTCGAGACGTGGGATGGGGTCGTGGACATGCGCGTAGGCGAGCGCCATCATCGAGTCCGCCTCGAAGAGGGGCTTGCCGGTGAGCATCTCGTAGAGCATCACGCCGAGGGCGTAGAGGTCTGCCTCGGGCCCCACCTTCTGCCCCATCGCCTGCTCGGGCGCGATATACTTCGGCGTGCCGATCATCATGCCGGTCTGCGTCATCCCAGAGTCCATCGTCGTGAGGCGCGCGATACCGAAATCCATGACCTTGACGACGTCGGAGTCCCGCCCGATCTGACAAAGGAAGACGTTGTCGGGCTTGAGGTCCCGATGGACGATGCCGAGCTCGTGAGCCTCTGCGAGCGACTTCGAAATCTGCCGCCCGATGTTCGAGACCCTCGCGGGCGGCAGTGGCGCCTCGCTCGAGATGACCTCGGAGAGCGGCGCCCCCTCGAGGAGCTCGAGGACCATGAACAGGATGTGGTCCTCGGTCTGGCCGAAATCGAAGACCTGGACCGTGTTCGGGTGCTTGAGCCTTGAGGTCGCGAGCGCCTCGCGCTGGAACCTCAACCCGAGCTGTTCGTCGCTTACCCCCTCCACCTGGCGTAGGACCTTGACCGCGACGAGGCGTGCGACAGCGAGCTGGGTCGCCCGATAGACGGCCCCCATGCCGCCCGCACCGAGGACCGCGTCGATGCGGTATTTACCGAGGAGGACGCGGCCGATGAGCGGGTCGGCAGAGGACTCGGAGGCTGGTGCGAAAGGGGCTGGCTCGCCCCGAACGGTGCGGTCCGTGCGCTCGAGGTCCTGAGGATGGGCGCCGAGCGTGGGAGTGAGCGAGGTCGGGGAGCGGGCCAAGGTCAGTCGCCAGGGGTCGAGAGAAAGGCTGGAGGGCGGCCTGCCGCGACCATGAGGGCGTCATACCACTCGGCCATCGAGGCGTGATGTTTCGGGGTCGGCAGCTTCACGCCGAGCACCTCGGCGGCGAGGATGCCGGCGTAGGCGATGGCGCGCGCCCGTTCGTCGAAGCCATCGCGGTAGCGAATCGCCTCGAGGGCCTCGCGTACGCGTCGGGCGAGGAGTTCTTCGACGCGGTGCGGGATGGCGGGTGCTGCAAAGGCTTCACGCAGCGCGTGATAATGGCGCGTCAAATCGAGGGGTCCACCGCGCAGGGCATCGGCCACTGCGGGAGTCTCGGCCTCGCGACGACGGCGTTCACGTTCGATGGCGCGGGCGAGGATGAGGTCGATCGCCTCGAGGTCGAAGGGCTTGCGGAGCAGCTCGAGGCCCGAGGCTGCGGCGAGTTTCCCGATACGCGGATCGGGGTCACCTGTCATGAGGGCGACCTCCATCTGCGGGTTGTTGCGATGGAGGTATTCGCCGAGGACGAGGCCCTCCATATGCGGCAGACGATGGTCGAGGAGCGCCACGTCGAAGGTCTGGTATGGGAGGAGTTCGAGCCCCGCCTCGGCCGAGCCCGTGGATACGGCCTGGTGGCCAATGTCGAGGATATAGCCGCTGACGAGATCTCTGAACTCGTCGTCGTCATCGATGACGAGCACGTTGAGAAAACCCTGTTCGCGCATGCTCATGGGGGCATCGTAGGACGGTTTCACGAATCCATCCAGCCGCGTTATGATGTCTCCCCTCAGGGTCCGGTCAGTGCCGCACGCCTGGGACAAAGGACCTGAACGAGATGAACCCAGGTCCGCCGGAGTGAGTCATGACACAGCGGATCTCGCGCCCCACAGACCGTCCTCCACGCCGACAGGTCCCGATCGGACCGCCAGAGCACCACGTCGATGAGCTGAGCGCGCTTGGCGAGTTGATGCTCGGCGCGGCCTGGGCCGATGGCGACAAACACCCGGTCGAGGTCGTCGCCATCGCCGAAATGCTGAAGGAGTTCGTCGGAGCTCCTAACCTGCCCGCCCACGTCATCGACCGCTTCGACCGCTTCGAACCGAACCGCTTCGACCTCGACACGGCGACGCGACGCCTGCACGCCGAGACCGACGCCGACCGACTCGCCATCCTTCAGTTGCTCGCTCGCGTCACAGGCGCCGACAGGGTGCTGACCGAGACCGAGCTTGCCTACTTGAAACGGGTGGCTGAATCGCTCGGCCTCGACCCCGACCTCCTGCACGTCGAAGTGAGCTTCCTCTGAAGCCCCACCCCATGGCCAACCGCTGGGCCCTCGTCACAGGTGCCTCTTCCGGTATCGGCCTTGCCATCGCCCGCGAGCTCGCCTCCCTCGGGATTCATGTCGCGCTATCGGCACGTTCCCGCGACAAGCTCGAGGCCCTCGCCGCAACCCTCGCCACCGAGTTCAAGGTCGAGACCCAGGTCATCGCGCTCGACCTCGCCTCGCCATCAGGGGCGAGCGACCTCGTCGCTGCAATGGGCGACCGCCCGGTCGACATCCTCGTCAACAACGCGGGCTTCGGCCACTGGGGCCCGTTTGCCGAGATGTCCTGGCAAGACTGCAAGGGCCTCATCGACCTCGACATGACGGCCCTCACCGAGCTCACCCACCTTGTCCTGCCTGGCATGCGCCGACGCGGGCGAGGTCACATCATGAACATCTCGTCGATTGCGGCCTATGCGCCCATCCCCGACTTCGCGGTCTATGCCGCGGCCAAGGCCTACGTCCGAAACTTCAGCGAAGCCCTCGACGCCGAGCTGAAGGGCTCGGGTGTCCGCGTCCTCGCAGTCTGCCCGGGCGGGACGAGGACCGACTTCTCGAGGGCCGCGGGCCAACGCCTCAACAAGCTCGGCGAGTCGTCTCTCATGACCGCCGAGGCGGTCGCGAAAATCGCCGTGAAGAAGATGTTCCGCGGTCGCCGCACGGTCGTCACGGGCTTTCCGAACGCGATGGTCGCCTTCCTGCTCCGCTTCCTCCCGAGGGCCGCGCAGCCCTGGCTCATGCGAAAGCTGCTCGGGGCGGGCGTTCACAAGGAACGGGTCGCACCGACATCCTGACCCATCGGTCAGAATGCTGCGCCAAGCCCCCAATAGAGCCCCGCCTCGCCAAAGAAGGCCCACTCGAAATGCAGGTCGAGGTGGTCTCCGAGCGCGAGGCCGAGCCCTGTCGCAAGCTGCGTGTGCCGCGGGTCGGAGCCGACGACCATCTGCTTTTCGCCATCGATGGCTCGCTCGGACTCGAAACCCGACCAGAAGATGGGCCCACCGAAGGCCCGCGCGGAGGCATAGGGGGTGAGAATACCGAAAAAGGTGCGCGACACCGTGAGCCCGACCCGAAGGTCGAGGGCAACCCAACGGGAGGTGTCGGCCTCGCGTTCTAGCGAGGTCATCGCGAGCCCGATTTGACCTGACAACGCGAGGCTCACCGGGTCCCGACCGCCCTTCAAGATGGGCCAGTCGACAGACACCCCGAGGAGGACACCGGGATTGACCTGAAAACGCTCTTCCGCCTCGAGGGCGCCGTCGAAAATGGCCCCGAGCTTGCCCGCGACGGTCAGCTCACCAAAATCATAGGCGAGCGAACTCACGACCATCCATTCGCGCAAGTCGGCCTCGAAGCGGCCATCCATCTCGAGGTTCGTCTCGAAGAAGCCCGTCGTGAGCGAGAACTTCCAGTCTTGCCCGGACGCCTTGTCCCTGCCCGCCGGACCGACGGGCGCCCCGCACCCTCAGGCGAAGGCCTCATCGAGAGTCACGCGCATCGCGAGCGCGGCCGCTGCGATGGCGAGCCAGAGGCGAAGGCTCCTCGAAAGTAGCAGGGTAGGCATCAAGACCTCGTCAGTCGTTCTGGGAGAAATCGCGATACTGGTAACCCCAGGCGCGCAGTCCGAACAGGAGGGCGGCAACTCCCATAAGCCCCGCGAAGAGCCAGAAGAAGTCGACGCGCGCCATCTCGAGGCGGGTGAGCCCCACGACGAGCAGGTCGCCGAGCGTCACGTTGATGAGCCAAAGGCTCATGACGACGGACTTCATGCGCTTGGGCGCCTGGCTGTAAGCGAACTCGAGGCCCGTCACCGAGACCATGACCTCGGCAAAGGTCACGATGACGAAGGCGACGAGCTGCCAGCCGACATGCACGTTCGTGCCGCTGTCGAGTGCACCCTGAATGAGAGCGATGGGCACGAAGGACAGGGCGGAGAGCACCATGCCCGCGGTCATGCGCCTGAGCGGGGTCGGTGACCAACCGAGCTTCGCCATCAGCGGATAGACGCCGTGCAGGGTCAGCGGGATGAAGACCATGACCATGAAGGGGTTGGCGGCCGCGAACTGACGCTCGTTGATTTCGAATTGCCCGACGGTTCCCGAGACGAGGGCCCCGAGGACACCTCCGAGTCCGAGACCACCGAAGACGTAGAGCCAGCGGATGCGGCTCTCCTTCGAGAGGGAGAAACCGAGGGCCGCGCCGACCGAGAGGCCGATCGAAAGGCCGACGACCACCCATCCAAGGAGGCTGAGGTCGAAGACGCGGTCCATCGCCTTTGCCTGGTGCGTCCAGGTCGTCGAGTGCTGATGAAAGAGCCCCCAGAAGACCGAAAGCACCGCGAGGACGCTCGCGATCTTGAGGACCGCGATGGGGCCTTGCACGACCTTGTCTCCGTAGCGTTCGCGCGCCTCGGCAAAGAAGCCTCCCTTGCCGCCGCGGAGCTTCTTCGAGACGGCAAAGAACATCACCGCGAGGAAGCCATCATCGGGGCTCAGCTTCTGCCGGAGCTGGAAGAGGAACGCGAAGAGGGCGAGGGCTGAGACCGAGATGACGGCCGTTACCCAGGAGAGCTCGATGTGGGCGAAGTACATGAAGAACGGCGCGAAGATCGCGACGATGAGGGCGAGTCCGCTGCTGAAGTCGAGGAGACCGAGCTTGCCGCCCGGGTGCGGCGGGACGTGGATGAAGACCTTGCGCCCCATCCAGAAGATGATGGTTGCAAGCCCCATGAGGATGCCCGGGATCCCGAAGGCCCAGCCGACGCTGCCAGAATAGGTGTAACCCACGACGCCTTCTGCGCCACGCGCGAGGCAAGTGCCATCGGCAGCGACGCGGCAGAGGTCGCCCTGAATCGCCGGGATGATGAGGGTCGCGAGCGCCGAGCCGAGGTTGATCATGAAGTAGAAGGCGTTGAAGACCTTCTGCAGGAGGTGCCAGTTGGCCTTGCCGAACTGGTCACCGACGTGGGCCGACACGCAGGGCTTGATGCCGCCAGAGCCAACAGCGATGAGACCGAGCCCGATATAGAGACCCGTCAGCGGGTCGACGAGGACCTCGCCGAAGAGGTCGACCTGATGCTGGGGGTCCTCGAAGAGCGCGAGCGCGACGTGCCCGATGCAGTAGACGATCGAGAGCCAGAGGATCGTGCGATACTTGCCGAGCAGTCGGTCCGCGAGCAATGCGCCGAGCAATGGCAGGAGATAGACGGCCGCCGAGAAGAGGTGGGTCGCCTCGGTCGCCGCGTCCTCAGAGGCTTTCTCGGTGAAGCCTCGAAGGTTGACATAGAGCCCGGTGATGTAGACAGCGAGCAGGGCCTTCATGCCGTAATAGCTGAAGCGCTCGCAGCCCTCATTGCCGATGATGTAGGGAATCCCCCTGGGCCATCCGTTGAGGTTCGGATCGGGGGTGGTCAGTGGGACGTACTTGGCCATCGCCTCTCTCTCGAATTCCGAGATGCTTGATTTTCGAATATTCGCCGGAATCGGTCAGAGGGTCACTCGAGGTACGTGTAGCCCTCGAGCCCTTCGCGGATCTCGGTCAAGAACATCGACCTTTCCGCGGACGACATATCGGCCTCATCGAGGCGCGCCGAGAGCTTCAGCAGGATCGACTCCGGATTGAAGTTCACATAGCGCAGCACGGAGTTGACGGTGTCACCCTTGATCGGGTTCTCGATGACGATCTTTCCGTGCGTGTCGACCTCGACGTCGACCGAATCGGTGTCGCCAAAGAGATTGTGCATGTCGCCCAAGATCTCCTGGTAGGCGCCGACGAGGAAGATGCCGATGTGGTAGGGCCGGGTCGGGTCCCAGGGCGGCAGCGGCAGCGTCGTCTCTAGCCCTTCGCCGTCGACGTACTGCTCGATACGACCGTCGGAGTCACAGGTGATGTCCTGGATGACCGCGCGGGAATCAGGCCGCTCGTCGAGGCGCTCGAGCGGGAGAATGGGGAAGACCTGGTCGATGCCCCAGACGTCCGGGGTCGACTGGAAGACCGAGAAGTTCAAGAACAGCTTGTCGGCCATCTTGTCGTTCAGCGCGTCGAGGAGCTCGCGCTGCTTGCGGCGACGCGGGTCGAGGCGCTTTCGAAGCAGACGGCAGCAGGCGTGGTAGGCTCGCTCGCACCAGGCGCGGTCGGTGAGTGACAGCCCCGAGTGGATGAACTGGGTCACCGCGTCCTGGTAGGCGTTCATGACGTCGTGCCAGGCCTCGAGGACGTTGAAGTCGGGCCCGCCGTCGCGAAGCCACTGGTGAAGGGCCCAGAGCTGATCGACGATGGTCGGGGCGTCCTCGCGGGGCGCCTCGGGGGTGCCATCCTCGACCTGCTCGATGTCGGAGACGTTGGTCACGAGGACCGCGTGATGGGCGGTGATCGCGCGGCCCGATTCGCTCGCGATGTCCGGATGGGGGACCTGCTCTTCGTCGCAGAGATCGCGCACGGTCTGGACGATGTGCCAAGCGTAGTCGCGAAGCCCATAGTTCATCGAGAAGTGGCTACGCGAACGGGTGCCCTCGTAGTCGACCGAGAGCCCGCCGCCGACGTCGATGACGCGGACAGGCACACCGAGCTTGCGGAGCTCGACATAGAAGCGGGCCGCCTCGTGGAGACCCGCCTTGATGTCCTGGATATTGGCGACCTGCGAGCCGAGGTGGAAGTGGAGGAGCTCCACACACTCCTCACGGCCGACCGCGCGGGTCCGCTCGACGAGTTCGAGGACCTGCAGCGGCGAGAGCCCGAACTTCGACTTCTCGCCGCCCGTGTTCTGCCAGTTGCCGCGGCCGAGCGACATGAGGCGCACGCGCACGCCGATCCTCGGGACGACCTTCATCTTGTCGGCTTCATCGAGGATCACGTCGAGCTCGGAGAGCTTCTCGACGACGATCGTCACCTTGAGCCCGAGCTTCTCACCGAGCAGCGCGAGCCGGATGTACTCGCGGTCCTTGTAGCCATTGCAGACGACCATGTCGCCCGCGCGCAACAAGGCGAGTACAGCCATGAGCTCGGGCTTACTGCCCGCCTCGAGCCCGACGCTCTTGCCCGGAGCGCGCTCGTTGACGCTCACGACCTCTTCGACGACACGCCGTTGCTGATTCACCTTGATCGGGAAGACCGGAATGTAGGCGCCCTGATATTCGAGTTCGGAGATGACCTCGTTGAAGGCATCGCGCAGGCGCCGCACTCGGTTTCGGAGAATCCCCGAGAAGCGTATCAAAGTCGGCAGCCTGAGCCCCTGCCTCTCGCACTCGGCGATCACGGTGCTCAGCGGCACGGCCTTGTGTGAGCTCACCCCGTCTGGATGGACGACGACCTCCCCCGCTCCGTTGATGTCGAAGTACCCATCCCCCCAGTGGCGGATGTTGTAGGTCGAGAGCGAGTCCTCGAGGGTCCAGTCGTTCATGCGTCTCCTTGTCGTGTCCCGTCAGGGTCGCGGACAGCGCGGGCACCCTGCCAGAAGCGCAAAGGGATGAAAAGGACCGGACGTTGGTAACCGTCTCTATCCGTGAATGCCTCTACCGAGGAGGCGATCCCTGATTCGGTCGACTTCCCAGGCGACGGCGCGCTTCGAGCCTCGAGGCGAGCATGAAAGCCAGCTCGAGGCTCTGGGCGTAGTTGAGCCGCGGGTCGCAGAAGGTCTCGTAACTCCGCGCGAGATCGGCCTCGGACAGCTCCTGCGGGCCACCCACACACTCGGTGACGTCTTCGCCCGTGAGCTCGAGATGCACCCCGCCGAGGATCGAACCGAGGCGTTCATGGACCTCGAAGGTGTGCGCGAGCTCTCGATGGATCTGCATCAGGTCGCGGGTCTTGATCCCATGTTGGGTCTTCGTACCGTTGCCATGCATCGGATCGCACGACCAACACACGGTGCGTCCGCTCGCGCGGACCGCCTCGACGAGCGGTGGAAGCGCGGACTCGACACGGTCGGCCCCGAGACGAGTGATGAGTGTGATGCGCCCAGGCCGGTCGTTTGGCTCGAGGACATCGAGGAGCTTCATGAGGTCAGAGGGAGGCAGAGATGGCCCCACCTTTACCCCGATTGGGTTTTCGATCCCGCGGAAATACTCGACGTGCGCCCCGTCGAGTGCGCGTGTCCTGTCTCCAATCCAGAGCATGTGGGCACCGAGATTGTACGCTCGCTCGCCAATCATGCGGGTCGTCGCCTCTTCGTAGGGCAGCAGCAGCCCCTCGTGGGAGGAGAACATCTCCACAGTTTCCAAGGTCGGGCTCTCGACACCTGTCGACTCGACGAAGTGCAGGGCATCGAGGATGCGCTCGACGAGCGACTCGTAGCGTTGACGGTGGCTATCACTGCGCACGAAATCGAGCTGCCAGTGCTGAGGCTTGTGCAGGTCTGCAAAGCCCCCGTCGAGGAGCGCACGGACGTAGTTGAGCGTCGCGCCCGACCGGAAATACGCCTCGACCATACGAGCTGGATCTGGCTCGCGAGCCTCAACGGT
>VFQT010002479.1_pt1 | contig 18855 bp, 4 predicted proteins | sample 3512381 | NCBI WGS metagenome assembly VFQT01 (sample SAMN10412376, study PRJNA504923) | tailings metagenome | isolation source: Relicate 2 Philex TSF3 active mining site | place: Philippines: Tuba, Benguet | collected 2017-08-29
GCGGGCGTCTTCCCCTTCCCTCAAAACCTCGCCCGTCTCGAGGTCGAGGACGACATAGCCTACCTTCGACGTGCAGAGGATCGCCTTCGCACGACCGAGGATGGGCAGAATCATGTCCTTGTCGAGCACCCTCTCCAACCTCAGCGCACAGCTTGGAATGGCCCTCACGACGAGCAGCTCGCCGCGCTTGAGCAACATCGAGGCGTCACCGCCGAGCCGCGAAAAGAACCTTTCGCCGCGAAGACGATAGCGCTCCTCGCCAGTGACCACATCCCACAGCCGTGCCCCCTCGGAGTGCTCGGCAATGACCAGGCGACCTCCGCCGACCGCTTCGAGCCTGCTCAGTATCAATGGGTCGGCCCCCTCCTCCGGGACCTCGCTCTGGCCGCCAGGCAACTTTCGAAACACCTCTTCCAACGGACGCACACCCATCTCGCCCCCTCGGGATTGCTCAGTCCACTCTGCCCGAGTCTCATGCGTCAGTCGACCCCACACCCAGACTATGTGGACACGCCACACAACTCCAACCCCCAACCCTTTTGCATCATCACTAACGAAGACAACCCTTGCAAGCCTCTCAGCTCCCGCTTAACGTCTTGACATGACGCGCGCCACAAAGAAAGCGGTGACACTGTCCACAAACCCCGAGCCCGACGACGCCTCGACCCGCGAGCGCCTCCTGCGCGCCGCGGTCGCGCTCGCAGAATCGGGTGGCATCGCCGCACTCGGTCTCCGCGAGGTCGCCCGCAACGCTGGGCTCACCCACAACGCCCCCTACCGCCACTTCAAGGACCGCCGCGCGCTCGTCATCGCCACGGCCGAACGCGGTTTCGCCGAGCTGCTCGACTCCTGCCTCGCCCGCCAGCGCGACGCCGGATCCGACCACCTGCGCCGCTTCTGGTCGCTCGGGCTCGGCTACTTCGACTTCGCCATCACCCGACCTGGCCTCTTCCGCCTCATGTTCTCCTCGGAAGTCGCGCGCGCCGCCGAGCTTCGCTCCGCCGAGGCGGCCGTCTTCTCGCTCTGCGTCGCCGCCATCGCGTCTGGCCAGAGCGCTCAGGTCATCGCCCGCGGCGATCCCCAGGAGCACGCGCTCGCCGCCTGGGCGGCCATGCACGGCCTCGCCTTCCTCTACCTCGACGGGCTCGTCGACTGGGTCGGCCTCGACGAGGCCCCCCAGGCCCTCGCCGCCCGCATCTCCTCACGCGTGTTCTCCGGACTCGGCGCCCGCAACCCTACGGCATGAGGCTCGCCACCCGGTGCGCCATCGCCATGACCGTCACCTGCGGGTTCACCCCGAGGCTCGTCGGTACGATGCTCCCATCAGCGACCCAGACGTTGTCGGCCTCCCACAGGCGCCCCCGGGGATCCACCGCGGAGCCTTTCGGCGCGCTCCCCATGCGGCACGTCCCGAGTGGATGCTGCGACGTGCACTCGAAGCGCCTCCCGGGCAACCTCTCGAGGTCCACCTTGGCAATCCCATCAGCCGTGACTGGCGCGCTCCCCAACACCGGCAGGAAACACTCCTTCGCGCCCGCCTCGAAGAAGATCCCCGCCATCTTGCGAATCATCCCTGGCATGCGCGCCCGCTCCTCCCGAGACATCTGAAAGGTCACGACCGGCTCTCGCCCGGGGACGGTCCACACGCGCCCTCCCCCCTCGTCGTGCATGAGCCCGCCAAAGACCGCGACGTGCCCGACATCTCGCGCCCTCTCCATGTGCTCCCTACCAAAGCCTGGCATCGCACTGATGACCACGCCAGGCGGGACGAAGAGCGACACCATCGTGAGCCCCTCGTCCATGAACGCCGGCGAATACGCGCTTTGCAATGCCCCATCCCAGCCATCGATGCGCTCCTCGAAGCGCGCCATCATGCGAAAGCTCGGGTGAAGCGTCATGTGTCGACCGATGGCCTCGCTCCGGAACCCCGACCGCCTCAAGAGCACCGGGTTGTGCCAAGCACCGCCCGCGACGACCACCCGGTCCGCCCTCACCCGAAGCTTCCCGTGTGGCAACCTGCCCTCGACATGAGTCGCCCTCGCGCCCTTCATGACGATGCGGTCGACGCGCGCCTCCGAGATGACCTGCGCCCCGCGCGCCATCGCCTGCGGCAACACGCTCAAGTCCACCGACAACTTGCTCTCGTGTGGACAGCCGAAATTGCAGCGGCCCTCGCCGACACACCCGTGGGTGTTCCGCTTGAGAGGCTCGAGCCTCGCCCCGTACTTGCTCATCAGCCCCGCATCGAAGCGCTGAACCCCTCTCGAGCGCAACCCAACGGGCACCTCCTCGACGCCCACCCAACGCTCGACCGTCTGCAAATGGGGCTCGAGTGACTTCATCGTGAGGTCGTGCAAGCCGCGCTCGCTCTTCCATTGGTGGACAATGTCCACAGGCGGGCGGAAGCAGACCCCGCCCGTCACCATCGAGCTCCCACCGACGACCTTCCCCATCGTCACATTGACGAGTGGCGTATCGCCGAGCCCCACCGCGAAGCTCATCCCGCCATCCCTCCAGACGTGCCTGAGCGACTCTGTCGGCCTCATGCGACCGTGCTCCGCCGCGCTCACCGCAGGACCTTCCTCGAGGCAGATGACGTCGAGCCCCCGCTCCGCGAGGACCCGCGCCGCGACCGCTCCGCCCGCTCCAGTGCCGATGACAACGACATCCGCCGAGAGTTCGAGGTCTCCTCGCCTGTCCGACCCTCTCGTGATCCGCCCCCTCATGACGACCTCCTCCGACGCGGGCTCTTGTCTGGCAGACCGACCTCACGCGCCGAGTCCGGGTGCTCGAACCAATGAAGACACATGAGCGTCTTGACCGCAAAGACCGCCATTCCACCAGGGCTCTTCTCGAGGCGCTCGAGGGCCTTGAGCCTCAACTCGAGGGGCAGTGTGTGAAACGCGCCCAACCTCCCCACCATCACCGGCCCAAGGGTCGCCACGGCTATCAGCGCGGCCTGAAACACAACCTTCGAACGCCCCCCGACGGTCCTCAGAAAATGGTCGATGTCGTCGATGAGCCAGTCGATCCGCTGAGGGTTCGGCACACCCTGAGGGCCCTCGAAGAGCACCTCGGCGACCGCCTTTGCATGAGTCTGCCATGACGCGAATGCAGGCTTCATCTCGACCTCCGAGGGGACTCTAACACCGAGCCTCGCGGACATCGACCCCTCTCAGGGTACGCAGATGAGATCCCTGGGTACCGGCACGATGAGGGGCAGTCCGTCCTCATCGCGGTCGCACTCCGCGCGGCCCTCGGGTGTCGGACGACAAGCGACATAGCCCGCCTCTTCTCCGCGCTTTACGCGCACATAGAAGACCTCGCGTGCCTCGCAGAGAGACCATGTCGTGCCATCGTCCGAGTCGACACACATCCCGTCCGCGCAGATTCGAACATCACATCGGTCTTCGGCGAGCCCGCAATCGGCGTCGACCTCACACTCGCGCTCGACGCCGGTGGACTCGCAGCTCACGGGACCGACGAGGTTGTCCTCGAGGTTGCACTCGGCCACGACACCGCTCGTGGTAATCATCCCATCGAATACCGAGAATGGCGTGTCGGCCGCGTGATTTGCGATGACCCAGAACTCTGCCCCGAGGAGCCCCGCGAGCCCAGCCGGCGCCTCGTAAGACGCCGTGAGCGATGCACCCGGCAAAAGCGGAAGCTCGCCCTCGACAAGCGTCAGATCCGCGAGCTCGACGGCCAGGGCAGGCCTGACACCAAGTCCAGGCTCGACTGTGAAGAGCGAAAGGCTCAACTCTGGACCGACCGCCATTGTCCCGAGATTGGTCATCTGAACTTCGATGCTCGGTCGGTCCTCCGCACAGTCTCGAGCCTTCGCCGTGACAGAACCGAGAACGACATCGATACCAGGGCTCGTCTCGCAATCGTAGGGGCACGGACCGACAATTTCGGGATCGTTGTCATCGCAATCCTCCTCGGTCCTCGAGCCATCACAATCCCCATCGACATCCACGGTGGTGCCCTTCATGTCCTCGTCGTCACAGTCGGTGCCATCGAGGCATGTCTCGGTAAACCCGAAATGGCCATCTCCGTCCAAATCGACACATTCGACGCAAATATAGCCGGTGTCTCCCGGCCGCGGGTCCCCCGTCCCGCAATCATCTTCGAGCGTAAAGTCGCCCGAACCGAACCCGGTCAAACCCTCGACCAGACGCGCACGCGCGGTGACCGTGAAGTTCACGGGAAGTCGAGATGTGTCGAAATGCGCGACAAACTCTCCACCACCGAGGTCATCGTCCTCATCTGCCAACATGTCGAAGTTAGCGAGCGCCGTCCCATCGGGAGCCGTCACAATCGCGTCGAGCTGGGCGAGTTCCTCTGGAAGTACCGCCTCGAGGTCCCCATTTTCGAGCGACCGCTCGACCTGGAACGTGAAGGCCTCATCGGTTTGTCGAGTGAGCGGCCCAGGCGTCGGATCGACGAGCGTCACGACGAGCTCAGATGACTCGTCGTCGCCTCCTCCAGGGAAGCGCCCGACAAACAGGGCGCGTGTCGCGATGAGCGGCTCGCCATCGAGGACATCGACGACGAGAGTGACGATGTGCACCCACGGCGAAGGCGCAGTCACCGTCCACAAGAACGAACCGTCGTCCTGAATCTCGGGCACGTGCGGCTGATTTGGGTGGGGGATGAGCTCGACGCTCTTCGTCTCACCGCTGTCAATCGACGATATATGCCAGCGACCGAGCTTGATCTGGTCATATCCGAGCTCGATATAAGCGCGGCCTGTGAGGTCAAGCGCGCCACAGCTTTCTTCGTCGTTGCTCACGGAGAGTCTCATCTCCGCGATATCTCCGACCGAGGCCTGCGAATATGCCACCCCATCCCCATTGAGACTGGTAAATTCGATGTTGTCATTGCTCACCGAAATCCCGGCGGCGCCGCCTTCGACGAGGAAGCTCTGCTGACCAAAACAGAGAGAGCCATCGGTGAGCTGCATCCTCACGAAGAGGCTCATGCTCGCACCGAGCATCGAGGCGGGAAGCTCGAACTCGCTCGTCCATTCACCGGCTCCGCCTGGAATGAAATCGAGCGACATCGGGTCAATAAAGCCCTCGGCATCGATGACCTGGAGGTCGGTCACGAGCGTGTCAACGAGCCCAGGACCGATGGCTGCGCCGCTGCCAGGTCTCGAGGCCGAGAACGAGATGGAGGCCTCCCCACAAGCGAGGAGCGGCGACTCCGCGACATCGATGCGACAGCCGCGCTCGCCAGAGCCATCGCCGCCATCCAGACCACAGTCGAGACATACCGGCGTCGAACCATCTCTCTGGCTCCCGTCGTCGCTCATTGAACAGAGAGCGGTCTCCGGAAATACGCCGTTGTCCGGATCGGTATCGAACACCTCGACCTCGGCGCCAATGCGGGCGATTTCGGGGCCGGGGGTCGACGGCTCCCACATGAAGTCAAAAGTCGCGCTACGACCCACATCGAGCGGCGTCGCCCGCGAGAAACCCTTCGTCCGAAAGTCCGGAGTGATGTCCGCGAACACCGGGAGTCCATTGGCATCAAGTCCGAGGACACGCACCTCGATGTCCTCGATGAGCGAGCGCGTGCCATTATTGGTGACGGTCACCTTGACCTCCCAGGGCCCGGAGGGAAGCCGCTTCCCTTCGTCATCCACGGGCGGGCTCGCCTCGACGACCACCGATAGATTCGGGCACAGCGGCCAGCTCACCTCCTTCGTGTTGTCGCTTTCGTCGCGCTCGGGGATATCGCCGCAGAGGGCATCCTCACGTGGGGGATCGACGGTGATTTTCAACTTGTAGATGCCATTTTCGGCGACATCGATACCGAGCGGATGTGCGATTGGCTCTGCGGCACTGCCCTCGGCCTGACAGCCCTGGCAACGCGAGTACGGCCCATCCTGGGGCGCCAGCGTTATCGGCTCGACAGTCCCGTCCGGACGCACGAGCTCACCCGACGCTTCCCAGTGCCCGATGTAGAACTCCTTGAAATTGGCACTTCCCGCTGAATAGGTGAGCTTGAAGCGATCGTTGAGGACGGGGCTGCGGGTGATATTGGTAACCCTCAGATTCGGGAGCGCTCGGGTGGTCTTCTGATTGACCTCGAGGCTCTCGAGCACGCGGTTCGGCGGGTCGACGCGCACCTCGACCGAGACGATCGGGTCTTCGGGTTTACAGTGGTCCTGCAGAAATGGCACCGACACATCCATGACCACGGGATAATCCTCGGCGGCCGCATCGAGAGGAATCTCCTCGAAGACCTCGCGGGTCCCGCTCGCTCGGACGAACACTTGGTCGTCGATGGTCTCGTCAACCCCGGGGTAGACCTGTATGACCCCGCCAAGCCTCTCACCACGGGCATTTGCAGCACCGGGCCGGGGCCCGTGGGTGCGCACCACGTAGGACGCGTCAGCCACTGCTCCCCATTGTGGACGGGACTCACTCGCGATATCGCGAATCGTCGCGAAATTCGGAGACTGCCAGCTCGTCCAGGGCGAAATATCGAGGTAGAGGAAACGCTGAGTCCGATTATTCGTCGCGAGACACTCCTCGGGCATGACATCTGCTGGGTCGATGGTGGCCACGAGGACATCGACAGGGTCGAGCGGCGAGAGGTCCACATTCCAGCTCACTTCATAGGTGCCATTCGGGTCGATGGGAGAGTCGCAGGATGCTTCGAGGTATGCGATGGGCTCGGCGAGATTCTGCAGAAGACCCGCATAGGTGCCGAGCCTCACTGGCACATCCCGCTGGATGGCGAGGCGTCCGAGGTTCTTGAGGGTCGCCACGAATTCCGTCTCACGACCACGTTGGACGAGCCCGACGGGGACGAGCGCCGTGCCGGTGAAGGCGGGGTCGGGGCACAGGGTCCAGGCCCCCTCGAGGCGGTTATTGCGCTCATTCGACTCGAGGATGTCGCCGCAATCGCTCGCGTCCGAGGTGTCGATTTGCACGGCATATCGGTAAGTCCCCGCGACGCTCGAGGGGAAGCGGACGTCGGTGAGTTCCGTGATGTCGAACTCACCCGCACCTGACATATTTTCCAACGCGACTTCCGTCACACCCCCATCAGGGCCTGTGATGGAGATTATCCCGTTCCAGATCCCCGCCGGAATGGATGGGGCTTCGGCCCGGTCTTCGATGGTGAGGATGATGCGACTCTCGCAGCCCTCGGCCTTCTCTTCGAGCTTCGCTGGGACAAGGTCAGGTAGCGCGAGAGTCCCGACGTTGTCGCCTTCATTGGACTCGACATAGACGCGATTCTGGTCCACCTCGGCGCGCACATGCAGCAGAGGCAAATTCGTATCGCAATCGGCGACGCTCGGTGTCCAGTCGAAGTCGTGCCGATCGGGGCTCTCCGGCCCTGGCGCGACGATGCGCTCGTCGTCTCGGTGCAGGCGGGCGCCGCCGTCCTTGAAGACCTCGAAGCGGACGAGGCTCCCTTCGTCATTGGGGCGAATGCCACCGCTGTGGAGGACATCGACCTGGAAATCGAGCCTCTTATCGAGCTGCATGACCTGCGCAGTCGTCATTTTCGGCTTGAGGTTCATGTCATATTTCAACTCGATCGTGTCATTCATCGAGGCCTCGTCGCAGACCTCGAAGACGCCCTCGAGATTGGTCGAGACGCGCAGGTCACGCAGCTCGGGCTGGCCGTTGCTCGGATAGCGCGGGGTCCAGACCCAGGTGAGGTCGCGGGATTCTCCCGGCATGAGCGGCAAGTCGCAGGAGGCTTCCACCCGGTTGATATCGCCAGGCTGATCGGTGTCGAGAATGGGCCCCCGACTCGAGGTGAGGAGGACGTCTATTGGCACATTCATCGGGAGCGCGCCGTGATTGAAGAGCTTCGCACGAACGGTCGCAGGCTCGCCGTACACTACGGGCCAGGGCTCGATGACGAGCGCCTCTGTCGAGCCTCCGTCAGCGTCATCAGATGGGCTCGGGTCGGCGCAGAACTCGCGGGTGATGACGTTGTTCGTCCGCTCGTCAATTTCGGGAGCTTCGCCGCAAAGGGTCTCCGGCACGACGGGGCCATCTACGAGAGCGGCCATCGTGTAAGTCCCTGGCATATCGAAACGGAAAGTCGAGTGGGTCGACGTACGGAGTCCAGTCGTCCCCTTGCGAGTCTCAGAGGAGCCGTCGGGCTTTTCGATGGTGAAGAGCGCGGCGGTCTCGGAGGCTGGAATCCCTGCGACCTGGGTCAATGTCTTCTTGACGATGAGGTCCATGTCACAGCGGTCGACGGTCGCGACGGCGAGCTCCGACGCGATAACGTCGGGCATGGGCGAACGGCAGGTCGAGGTGCGGACCTTGTCATCGCCCTCAAAGGGGGATTTCCACGAGAGCTCGATGACCGCACTGCGCGCGCCACATCCGGGGGTCCACGGCAGCTCGACCGAGCCCATCGCCTCGGGGTCGAGTGCGGCGATGGGGACTGGCATGCCCACCTGCACGCCGTCGACGAGGAGGCGCGCTGAAATATCGACCGCAGGATAATCTCCTTCATTTGTGACGAGTGTTGCGAGACTCGTCTCCTCTCCGATGACGGGGGACTCCGGGAGCTCGCCATCGAGCGGCGTCGTCGGCAATTCGCACGTGAGTTGCGGGCCCTCTGGGACGACGCAGAAGCGCTTCTCACAGCAGCCCTCTGCGCTTCCGTCGGTGACGCAGGTACGCAGGGTGTAGCAACCGAACTCGGACGGCGTCGCGAGGTCCCAGATGTCATCGGGCGCGCGATTTGGGAAATGTCCGATGTCTGCTGCATTTTCCGCAGAAGCAAGGGTCTTCAGCGCAGAGAAGCGCCGCTCCCGGCCAGAGGCGGGGACGAGGATGTTGGGCGCCGTGCCAACGGTGACACTTTCGCCCGCATCGTCGAGGATTTCGAGTGTGACAATCCCCCCGCGGACGGCGGCGAGACCGCGGCTTCCATCCGGATCGAAGGGTCTGAGTGCCGGATAATCCGCGCGCCCCTGCAACTCGAGGAGGTCGCCTGGCTCGACGCCGATATCCCCAGAAGGCGCGACCGAACCGCCCTCGAGCTCGCAGGAGGTGATGATTCCAGCGAGGCCTGGGTCGACCCCACCCTCGAAGTCACCGACCCAGAAGCCCTGACTCGCGCGGTTATTGGCCTCATCACCTTCGATGAACGCGTTATCGGGGTCGACGATCGCCTCGAGGATATGGAAGCCCTCGACGCCAAAAGCCTCCTCGAGAGAGACGACATCACTGGCAGCGAAAATAATGGGCTGTGTTCGAAGGGTCCCGAGCGGCTCGAAATCGCCGAGCCCGGGCGGGTCGAACGACACGACCGAGTGTCGCAAGAGGACATCGAGAGGGGGCGTCGACTCGAGACCCAGATTCCGGACATTCGCAAGAATCTCGACAGGCGTGAACGCGGGCAACGGATTGACGTCGCCTGGAATAATCGGCTCCCCGGTCTCGACATCCTGGAAGCCGATATCGAGGACGTTGATCCCTGCATCGTGTGGATGTGGCTTCACTTCGAGAGTGGTCTCGCCGACGTAGGTCGCAAAAATTCCAGTGTGCTGTGCGCGCAACAAATGAGGCGTAAAGGCTGTGCCAGTGAGCACGACCGTCTTCGCGACGCCTTCCGCATCGGTCAGCGCGTTGCGTGCGAGCAAGATCCCATCCCCCTCGGGCATGCTAAATCGGATGGCGCGCCTTGCTAGAGCACGCCCGGCCGGGCTCTTCAGGGTCGCCTTGACCACCACGCGCGCCCCGTCCGGCAGGGCAGGATTGGGGCTCGCCTCGACGGTGAGGACATAGTCCGAGACCTTGTGGGTATACTCCACGAGCACTGTCTCGGTGGCCCCTTCAGAGTCAGTGAGAGTAAACTCGAGCTCTACCGAGAAAGGGAAATCCGCGCTCACTGGCCTGAGCTCGACGATATCCGTCATGGCATTCAAGTCGACTTCCAGCAGCCCCGGGTCGAAGTCGATGCTCCAGGTGAGGAGGTTACCGTCTGCTCCTGGTCCGTCCTCGAAATCATTCTCATACTCTGTCAAATCGAGAACGAAAGACGCACCGTCGCTGACGACAATCGGCGGAATCAATGGCTCGACGAGTGGGCTCTCGTTGCCGACGACACATTTATCACGCAGGGACAATCCCTCGTCGGTTTCACCATCGCAGTCATTATCGACCTCGTCGCACGCCTCGGCCTGTGGGACTCGCGGCTCGACGTCGCAGCCCGAACTACCGTCCGACTGGCACTCGATGAAGCCCTTGTTCGCACATCCTCCGACCCCGACCTCGCACACATCGCCGAGCGAAAATCCCTCGTCGATTTCGCCATCGCAGTCGTTGTCTTTCGCATCACAAATTTCCACACCCGGAGGCTTTGGCTCGACATTACAGGCAGCGCTTCCGTCCGCCTTGCAGGCGATGACGCCCCCATTGAGGCACGTCCCGAGACCGACCTCACACGCATCTCCGAGCAAGAATCCCTCGTCCGTCTCGCCATCGCAGTCGTTGTCCTTCGCATCACAAACTTCCACACCCGGAGGTTTTGGCTCGACATTACAGGCAGCGCTTCCATCCGCCTTGCAGGCAATGACGCCAGCGTTCAGGCAGGCCCCGACGCCGACCTCGCACGCCACCCCGAGCGAAAATCCCTCGTCGGTCGTTCCGTCGCAGTCATTATCCACCGCATCGCAGACCTCTGCAGCAGGCGATTTCGGCTCGACATTGCATCCCGAAGTGCCATCCCCTTTGCACTCGATTGCGCCCTGATTGACGCACTCGCCGACGCCGACTTCGCACGCGTCTCCCAGCGAAAATCCCTCATCGACCGCCCCGTCACAATTATTGTCGAGCGTATCGCAGACCTCCGCGCTCGGAGTTTTGGGCTCGACATTGCAACCCGAGGTCCCATCCGCTCGACAGGTAATTTCGCCTGCGTTGACACATTCTCCGACACCGACCCTACATGAATCTCCCAGCGAAAATCCCTCATCGCTCTGACCATCACAGTTGTTGTCGACGCCATCGCAGACCTCCGCGTTTGCCGATTTCGGCTCGACGTCGCAGCCAGCGCTACCGTCCGACTTACACTCGATGAGCCCCGCATTGACACACGCCCCAACGCCTACCTCACAGGCGGTTCCAAGTGCGAATCCCTCATCGGTCGTCCCGTCACAGTTATTATCGAGCGCGTCACATACCTCCATGCTCGGCGATTTTGGTTCGACATTGCACTTCGAATTCCCGTCCGATTGACATGCAATCACACCGGCATTCAGGCACGCCCCCACACCGACCTCGCACCTCACCCCGAGCGAGAAACCTTCGTCGGTCGTCCCGTCGCAATCATTGTCGATCGCGTCGCAGGTCTCTGTCCCCGGAGCCTTCGGTGCGACATTGCAGCCCGCCTTCCCGTCCGCCTTGCATTCGATGAGACCAGCGTTCGTACACGCGCCGACGCCGACCTCGCAAGTCGCCCCGACAGAGAAGCCCTCGTCTGTCAGACCGTCGCAGTCGTTGTCCACCCCATCGCAGGACTCGGTCTTCGCGACCCCGGGAGTCGCGCCACATGCCGCGGTCCCGTTCGCCTTGCACACCATCACGCCCGTGGCGACGCAAGCCCCCGTCCCCACCGTACAGCCTTCACCGAGCGGAAAGTCCTCGTCCGTTGTGCCATCGCAGTCATTGTCCAAAGTATCGCATTTCTCGGAGCTCGACGCGCGTGGGATGGCGCTGCAGGCCGACGTCCCATCGGCCTGACATAGAATGGGGCCGGTATTCGCGCATGCGCCTGTCCCGACCGAACACAGGGTACCGACAGAGAAACCCTCGTCGGTCGCGCCGTCGCAGTTGTTATCGACGGCATCGCAGACCTCGGCGCTCGGCTCTATAGGGGCTGCACTGCAGCCGGTCGTACCGTCAGCATTACAGACCAATTTGCCAGTATTGACACATGCCCCTGTGCCGACCGTGCAGGTATCATTCGCGGAGAATGACGTATATTCACAAGCCATCAGGTCCGGCCTCCAGACGCCCGCGCAGACGCCACTCCCACAGCCGCCTGGCGGGCAAGTCACGTCGCTGTCTGCCTGGGCTCCGAAGACCCTCGTACCGAGCCCGCCAACAATGGCCGAAGTCGAACCGCGTCCCCCGCCACTGACAAGGATCTGAGCCTGCGGGAAGATATTCGCATCGGAATAGACCGCGATGCGGCCGCCACCCCCACCGCCTCCCCCTGCCCCAGCGGTATTCGCCCCGCCACCGAGACCGTTGCCTCCATTCGCCGTAATTGTCCCGGAGCCAGACAATTGCGAAGTCGTGATAAATATCGACCCTCCTGCCCCTCCGCCCGCCTGCTGAGCGCTGCCATTCCCGCCGTTGGCGGAGATGCTTCCATCGACGACAAGACCACCACACACAGAGAGTTTGATATATCCGCCGCCCGCGCCGCCCGCGACGGTTCCCTGGTCGGTATCCGCGCCACCGACGCCACCATAGAGCTTCGGCGTCGCCGCGACACCGACCGCCGCACCGCCAGCCGCCGCGCTCGAACTCGCGCCACCCGCGCCTCCATGTCCGCCGCCGCTACCAGCCGCGCCTCCCGTACCGCCGCCCGTCCCTGCGACCGCGCTCGTATAGCCGCGCGCGTTCGCATGGATTTGACCACCCGACGCGACATTGACCGAGCTCGCCGAGATATTGACAAAATGCGCCTGGGACGAACCGCCCACGGCGTGGGTGATGACCCCGCCGTTCGCGACATTGAGATTCGTCACCGGAAAGAGTTTAGTCCCCGAGAATTGTAGAGTCGCTCCATTTCCAACCGTCAACGAGCTGAAGACGTTCACGGAATCCGGCTGATAATTCAGACTGATATCAGTCAACGTGAGTTTCGCAACCTGGCTCAGGCGCCCGAGAACAGTCATATCGAAGGCTGAGAGTGTCACCGTTTCAGGAAGTCCAAAGTTCGAACCCGAGTCGACGAAAATGGCCGGACGCGGAGCGCCAGAAGAGACGACCCTCCCTGCTGCACGAGACAATGCAACATTGGCTCCCGAGAGTAGGCGCATCTGACCGCCTCCTCTCAGGGTCAGGCGGTCAAACGAAAACGACGTGTCGGCGAGCTGCGTCTCGGCCCCTGAACCAGAGGTGAGTCGATTGTCCAGAATGAGGTCCGAGACCCCTGGGTCAGACGATTTCGCCAAATAGACCGTGCCAGCGCCACCTGGGAAGCCACCCAACCCACCAAAGGCCCGAACTCGATTGTTCGAAAACGGGTCAAAATCCGAACCGAGCGAATCATATCGAAGCGTGATTCGCCCGCCCCCGCCGCCGCGGTACCCGTAATGGGTCCCGCCTTCTCCACCCACGGCAGAGATAGTTCCAACGCCCTCGAGCAGCGAAGTGACGACCACCACAGAGCCTCCTGCGGCCCCATGCTGCTGACCGTAATAGGATGTTCCGAGGCCATCTGCGTTCAGCGTGCCCGAAAGTCGGAGACTCCTTGCTTCGAGTCGTATTGCGCCCCCTCCGGGGTGGACATGAGACCCAGACCCCATCGTCAGAGAGTCGGCTGCGGTCCCGTAGCAGGGGCCGCCTGCGTTTCCACCGGCACGTCCAGCGTGGCTCGCGAGCGCACCCGCGTAGCCCGGTCCGCGCGCGGCTGGAAATCCCCTCCCGCTGACCGTGACAAGGCCTGAGATGACAAGGTCGGTGGCCCGCACGTTCACCATGTATTGTTTCCAATCCGTCGCGTAGCCGCTAGGCGGGTCGGGGTTCACCGCAGCCTGAAGGATACCTCCGCTCTGGATTTCGAATGAGTCCGCAACGAGCTGCGAAGTCGTCTGCTGTTCAAAGACGCATCCGCTCCCGAGAACGAGTGAACCAAGGGGCGACTCGAAGGTGCCCGACCAGAAATAATTGGAATTATCGATCGACAATTGGGTGGTCTTCGCGAGCACTCCAACGTGTTCGACGTCGAGATGAGAAATCGTCGTGGTCGACGACGGGGGCTCGAGACGACCACCCGCACTCAGCACGAGGTCTGGACGAGCCCCTGTGGCGGAGCCCGAAAATGATTCGAGGACCTCCAGGGTTTTTCCGCTGCCGATATTGTATCTAGCCCCACCCCGAAACGCGACCCGGTCATATGTCTCGTTCGCGCCGAGCTGGGGGGTATCTGCGCTGCTGCCCGCGGTGAGTCTATTGTCGATGATGAGGTCGTTGGTGGCTGGCTCGGAGGTGCGTTCCAAATACACCGTTCCAGCGCCCGCGACGAAACCACCGTTCCCACCCCAGGCACGCACGCGATTGGCAGCGAAAGGGTCGGCGGCGGCACCAAGCGTGTCGTACCGAAGGGTCACGCGACCTCCGCCACCGCCTCTATATCCGTAGTGAACCCCACCATCACCACCCACCGCAGAAATCGTCCCAGCCCCATCGAAGACCGACGTCTTGACGAGCACCGAGCCGCCTGCAGCACCGTGTTGCTGCGCAAAATAGCTCGTCCCGATACCGTCCGCACTCACTGTGCCCGTGAGATTGAGGTTGGTCGCCTCGAGACGAATGGCTCCACCACCGCCAAAGGCGTGTGAGCCCGAGCCCATCGTGAGAGAATCGACCGCGGTGCCATATGGCGCACCGCCGCCATTACCGCCCGCGCGACCGGCATGACTCGCGAGAGAGCCGGAATACCCAGGCCCCTGTGCGGCGGGAAATCCTCGACCATTGGCAGTGACCAAGCCGGCCACGGTCATGTCGGTGGCTTTGATATTCACCATAAACTGCTTCCAGTCTGACGCATATCCTGCCGGAGGGGCTGGATTTATCCCAGACTGGATCTGACCATCCCGTTGTACATCGAGCGAATCGAGTTCGAGCAGGGTGCTGTTCTGTTGGATGAACACGCCATTCAATCCGAGGGTCAACGAATCAAGCCCGGCTTCGAACTCCCCCGTCCAGTAGTACAAAGCGTTGTCGATCGTCAGTATTTTTGTTATTGCGAGAACACCGACATGATCGAAGTCGATATTCGATATTGTCGTCGTCGAGGATGGAGGCTCGAGGCGTCCGCCCGCGCTGAGGTTGAAGTAGGACCGGACGCCTGTCGCCGAACCCAAGAGGGATTCGGCAATTACCAGTGTTTTGCCTGCAGGCAGTATGTAGCGAGCCCCGCCTTTCAAAGTGACGCGCTGATACTCCTCGCGCGCTCCGATTTGCGGCGTATCAGAACCAGCGCCGCCAGTCAGTCGATTGTCGATGATGAGGTCGTCATTGAGCGGTTGCGAAATCTTGGCAATATAGACTGTGCCAGCACCCGCGATGAAGCCCCCATTTCCACCCCACGCTCTGACTCGACCGCTCGCGTAGGGGTCAGCATCAGGCGCGAGTGAGGCGTAGCGAAGTGTCACACGACCGCCTCCGCCTCCGCGGTAGTTGTAGTGAACGCCACCATCCCCTCCCACGGCGGATATGATTCCGTTGCCAGCGAAGACAGAGGACTCGATGAGCACCGAGCCTCCCGCGGACCCATGTTGCTGTGCGTAGTAGCTCGTCCCGACACCATCTGCGCTCACCGTGCCCGTGAGGTTCAGGTTAATCGCCTCGAGACGAATGGCACCACCGCCAGCGAAAGCGTGAGATCCAGAGCCGAGAAACTGCGAGTCGACCACAGCACCGTATGGGGCAGCGCCACCATTTCCACCTGCATAACCTGCATGGCTCGCTAACGCCCCGGCATATCCAGGTCCCTGAGCAGCGGGGAAGCCGCGACCTGTCGCCGAGACCGCGCCTGCGATGGTCATGTCTGTGGCCTTGATGTTGACCTGATACTGTTTCCAGTTTGCCGCATATCCTGCTGGAGGAGTGGGATTTGCGCCGCTCTGGTAGGTCCCGCCTGCCTGGATATCCAGGGTGCTGACAGCCAACTGAGTTGACGTTCGCTGCTCGAAGACACCTCCATTTGCAACCCGGAATATGCCGAAATTATCTGCAAATGCGCCTGTCATGTTCATCACCGCCCCAAGGGTGATGTCCGCGCCGCTGAGGACTCCGTCGATATTGAATGTCAGACCGGAGAGCGTGAGCGACGAGGCGCCACGCAGCGTTCCCCCTGCGAGCACCTCCATGACAGGCGCGGCCCCAGAACCGCTCAGTACGCCAGCGGAGAGCTCGAGAATGCTGCCGCTGCCGACGCGATAAATACCGGTGTTCTTGACCGCGATTGCAGGCACGGTGAAAGTGCCGCCGACATTCTGTATGAAGATGGCTCCGGTATCGACATTCAGCCCCTGAAGCGGAGGGGAAAATGTTCCTTCGTGGGTGAAGGTCGAATTCGTCAGCGACAATATCGTCGTGTCTCGCCATGTACCGTCAAGCGTGACGTCGAGACCGCTGACCGCAAAGGCTCCGGCGGGAACAACGAATTGACCTCCAACGTCGATGGTGAGCGACGGCCTCGTGGCACCAGATGCCTGGAGTCCACCGCCAGTGTCGAGCTGTACCGAATTTCCGTCGGCAATACGGAGTCGACCTCCGTTTCTGATGGTGATGTTGCGAAAGACCTGCGGATTGACCGTCGGGCTCAAGCACGGGGTAAAGCCGAGACCTACATGGTTATTGCCGTCCACGATGAGGTCGCCCGTGGTGCCAGCGGGTTTCACATAAATGGTGCCCGCGCCACCGCTCGGGTTGGTGCTGCCGCCATAAGCCTGCAATTTGCCTGCGGTGGAGACAAGGCTCGACGTATTGCTCGAGAAAAATATCGCGATGCGTCCACCACCGGAGCTCGTCGTTGTGCCTCCGGAGGAAAAACCCGTACCATTTGCAGTGACCGAACCGCTGCCCGCGAGAGTGCCAGCCTGAAGTATGACAGAACCACCCGAACCCGCGCCGTTGTTGGCCGCAGCGGTGACAGCGCCGTTGGCGGAGACCGTCCCGTTGACGGTGAGAGTGCCAGAGGCGGTGAGCTTTATCGCGCCGCCCCCGGAGCCCGTGCCCCGACCACCCGAGCCGAGGTCTGTCGGGACGAAGAGGTCGCCGTAGGCAGTTCCTGCAGCTGCGCCCGAGCCGAGGCCGCCGTAGCTTGCAGAGGACGACGGTCCAGTGGACGCGCCGGGCCCGTTGCCAGCGTCGAATCCGAGGGCGTTGACATTGACCGACCCGCCCGCCTGGATATCGATGGTATTTGCGGCAATATCGACGACGTGAGCGCGCTCGGTGGAATTGTCGCGGTGATTGACTGTGCCGCCACTCGAAACGATGAGGGTCGACAGGGACAGGGTTGATAGTCCCTGCTGGGCGAGGGTCGCGCCATTGCCGATGGCGAGCGTACCAAAAGAGGGATGGAAGACGCCGCCCATGGTAAAATATGACGTCGAAAGTGTCATCGATGGGCTATTCACGGACCCATAGACGCCGAGATTCAGACTCGAAATCGAGACAGCGCTATTGGTTGTGAAGCTCCCTCCATCAAGGATTTCGAGGAGGGGGGCTTGAGCGCCACCGCCCGTCAGAGTGCCGCCAGAGAGCAGCGTCAAATTCGCACCGCTATTGACGCGATAGCGGGCGCCGTTGCGGATCGTCATGGCGTGATATGACTCGGACGCGACCTGGGGTGTGAAGGATCCCGTGGCGCTGTTGGCGTTGTCGATGATGATCGAATAGGTCAGCGCCCCGGCTGAGCCAGACTCGACATAGACCGTGCCGGCACCGCCCGAGCCGCCGCTCGAGCTCGCCGAGGCGTTGTTGACGACCGTCGCGCCCGCGGCAAGCGTCGTGTACTTCAGGGCGATGCGACCGCCACCCCCGCCCTGGCGATTATTACAACTCGTGCCGCCGCGCGCGAGGACCGACCCGGTGCCACCGAGGGTGGCAGCCTCGAGCCATACCGACCCGCCTGCCCCGCCGTCGTTGTTGCACGTTCCGGTGTTCGACTGGCCGTTGGCCTGGACGGTACCGAGGATGGTGATGGTGCCAGAGGGCGCGCGCAGGACGATGGCGCCTCCGCCAGCCGCGCCAGCTCCGCCAGAACCAAAGGTGACCGGGCCGCTGACGCTGCCATAGGCCGCACCGGACGCAGAACCGCCAAGCCCCCCGTGCCCGGCACCGGACACAGGAGCTGATGTGTAGCCTGGCCCTGTGGCGGCGACGTAACCGCGGTTGTTGGCGTTGATACCGCCCGAGCTGTTGACGGTGATGTTGTCGGCCTGGATGACGACCGGGGTGGCACCGACATCGCTCGCCGCCGTGATGGTGGCGGAGATGGTCAGGGTGCCAGTGTACGAGTAGGAACCACCCTCGAGCGTGCATGCAGACGCGATGGTGATGTTGTTGCCAGACGTCGGACAAGTCGATGCCGCACGCGCGGCATCCGGATGATTCATGTTCAGACCGAGGAAGAGCAGAAGGCTGAAGAGGCCGACAAAGTTGTGACTCCTACCGTCGAGTGAGGCGATAGGATTGCCAGACTGGGCAGCGGGCGCGACAAGAGGAGTGGCCGGCATGGAGAGGTCGACCTTTTGTGGACGGAGGAGCGGGGCCCCGCAGCTCGCGGGCCCGAAAGCAACACGAGTGCGAGAATACACTCTGGCGATGACTCGAGGGAAGGGCTGAGCCTTCCATACACCCGCAAATAAGCCGACTTTCGACTATGTGTCCGGAGTGACGGGCTTCGTGCGCGATTCCACAGCCTCGGTGGGACGTTGACAGGTGCGATGCGACGTCACATCACATCGTGCATGGACGACACGACGCGATCGCCGCTCCCGCAACTCGACAAGCCCCTGCCCGCCCAGAACCCCAATGTCCAAAACGACTTCGAGGGACTGCGCGATGCGCTTCGCCCCGCACTCCACGCGATCCACGCCGACCATGCGCGCGG
>VFQT010002480.1_pt1 | contig 18848 bp, 19 predicted proteins | sample 3512381 | NCBI WGS metagenome assembly VFQT01 (sample SAMN10412376, study PRJNA504923) | tailings metagenome | isolation source: Relicate 2 Philex TSF3 active mining site | place: Philippines: Tuba, Benguet | collected 2017-08-29
ATTATCAGGTGGGCGATTGTACTAAGTCAGATGCGACCTTTGGTTGACTTTATTCACTTTGCTGGGGAAGATTATATTTACAAGCGCGTTAGAGACGAGGTCCATTTACGGACGTTCTTAGGGAGTTGTTTTGCTGAAGCTTCGGTAGCGACGAGACTCTCCGATAAAATTCGAATGGTTCTCATCGGTTCTGCGGAGAGTTTTAGCGTTCGCCGTGCCGACATCGCTACGGTAATCTCAAAAGATACAAGTAAATATGTTGGAAATAGAGCAAAGATAGTTCCTTGCGGGGTTGACCTTACTCAGTTTTTGCCAGCGGAATGTAAATCATCAGTTCCTTCGATATTATTCGTTGGTACCCTTGATTCCAGAAAACGCGGGAAAGATCTGTTGAATGCGTATACTAACCACATTCAACCTAAACTTCCTAACGCTGAACTATGGTTAGTCCGAGAAAGTGGCATAGTGGACATCCCGGGAGTCAAAGTTTTTGGAAGCGTATCCCAAGAAAAACTTATTGAACTCTATCAGCAAGCTTGGGTGTTCTGCTTGCCATCATCATATGAAGGCTTCGGAGTTCCGTATATAGAAGCAATGGCCTGTGGCACTCCAGTAGTGGCAACGCCGAATCCAGGTGCACTTGAAGTACTGGATTATGGGAAGTACGGAGTTGTTACCCTTTTGGAGAACCTAGGTGAATCGCTCGTTTCGTTATTGTCTAACGCGGACGAACGAACAAAGTACATCGAACTCGGATTAACTCGTGTCAAAGAATATGACATCTTGAAAGTCGCCCAGAGATACATTGACTTAGTAATTGAATTTCGCGAACGGAAGTCATCGAATTGAAAATTGCTCTTTTTCCGTCAGCGTTTTTTCCGCACGTTGGTGGAGTCGAAGAACTATCTAGGCAATTAGCGCTGACGTTGAAGTCAAAAGGGCATGAAGTTCTCGTCATCACAAACCAGTGGCCACGCTCCCTTTCAAGTAATGATACTGTTTCCGGCTTGCCCGTTAGCCGCTTTCCATTTCGGACTTTTGAGGGCTCTATTAAGCAACGATTGATGTGTTTCCTAACCCGTTCGAAAATCCAGCTGAATCTGGAACGACTTTTATCGGATTCACACATTGACGTGATTCACGTTCAATGTATGTCATCTAACACATGGTACGCGTTGAATGCTGGTAAGCGTCTAGGGATTCCGGTTGTCTTAACTGCTCAAGGTGAGCTGACAATGGATGCAGCAGGCATTTATCAAAAGCCCACATTTGTGAACAAGAGTTTACGAGAATTTCTTCAACAAGCAAATTGGGTTACGGGGTGCTCGGTTTGTACATTGAATGACGTGTATAAACACGTTGGCTTACCATTGAGCTCAAGTTCTAGTGTTGTCTGGAATGGTGTCAATACCCATGAGTTCGCTTCTGCGCGCCCATTCGAACATGATAGTCCTTACGTTCTTGCGATAGGGAGAGCCGTCCCTCAAAAGGGATTCGACATACTTTTGGCAGCTCTTACGAGACTTGGCGCGGTTGCCCCTAATGTCTTACTAGTCGGGGATGGACCCGAACTGCCTGCTTTGCAAAAACAGTGTTCCAACGCTGAATTGAATCAAAAAGTTACGTTCTTCGGTAAAGCTGACCGTTTGCAAGTGCCGGCGTTGTTCCGTGGAGCACGATACGTGATTCTTCCAAGCAATGCGGATGAAGGATTGCCAGTGGTTACAGCGGAGGCTTCTGCCGCGGGCAAAGCTATCATTGCAACGGATGTGGGTGGAGTGACAGACATAGTCGCACACAATTCTACAGGGATAGTCATTCCACGAAATGATATTCCAGCGCTTGCACAAGCTATTCAGACTTATGAGGCTAATCCAGATCTTATTGACATCCATGCACGAAACAACCTGGTGCGATCTCAGCAGTTTGACTGGTCCGTTCTGACGGATCAATACATCGATGTCTACCGCGAGGTTTTACGGAAGTGATTACTATTGTCTACGTATCCCTGGAGCCTTGGGATGAAATTTGGCGGCGTAATCAGTTTCTCTGCGATGGATTACTTCGCATATCAACTTACTCAAAGATACTTTTTGTTCAACCGCCGTTTGACAACTCTTATGCTATTCGTGCACGAAAACTCAGCAATGTACGGCTGATGCCATCAATTGTCGATGGCGGTTATGAAGGCAGGTTGCAACTATTCACGCCCACAAAGTGGTTTCCAAACTCTTTACCTATCGGGAGAGGATGGAATGAGAATCAACTTTCAAGTCAGATAAAGAGTGCACTGCGGAACCTAAACTGGAACGCTACGCACCTTTGGATAAACCAGCATGAGGCTGCACACCTGCTTGATGAAGGCCTCGCTGGAAACACGTTCTATGACATCACGGATGACTGGACCAAGTTCTCTGGGAATCAGTCACAACTTGAGCTCATAACGAAGCAGGATGTCACACTTTGTAATTCCTGTGATCACGTCATTGTATGCTCTCGGCAGTTGTTTGACGACAAGGCCAAATTGGTGGGCTTAGAACGGCTACACCTTATACCTAATGGTGTGCATGTTGAACACTATGAATCTGTTACAAACCGTAGTTTGCCCGTTCACAAGATTGCTGAAACTTGGACGAAGCCAGTTTTTGGATACACGGGGACGATTCACGGTGATCGTGTTGATGTTGGCCTCATCGCACATGTCGCGAACACTTACCCATCGGCTACAATCGCAATGGTGGGTCCTAATCTCCTTAGTCAAGCTGACCAACGAGAACTCAATCAATTTAGCAATATAGTGTTTACCGGGTCGCAACCGTATAAAGACCTGCCAGGTATCATGCGAGCCTTTGACGTCTGTATGGTTCCACACCTGGTGACTCCATTTACCGAAAGCCTGAATCCAATCAAACTTTGGGAGTACCTAGCTGCAGGAAAGCCAATAGTATCAACAAATGTTGCTGGATTTCGAGAGTTTGCAGATCAAGTGTTCGTTGCTCAATCTAATGACGAGTTTGTTGAAGAACTTTCAGTTGCGGTCACTCAGGATAAATCCAGTCCACTAGATCGACAAAAGGAGGCTCAACAACATTCTTGGGACTCGCGAGTTGACGATGTGTTTCGAGTCTTGAACGGTTAGGCTGTAGTCATTTGTGGTAACCTGACTGGTGTGAGTGTTAGCGTAATTTTAGTTTCATACAACACAGCAGACCTCACGTTACGAGCACTCGAATGCGTTTATGAATCATTGCGCAACTGCAATTTCCCAGTTGATGTGATTGTGGTCGACAACGCCAGTCAGGATGACAGCGTAGCTCGGATAAGGGCGGGTTTTCCGAACGTGCGACTTTTTGAAAGCTCTACGAATCTCGGATTCGGGGTTGCTAACAATCTCGCTGTTGCTTCTTCAAATAGCGATTACATTTTGTTTCTCAACACAGACGCGTTTCTGCAACCAGAATCGTTGACTGTATTGGTACAGTATATGTGCGCAAATCCTTTGGTCGGCGTAGTTGGACCAACAATTCTAAATGTTAATGGTTCCGTACAGACTGCTGCATGGAATTTTCCGTCTCCATTGCAGTCTCTACTCGAGTACTCAGGAATCGGTAACCTGTTTCCACATGTTCCGCTAATGGGTGGATACAGAATGTGGCCCCATAATAAAACTCAGAGAGTGCCGTGGTTGATCGGTGCATGTATTCTCATTCGGCGGTTTATATTTCTAGACATTGGCGGCTTTGATAGTGCATTCTTTATGTATGCTGAAGAAACAGATCTTCAGAAGCGAATACGCGTGGCTGGTTACGACGTTCACCTGTGTGCAGACACTCAGGTAGTGCATGTAGGTGGCGGTAGTGGGACGCTAGAATCCGAATCTGTTCGCCGGTACTTTTACACTAGTCAGGACTTGTACATGCGAAAGCATTATGGTGCTCTGGGTTTAGTGTTGCACCGCGTTATTTTTGGCTTATGTAGTACAGCACGCTGTGTAGTTTGGGGTGCTGTGTCAACCTTGAAAGGGTCAACTTTTCGCTCTAGCAAAGCCAAAGCAGAACTTTATGCATTTACTGCAAGGCGATCTCTCATCCAATGGTCCATAAAGTGAAAGTACTGATTTTGCAAGATACCAGTAACTATGCTGGTACTGAGTCACATATACTTACGCTGTCAAACGCACTATCATACTTGGATGGCGTAGAAATCGAGCTATTAGTTCCTCGTGGAAGCGAACTTGAGAAACGAAGCCAAAGACTGGGTCTGAAGGTTCACGTTTCTCGACCATCGTTGATTGCGTTTTTGTTTAGGTCAATTGCTACTGTAAGGGCAATCCAACCAGACATCATTCATACTCACAATGGACGTATGTCACTTATTGCTGTTCTTGTTGCGAAGCTAATGAAGTGTAAAGTCGTTTCCTCTCAGCACTTTCTGGAACCAGCACATGTTTCTTTGGCAGGTCCACTAGGAATGATTAAGCGGGTCCTGCATCAGTGGCTTGGACGACAGCTGGACTTTCGAATTTGTGTCAGCCAGGCTGCACTCAGAAGTATGCACCTACGAAGAGATGCCATGGCAAAAAGTGATTCCGCCTACGCAGTTATTCACAATGGCATTGAAATTGATAAAGTTCGACGTAGTGTAACAAAAAATCGTATAGAGGTTCGTTCGGAATTCGGAATTCCCAGTTCATCGAAACTCTTATCGTGTGCAGCTAGGTTGGAACCAGAAAAAAACATTGACACTTTGCTCGATGCATTCAAGATAATAACTGATGCTGGCATCAATGCCTATCTAATCGTTACCGGTGATGGATCACTTCAGATACCTTTGCAACATCGAATCAATGACCTTGACCTATCTCATTTAGTTATCCTCGCAGGGTTTCGGTCAGATGTGCATAGCATTATCCAGGCGTCTGATGCTTTTGTTTTGCCAGCCGCAAATGAACCATTTGGCTTGGTATTGCTTGAGGCAATGTCATTGGGCGTTCCGACTGTGGCCGCACAATCGGGTGGACCATTAGAAATCATCGACAATGAATCAAGTGGCTACTTGTTTCTGCCAAACGATGCCTCGAATCTTGCTGAACGCATAATCCGTATATTCCAAGACCCTGCACAATCAAGGATTGTAAGTGATGGCGGTATGGAATCTGTTCGTGAGAGGTTTTCATCAGATGTAATGGCTTCAGCGACCAAGCATGCATACGATGCGACGTTAGGCTTACTTCATTAGCATGGCAAGTCGTTTCGGAGCATTCATGCCTCTTTTAGTTCTCATGTCGATGGCATGTATTTCCGTTTTTGTCGGAATCACGGCAGGAAATCTGCTGATTCCGGTAGCATTGAGCTACGCTGTTGCCTTTATGATTTTGACCTGGCATCGACTTGATGTGTCATTGGGATTGGTTCTTCTTCTAGCACCCTGGGTTCAGGATGTGTCCGGGGGGGGGGGGATTGCGAAATTTTCTGCGGCTGAACTCCATATTTTTATGATAGCGATTGTTTCGGTTGCAAAAGCGATTCTTTCACATCGACGATTCTCAATTGGGAAGCTTACTGGACCTGTGATGCTGTACATGGGGCTAAGCGCAGTAAGTGCATATCAAGGTGGGATTGAACGAGAAGATATCGTTGCTTTGTTTCAGACCGGAATTTTTTGCTTCATACTCCCGTTTCTATTCATGGACCGTAAACTTACTCCCACGTCGCAGAGAATTATACTTATGGTTGCGGCATGCTCAACGGTTGCCCTTGGGGTTTTTCAGATTGTTGCTGGACCAAAAGCGTTCGCATTGGGAATACACAAAAACAATATGGGCCAAGGAATGGCTGCTGGACTTACAATTTGGCTCTGTGCATGGTTCGACGGTAACAAAGGTTGGTGGAGCAGGATTTTAGTTCCAGCCATTGCGATTGTCACAATTGCACTTGTTTTTACTTTGAGTCGTGGTGCATGGGTTGGTGCTGGTTGCGCTCTGACAGCCTTAGCACTTATTTATGGTCGCGTTCAATTGTTGGTTAGAGCTAGTCTGGTTATCGTGCCACTAATTGTTGTTATGTGGAATTTTTTGCCGAAGGAAGACCAAGAATACGCGTCAAGCATTGACCGTCAAAAATATGACAATATTGAAGCCCGATATGCCAATTTTAATCGAACCTCAGCCTTAATCAAGTCATCTCCACTCATTGGACACGGTATATCAATTCGAAAACAGTTTGATGCAACCAACTTGGTCATGGTGACGCTGGCGGAAGGTGGAATACTTGGATTTGTATTGTTTACAGTTGCTATAGGGACATATTTCGTCGTTGTCCATCGCATAGTTCGTCGCTTACCAAAATCTGACCCAAGGTTCATGATTGTGGCTGCGAGCTGCGCTGTCATGATCTCGCGACTTGGACATGCCCAGTTTGACCATTATTGGGTCCGCGGAGCCAGCACCATTGCTTGGGCATCGGTCGGAATGGTGTTGGCGGTTGAACGATCGTTAGGTGCATCCAGACGGCAATCATCACTTCGAATATCGGAATCAGGACAAAGCGAAAGGCTTGCAGTCTGATATGGGAAGTTCAATATTGGAAAAACTCTACGTAATCAGACGAGTAACTTCGAGGCGGCGTAAGTTGCAGTTCCTAATCACAATTCTGTCGATTGTGACAAATTCATTTTCTGAAATAATTTCACTTGCGGCAGTCGTGCCATTTTTATCAGTATTATCGTCGCCGCAATCCTTCATGGATAGCAGTACTGCACGTAAGTTCGCTCCAATACTTGGCGTAACTACCGGAGCGCAGGCAGTATCGTTAGTCTGCATTGCGTTTGCGATTGTTACGGTAGTTAGTGCTGTTATTAGAACCTTGACGATTATTGCCAATTCGAAATTCACTTTAGCTTTAGGCGCTGACCTAAGCCGAATCGTTTTTGAACGAACGCTTCATCAACCTTATTCCTCGCATGCACAGCAAAACAGTGCAGCAGTCATTGCGAACGTTACGCAAAACGTTGGGGCGTTTGTAAATGGCATACTGAACCCTGCTGTGCAGTTTCTAACCAGCTCACTGACGGTGCTCGGCATCCTGATTACCTTGTTCATCGTCAACTGGTGGGTTGCGTTGACAGCATCCATCGTGTTTGGTGGCGCATACTTTGGCATTGTACGTGTCAACCGATCTCGTTATGCACGTAACAGCTCGATCGTAGTAGCAGCACAGGATGACATCGTGAAAGCCCTCCAAGAAGGACTTGGCGCAATCAGGGATGTGATTATTGATGGCAATCAAGACTTTTATGCACGGACTTACTCTTTAGCAGACCGTCGCACTCGAAACGCACAAAACGACAGCCATATTCGGTCGGCCACACCGAAGTACATTCTCGAAGCGGTAGGAATGTTGATGATCTGTACGGTCGCATTTGTACTTTCCAAGGGCGAATCGAAGTTGCTTGGTGCCGTTCCCGTACTTGGGGCACTTGCAATGGGGGCTCAACGGTTGCTACCAGCTATGCAAGTAGCATTTGGTTCATATTCGGCCATTGTAGGAAACATGTATGGATTGGACAGAATTGTAGGTGTCCTGACATCTGAACAAGCGCCAGTATGTCCGAAAGATACAGTTGCATGTGGTGTGGATGAATATATTAGTTTTGTCAACGTCGTGTTCCAATATGCGCCAGAATCGCCGCAGGTGTTACGTAAACTTTCGTTCAATATCAAACGCGGTGAGAGGATCGGAGTTATCGGGGCTACGGGCTCTGGTAAGTCAACGACTATGGACCTCCTCCTTGGCTTGCTCCAACCTACCAGCGGTCAGATTGTGATTGATGGTGAGCCGTTGGTCGGAGACAAAGTCTTTGCTTGGCAGAAGTCGTTGTCTCACGTTCCACAGGTGATCTACCTTGCCGATGCAAGTATCGCAGAGAATATTGCCTTCGGCCTACCGAAAGACAAGATTGATATGAAGCAGGTGCGCAAGGCTGCTAGCCTTGCACAGATTGCGGAGCACATCGAAACTCTCGAAGCAGGATACGACACCTTCGTAGGTGAGCGGGGTATCCGACTTTCAGGTGGGCAACGGCAACGCATTGGGATTGCGCGTGCACTCTACAAGAATGCTACGGTCCTGGTTTTTGATGAAGCAACATCGGCTCTTGATGACGAAACTGAAGCCGAGCTTATGAAAGCTATCGATGGTCTCTCCAAAGAACTCACCGTTATCATGATTGCCCACCGTCTAAGCACTGTACGTCGCTGTGACAAAATCTTGAAGCTACATAAGGGCAAAGTGGTTGCTTTCGATACCCCCGATGCCGTTCTTGGCGAAGTGAAGTAGCGGAATGTTATCGAGCATTCAGGTTCTTCGGAATCGGTATGGACGATCATATTGGAAAGTGCCTTCCAAAGTTCGGCGTCGAATGCAGCTGTCCAATAAGTTTGGTAACAAGACTGCTTCTCGTGAGGTCCGATCGACGACGGATTCATTAATCGCTGGACTTCATGGAGTACCAATAGATTCGCAATCAAACTGGAGCCTTGGACCATTCCGGGATCAACCAGGATTTTTGTTGCTGGATAATTTTAATTACTTAAACAAGTCGTATATTGAACTGGCATCGTCCGCTTCGACTATTCACGGCTCCACGTACTCCACACTTTCAAGGGTAGATGTAAACTACTTCCACTGGCTCGTTGAGTCCTGTAGTCAGTTGTTGGCGATACGCGATTACATAGTTTCACATCCGCAACCACTCACCATTGTTCACCGGCACGATGGACCGGCTTTTATCACTGATTCCATCAAAGTAATCTTTGATGGAATCGATTACAACCTACGATCATTTAATGACAATATCTACAAATGTGAAGAATTGCTTTGTGCTGTGTATCCAGAATACTCTACCAATATAGACGGCAATTCTGTAAATCGAATACGCGACCTGATGTCAACCAGTGTTCAAGGCGATGTTACTTATCATCCTTTGATATATGTCAAGCGAAAAGTGGGCGGCTGGAGATACGTGTTAAACGATGAAGCGCTAGACTGTGCCTTATTGGAACTAGGATTCCAGATTGTCCAATGTGAACAACTGACATTGGCTGAGCAAGTAGCCATGTTTCGGAATGCCAAACTCATCATCGGAATGCATGGTGCTGGCCTTACAAACCTAATGTTTGCACATAATCTAACAATCATTGAGTTGCGTGGGGCGTATGGAGGAGATGATTACGTGCGGCTGTGCACAGCTCTTAAACTTAGGCACGTCTTGTTCAACTGTGATGATCAAGATAACAACACCACAGTCGACATACCAACGCTAACAGCCGAGATCAAGTCACACTTATGGAACGACAACTTCAAATCAATCGCATGACCTAATTCACAATCAGATTCCCCGATTGGCGGGTTTGTAAAGCTAGCCCTTGGCGTACCATATACAACGCATGTCGAAGCCAAGGGTTTTGCTTATCTCCCACTCCTGTCGAAACCAGGCAGAAGGGCACCGACGTGCAGAGCTCCTCCATGTGTCCGGACAGATTGAGCTACTGGTCCTGGTACCTGACCGCTGGAGACATTATGGCTCGTGGAATAATCTGCAGGCTCCGGCAGCGCTCAACTTTCCCTTTGAAGTTGGCGAAGTCCGCCTACCCTGGGTACCAAAGGTTGGCTTCTATCTGCACTTTTATCCGCGGCTTAAGAAGCTGCTCTTCGAGTTTCGCCCGGATGTTATCGATATATGGGAAGAGCCATGGGGTGTAGTTAGTGTTCACACCGCGTTGCTTCGCCGAAAACACTTCCCGAACACAAAGATTCTTATGGAGACGGAGCAAAATCTCAAGAAAACTATTCCTGCACCGTTCAAGCAGTTTTGGGAGTTCTCTGTCAGTCAGGTTGACTATCTTGTCGCTCGCTCGGATGAAGCCGTTGCCGTATCAGAATCTCACGGGTACCGCGGTCCAAGTAGCGTCATCGCCAATGGTGTCGATACCAATGTGTTTCACCCGTTGGATAAATCACTCGCCCGGGCCCGCTTTGGTATCCCGCAGGATCAGTTTGTCGTTGGTTACGCTGGGCGCCTAGTTCCCGCAAAGGGACTCATGGACATGCTTGAAGCTATCGCTCTGGTCCCTGGAGTCCACGGCTGGCTGGTTGGATCTGGGCCATTCAAAGGTGACCTCAAAGTCCGTGCAAGCCAACCTGACCTTGTCGGGCGTGTCCACTTTCTCGACAGTCAGCCGCCAAGCAGCCTTTGTGAAGTGATGAATTCATTCAACGTCCTATGCCTACCTAGCCGTACCGCTCCTAACTGGAAGGAACAATTCGGCCGCGTACTGGCCGAAGCGGGGTCATGTGAGATTCCTGTTATTGGCAGCGATTCAGGGGCAATCCCTGATGTCATCGGCAATGCAGGACTGGTCTTCCCAGAGCAGAATCCGCGGGCCATGGCAAATTGTATTGAAACGCTCGTTAGTGATCCAAAGCGCTGCATTGAACTTGGTAAGATTGGCCGTGCGCAAGCCACTCACAAATACTCATGGGAACGGGTTGCAGAGCAATATAACGAAATCCTGATTGACTTGGCGGATGGTAAGTACGACTGCTAGTGGCTACTGTGGCTGAGTTGTTTATGTACGGTTCAGATTCAAACTCACTGGGTAACTTCTAAGCAAATGACTAACTTCGAGTACCACATTATGCGATGGTATTACCAAGTCCGCCGTGGTTTCGACCTTCAAAAAATGGTGAAGGTATATTCTGGACCATTTTCCGGAATGTCGTTATGTGCAACTGGATCATGGGGCGGTCATGGTGCGAGGCTGTTAGGTACGTATGAGAAGGAATTGAATAAGGTCGTATCTATTATTCCGAGTCTTCAAATAGAACACATAATTGATGTTGGCTGTGCCGATGGCTATTATTCGTGCGGATTTGCCTTCAAGTACCCAGTGGTTCACGTAACAGCTTTTGACCTATCAAGACACGCACGGTGGTGCACGTATTCTGCAGCAAGGGCGAACAAACTTTTAGGCCGAGTATCCATTTGTAAGTTCTTCGATGTAAAAAATATCAAGCGCGATTAGATAGACGTGATTTATTATTTCTAGATTGCGAAGGTTTTGAAATAGAAATCATCACTGCCGAAACAGTGTCCAAATTTACAAATGCTGCCATTATTGTCGTTTTGATCCCGAATACTACAGAATCGCTGAGTGAACTGTTACAGGACTCTCACGATATGGAATTTATTCAAACTCGCGATCGAACGTTTTCTGATATTCCAGCGAATGTGCCAAACACCGAATCAGTACTCGATGATATGCAGGAGCACCGCCCAGCAGTTATGACTTGGATCTCGGCCATCCCAAAGTCATGGAAGACGGTTGTTTAATCCGGTAAAACCGCTAACCCTTCACCCCACCAACGCTTATCCCCTTCACAAACGTCTTTTGGGCAATCGCAAATACAGCAATCATCGGGATGGTCATGAGCGTAGCAGCGGCCATCATGAGGTGCCACTGCGATTGGTGGCGGCCTTGGAAGGCTTGCAGGCCCAGGGCAAGCGTAAACTGGTTCTCATCGTGCAGGTAAACCAGAGGTCCCTGAAAGTCCGTCCAGGCATCCATAAATGCGAACATCGCGACTGTTGCAAGTGCCGGCTTTGCGAGCGGAGCAACAATCCTCCAGAAGATTGCCCATTCTGTGCAGCCATCCAGGCGTGCCGCATCCGAGAGCTCAGCTGGAATTCCTCGGTAGAACTGGCGTAGTAAAAAGATACTGAAGGCGTGCCCAAAGAATGCGGGTACAACCAGCGGCGCTATTGTTCCATTCCATCCAAGCGTGCGGAACCAGAGAAAGATAGGGAGCAATGTCGCCTGCGCGGGGAGCATGATCGTGGCGAGCATCACAATAAACAGCGGCTCACGCCACCTCCACTGCACACGTGAGAAGCCATACGCTGCTATCGCGCTGCTTGTAACGCGCCCAATCACCGAAAGCACACAGATAATCAGCGTGTTGCGTGTGTAGAGCCAGAACGGGAATGCCTCGATGGCATCCGCATAGTTCTTCCACTGCGGGACTTTTGGGATCCAGACCATGGTTGGCGTCATCGTGGCATCCTGCGCCTTTAGGCTTGTGGATACCATAAACGCAAACGGAACCAGAAAGATCACCGCAAGCCCAATCAGAATTAGGTGGCGGAGGAAGAGGGTGGCGATTCGCTGCATCAGCCTTTCTCCTCTTCGTAGTAGACCCAGCGGGCACTGGTTCGGAACAGAATCGCGGTCGCAATCAGCGTTATCACAAACAGAATCCAGGCCATCGCGCTCGCAGTGCCCATCCGGAAGTTCTCAAAGGCATCCTTGTACAGCTGCAAAGCATAGAACAGCGTCGACTTATCGGGGCCACCCTTGCCATCCGTCATGATAAACGCTTGGGCAAAGTACTGGAATGTCCCAATCATCCCCATAATCGCATTGAAAAGAATGACCGGAGAGATTGCAGGAATCGTCACGTGCCAGAGCTTACCAAAGCCCTTTGCGCCATCCAGTTCGGCGGCCTCATGCAGGCTGGGCGAAACCCCTTGAAGGGCTGCGAGATAGATAATCATCGACCCGCCGACGCCCCAGAGGTCCGCGAGGATGATCGCTGGCTTTGACCAAATTGGACTCTGCAGCCACGTTGGGCCAGCCACATGGATACTTCTCAGCCCCTGGTTGATGAGGCCATACTCCGGGTTGAGCAGCCATCTCCAAAGAAGGGCGCTGGCAACATACGGCACAATGCTCGGGAGGTAGAGGACGGTGCGGTAAAACGTCATCCCCTTAACTTTTTGATCGAGCAGCAGCGCAAGGGCAAGCCCGAGTATCAGGGCTATAGGGAGCTCAAGGAAGAGAAAGAGGGTGTTTCCGAGTGCCGGCCAGAAATAGTCTTTGTCTGCTAGAAGCTGCGCATAGTTTTCGAGCCCGATGAACTTCGGCGGGGTTAGGACACGGTATTCCGTCAGGCTGAGTCCGAACGTGACCAGCACAGGACCAAGCGTGAAGATGAGAAACCCAATGAGCCAGGGACTGATGAACGCGAGCCCAAGACCCGTCCGGTCGCGCACGCTTAGGCCCGTCCTTTGGTGTAGCTGTCGAGCGCGCGCTGCATGCGGGATTGTACGCCAGTAAGGGCATCCAAAGCAGATGCATGCCCATAGCGCACACTGTCAACCGCATTAATCAGCTCAGTTTGGTATTCACTCGCGATTGGCATCGGGGGGAAGTGGACGTTTGCTGGGCTCGCGGCGAGGTCCAGAAACTGTGCATAAATTGGCTTCCACGGGGCACCGGTTCTCAGCGATGGATCCTTTTGCGCCTCCAGAATGTTCGGCACGCCCTTCATTAGGTTTGCGAAGGTCTTTTGACCCTTAAGGGTTTGTGACCACAAGAGAAACTGCATTGCCTTATCGCGGTTGCGTGAGCCTTGTGGAATGCAGAAGAGATTACCTCCCAGCCATGCGCCGCCTTGCCGTTCGGGGTAGGTGGCTGGTGCAGGCACCGGAGCAACAGTGATTTCTGTGCCTGGACTGTAACTAGCAATCCAGAACGAGTTCCACTGCCCGGAGTAAACCATCGCTGCCTGTCCGAGATAGAACGGATTGAAGCTTCCCTGCTCATTTTGGAAGCCAGCCTGGAATGCCTCAACAGCTTCGTTCCCGCCCTGTGCTTCCATAATCCTAATGTAGGCTTCGACCGCATCGATGGTGTCTTTGCAGGCTGCGGTTACGGTTTTGCCATCCGGAGAGATGTACTTTGCCCCGCTCGGTGTGAGGAATGACAGGGTGTCCGGTGGGCGGAGGCCGATGCGTTCAAGACGGCCATCCGGTCCACGCTTTGTGAGTTTCTTACAAAGTTCCTCGAGCTCTTCCGTGGTGCGCGGGGGATTCTTAGGGTCAAGACCATTCTCACGGAAGACTTTGTTGTTAACAAGAAGACCCATGACATCAATGAGGTAGGGGACCGCGTAGAGGCGACCATTGATGGTGCACTGGCTAAGCGAACCGGGGGCGAAGTCTGCTTCGGTCAGGCCGGCATCGGAAAGGAAGGAATCGAGAGGCTCAAGGGCATCGTTTGCCGCGAGGGTGCCGAGAAAGAGCGGATCCTTGAGTGTTAACAGGTCTGGTGGAGCCCCGGCCACGATGGCGCGGACAGACTTTTGGTCATCCACGGCACCGAGGTTTTCGCACTGAATTCCCGGATGCGCCTTCTCAAACTCCCGCAGGGTGTCCAGAAAGTACTTCCCTTCATCCCCGGACCACATCGACCAAATGCGGAGTTTGTCGGTTGACTTGGATGCGCAACCGTTATTCCAGAGTGTGCCGCCGGCAAGGAACGCGGCGGTGATTAGGGCGTCCCGGCGGGAGAACCGAGAGGTCGGTAGTGTGCAAGGAAGTCTGGAGGCGTTCAATGGTTTGGCTGCAGTGTACGCCATTAGGAAGATAAGCAAAACTACTGAACTAGTTTTCGTCCTAGTCTGTTTATCGGTTTTTCAGTTAAATGATAAGTGATACAAATGGCAACAAGAAAAACAATGATGGCCAGTATGGGTTGTGTCACCGTTAATAATTTCCTGAGGACCCAGTTATGGTAGAGATAAATGGAATACGTGCAATTTGCAGCAAAGTTTATAACTTGACCATGTGTCGGGTTGACAATCGTTGGTAATGATTTACCTATGACAAACACAATGAACGCCATTGAGATAAACGGAATAAAGTCAAAGTGTTCACGCCCTGCACCTAGACTAAGTTCAGCAATAATTATTGATGTCATCAGCACAGCACATCTTTGTCGGATCGGCGATTTATCGGTTAGCTTTAAGAGTATGCCGACGATTATGCATTGACCTATCGTGAATGGGCGTTGATCAGCTGTGATATACGGCGTGACTATAAGCAAAACAAATTGTAATGACAGTAGAGAAGCGAGCAAACCTATTCTTCGTATTGCAATCCTTTGCAAGATACATTGGCGAAGGTACAGCCAACCACCTGCGATTATGTAAAACAGAACCTCGATCCTGAGTGTCCACTCCACTCCAGCAAGAGTTGGCTCGATGTTTCCAACGTAACCAGTAAATGTGAGATACTGAACTGTCTCTTGGACGGTGTATGGCGTTCCCGAACCGAGTTTAAGACTTGCATATAGCCCAACCGCTAAAAAGTACGCAGGTAAAATTCTGAATGATCTCAGAAGAAGAAACGATAACCATCGTGGATTTTGCAGAACACTAGTCGTAACAAGATATCCTGACAGTAGAAAAAAGAGAGCGACTCCAAATCCACCGTGCTTTGTAAAAGGACCTAAAATTGTTGGAACGTTTGATTGAAACAAGTGACCAACCACGACTGATATCGTTGCTACTATCCGAATAATGTCAAGCGAAATGTTACGCTTCATGTTTGTCAGCGTTGATGCTGGTGACTGTTAATTCGTACAAATCCAAATCTCGAATATAGTCACCTTCGTTATATGTATCAGACGTCAGCACTAGGCAAATGGATCCTGGATCAAAATTAACTTCGCTGGCCCAAATCATCGGGGGTATATGTAGTCCTATCCATGGACGGTTAAGATGGACAATCTTAGTTTCCTTGCCGTCAAAGAGTTCGACATCAAAACTTCCGGATAGGCAAATCAGAAACTGGTGCAGCTCTCGGTGAGCATGGGCACCGCGGCTTTCTGCCGTTGGGATGTCATATAGGTAGAAGACTCGTTTAATCTCGAAAGGTACGTGGTTTTGTTGTTCAACAAATGTCAGGTTGCCACGACGGTCAACGATCTTAGGTAAGTTAACAAGATTACATTGGTCAACAGTCACGATTGTTTTCCTCGTTGAGATAGCGAACAATTCTGGCGGGATTGCCCATGACTAAGGCATAAGGCGGAACATCTTTAGTTACCGTTGAACCCGCTCCAACCAAGCAATGTGCACCAATAGTTATACCGGGGCAAATAACTGCGCCAGCCCCAATACTTGCACCTTCACGAATATGTGTAGATGCAAACACTTCGGGGTATTGCTTAGAGCGCGGGTACTTGTCATTTGTAAAAGTAACGTTGGGCCCAATGAACACATTTGATTCTATGCGCATACCATCCCATATCTGGACACCGCATTTTATGGTTACGTTGTCATCAATACGGACATCATTTTCAATAAAACAATGTGAACAGATATTGCAGTTAGAGCCAATACGTGCACCAGGCAGGACCACACAGAACTGCCAAACATTTGTTCCCCGACCAATGTCGTTGCTTTGAACATCAGATAATGGATGTATCATTTCAGGTGCCGCCAGCCTTTGAGTTACTTCGTTGCATGCGCGTCAAACTCAGGGGGCGGACTTTGGTGTTCTCATAAGTCCTCCAAGCATAAGTACCTACGATTCCGAGGCCAAAGACGATTAGAGAGCCAAAAAACAACACAACGAGCAATGTCATGGCATACCCAGGGACAGTTACCAAGCCAGCTAGCTTCGATATGACAACTGTTAATCCCAGCAAGGTTGACACCACGACTGCTACTGAGCCAGCAACCATTAAAAGGCGAATTGGTAAATCTGTGAACGCAAATATGCTGTCCAGCATATAAGTAACCTTTTTTTGTAATGTCCAGCCGGATTTACCGATGGTACGTTTCTGTCGAACATACGGGACAAATTGTCTTCGGAATCCCATCCAGAAAACTTGACCAATTAGTGAACTGTTTCGCTCATCCAAAGTAAGTAAGACATCGCGGAACTGTCGGTTACATGCGAAAATGTCAACTCCGCCAAGTGGCATTTCAGGCATCACATATTTCTTGTACAAAGCCCAAAATGCAGCCGATGCCAAGTCGGACATGACACCATCTGAGCGGTCTTGTCGCTCACCACAAACAACGTCCGCTTCATCGGCAACGAGTAAAGCTGTAGCGTCCAGAATAAATGATGGTGGCTCTTGGAGGTCAGCAGCCATTACGGCGTAGTAATCTGCATCCGCGGCACCGAGACCAGATCGGATGGCAGCAAACGAACCGAAGTTGCGGCTATGTAACAGTAACGTTGCTTGAAAAGGCAAATTTTTCAGCATTGAGTTAAGCACTTCGAATGATCTATCCGGTGACCCATCTACAACAAATGCAACATGCAAGCTTGTTGACAATGATTTTGACAAATCTTCTATGGCCAACACCAAATCTGGGATGTTCGCTTCGTTCTTATAGACCGGAATTACCAAACAGGTCATTGAGTTCATGGCATCTTGAAGAACTGACATACTTGGTCAATAACTCGGTCCAAATGCTGTTGCGGCATACCGGGATAACAAGGCAAGCTCAGACAAGTGCGAGCAAGGTACTCGGTGTTTGGGAGAGTTACATCGGCTACATAAGCAGGTTGCTGATGGTCAGGGATTGGATAGTGGATGTCAGTAACAATGCCAGCCGAAGTTAGGTGTTCTTTCAGTTGATCTCGCTTATCACACTGAATAACATAAAGGTGAGCTACAGAAGATTCTGTAATCGTCGGGGTTTCTACGTACTCTTCAAGGGCAGCTGAATAAGCGAGTGCAATTTTTCGACGATCCTCATTCCAGCCATCGAGTAGGGCTAGCTTTGTACGGAGAATCGCAGCCTGTATCTCATCGAGTCGACTGTTCTGTCCACCAATTAATGCAACTCTGTACTTTTTGTCCCAACCATATTGTCGGAGTTCGCGAAGGCTTTGTGCCACCGAGTCATCATTTGTTATTACAGCTCCACCATCCCCAAGCGCTCCCAAATTTTTCGTTGGGTAAAAGCTGAAACAACCAACTGTTCCAAAACTACCGACTTTTCGTTCGTTTACGATTGCACCATGCGCTTGTGCGCAATCTTCAATCAGCGGGACCTTGTATTTATCGCACATTGCACTGATGGCTTCAATCTCGGCCGCCTGACCATATAGGTGGGTCACGATCACTGCCGACATGCTATTGGAGTCAAGTGTCTTTGCAAGTTCACTCGGATCCATATTCCGGGTTGTCCGTGATACATCAACATACAGTGGTTCAGCTCCTACGGCATGCACAGCCGTTGAACCATAAAATCCTGCATTGGCAACAAGGACAACTTTGTCACTCTGACGTACACCAACTGCTTTCAATGCCAGTGTAATTGCATCCGTACCGTTGGCTACGGTAACACAATGACGTGTATCGTTATACGCAGCGAACTCAGCTTCAAAGTTTAGAACTTCTTCCCCAAGGATATACCAGTTACGGCTGCAGACGTTACCAACGCATGATTGTGTTATGTCTTCATCGTTCGTCGTGGATACATCGAAAAAGGGTACGGATCCAGTTACCATTTGTTTGCCACCATGTGTCGTTAAGGATACTACAAGTACGGGCGTGTTCAAACGGAATTGTTTAGTGGTAGACACTGCCTTGGGGTAGGGTAAGGAACTCTAAATGTCATCAGTGCGAAAAATAACGACTTGTTTGCTTACAAAAGCATACGAATCCATGACAAAGGTTCCATTGTTGGTGTCTTTATCGTTGATGGTTTGTGCGATTACGATCTTGTTTTACGTGCATCCGAAAGATGGAGCAGACTACCGCTGGTATTGGACACTTGCGCAGTGTGTTGTTGACGGTCAAAATCCATACAACCAAACGGTGCGTGATTACTACGTGACGCTTCATCCGATTTCGTTCAAGCTTCCTGTAATGCCATATCCGCCTAGTACCGGCATTCTGTTGACACCTTTTGCACTCTTGCCGTTCACACTAGGTGCGTACGTTTATAAAATATTTTCGTTGTCCGTTTTGATTACGGGTC
>VFQT010002481.1_pt1 | contig 18839 bp, 15 predicted proteins | sample 3512381 | NCBI WGS metagenome assembly VFQT01 (sample SAMN10412376, study PRJNA504923) | tailings metagenome | isolation source: Relicate 2 Philex TSF3 active mining site | place: Philippines: Tuba, Benguet | collected 2017-08-29
TTCAAGCAAGTGACGGTATCGACAGCGACTCACGCTGTCACGCTCGCCACCACCCAAGCTTCTGCCCAAGCAGCAGTGATGACAGCTATACGCACCAAGCATGATTCCGCGCATGGATGGCTCAAGATGCTATGCCTATCTGCGGCCTTGGCGTTCGGCGCAGGCTCGGCAATAGCAGACCAAGGTGTCAGTAGTAATGAAATCTTGATTGGCACCATACAAGATTTGTCGGGCCCGTTAGCGGGCTATGGCAAGGCGGTTCGCAACGGCATGCAGATGCGCATGGATGAGATCAACGAGCAAGGTGGCGTCAATGGTCGGAAGCTCCGGCTTGTGACTGAAGATTCCGGCTATGACCCCAAGCGCGCAGTGCTTGCGGCGCAAAAATTGGTCAACCAGGACAAGATATTCATGATGCTGGCGCATATCGGCACGGCACAAAATAATGCGGCCATGCCGGTTTTGTTTGACAAGAATATTGTTAACTTCATGCCGGTGACTGCGGCGCGCGAGATGTATGAGCCACTCAACCGGCTCAAATACGCTAACTTTGCTACCTATTATGATCAGATGCGTTCAGCCTTGCCTATTCTTATCAAAGAAAAAAAGTTGACCAAGGTCTGCGTGATTCATCAGGATGATGAATTTGGGTTGGAGGTATTGCGCGGTGCGGAGTCTGCACTGAAGACCATGAATATGGAATTCGCCGAAAAAACCAGCTTCAAACGCGGCGCTACGGATTTTTCTTCGCAGGTAGCGCGAATGAAGTCGGCAGGCTGTGAAATGGTCGTGCTGGGTACCATTATTCGCGAGACGGTTGGCACCATTGCCGAGGCGCGTAAAAATGGCTTCAACCCGTTATTCATTGGATCAAGCGCAGCATATACCGATCTGATTCACAAGCTGGGCGGCAAGGCGACAGAGGGTATGTACGCCACCATGACCGTGCCGCATCCTTATCTGGATGAGGCCTCGAAGCCAATCGCTACCTGGGCAAATAAATACAAGACCCGGTTTACGGATGATCCGACCGTGTTCTCGGTCTATGGCTACATTATTGTGGATGCCTTCATCCGCGGTGCGCAAAAGGCGGGTCCCAATCTGACGACTGACAGCTTCATCAAGGCGATGGATACCACGACGCTGCCGACGGATATTTTCGGTAGCCCGGAAGGAAAATTTACACCGACCCAGCGTCTGAGCTCTAACCGCTCGCGGCTGTCGCAAATACAAGATGGGAAGTGGAAGATTATTTCCGGCTATTTCGAATAAAGCGGGTAACTGTCAGATCTAGTCGCGATTACGGCAGTTGAAGCGTAATCAGCACCTGGCCGCTGCTTACTTGATCACCGATGCGCACCCGAACGTGTTCGATCTGCGCATCGGAAGGCGCCAGCAGATGATGCTCCATTTTCATGGCTTCCATAATCACGACCAGCTGACCGTTGCTCACCGAGCAGTTATCTTGCACACAGATCTGACTAATTCGACCGTGCATCGGCGCTCGAATTGTATTACCCGCATGCGATGTTTGTGCCGCCGATGATTGCAGGCGCTGATCAATAAAGCGTGCCTGCGTGTCGTGATATTGCAGCCAGAATGTATCCCCGGCCCAGCTAAAAAAAACCTTGATAGGCTTGCCATCGATACGGCATTGTATACTTCCCCTGCCTTCAACATATACAGGCAACGTGGTGCGTAATAGCGATGTTTGATCTGCAGATGGCTCCATCAAAACCTGCAGAGTATCAATAGAAAATTTTCGCGCGCCGTGGATGATGGTGAAAGTATCGCCTGCCATAGTGACTTGCAGCAATTGACGATCATCATCAACGCCTAGAGGCACAGTCGTGCTGAAGTGGCCACTGCTTCGCCAGTTCCACCATGAATCAGGACAATCACGCATGCCATCGCGTGGCAGACAGCCAATAATCAGCGCAGCCAGTGCCGGTAGCATGGGTGGTGTAGCGGCTAGCTTAAATACATCGCTTGCATGTAGCAGTGTGGTATCAAATACCCCGCTATTGAAAGTGGCGCTGCGCAGTACCTGAGACAAGTACCCGCGGTTATTGACCAAACCAAGGCATACGGTGCGATCAAGCCCATCGGCCAGTTGCTGAATGGCGATGTCACGCGTTGGCGCATGCGAAATCAGCTTGGCCAGCATGGAGTCATAGTTGGGGCTGACCCATTGCCCTGATACCAAGGCTGCATCACAACGCAGCTCAGGCGCGGGTAGCCAGTAACGCAGTTTGTCGCTTTGCGGTAAGTGATCTTTAGCGGGGTCTTCGGCGCACAGGCGCGCCTCAATCGCATGGCCTCCCTGCTCGAAGCGCTCGAGCATGGCATCTTGCTCGAGCGTCAGTGATTCTCCCGCTGCGATTCGCAGCTGCCAGCGTACCAAGTCTTCTGAAATCAACGCCTCAGTTACCGGATGCTCCACTTGCAGCCGCGTGTTCATCTCGATGAAGAAAAACGCCGAATCCTGTGTACTCGCGGTATCGAGTAAAAATTCGACTGTGCCTAGACCGACATAGCCCACGCTATGTGCAAGCGCCAGCGCGGCATCGCCCAGTTGCCGGCGTAATGCCGGTTTCACTGCGGGTGAGGGCGCTTCTTCTATCAGCTTTTGATGACGGCGCTGTACTGTGCAATCGCGCTCACCCAGATGAATTATCCGGCCGTGTGCATCAGCCATAATTTGAATTTCAATATGGCGTGGTGATAGCAGCGCACGTTCGAGCAATAATCTGCCGTCACCAAATGCCGCTTTGGCTTCCTGGTGCGCCCCCTCAAGTGCGCGCTGTAACTCGCTGCCCTCTTGTACAAGGCGTATGCCACGGCCGCCGCCGCCGGCGCTGGCTTTGATCATGATTGGCCAGCCGAGTGCTTCCGCATCATGGACTAATTTTTGCAGATCGTCGCTTGCTGTCCCGGTACCCGCCAGCACTGGAATACCGCAGCGTTTTGCCTGCGCTCTGGCTTGCGCTTTATCGGCCATGATGCGCATCGCAGCGACCGACGGCCCTACCCAGACCAAGCCAGCATGAATAACAGCCTCAGCAAATTCCGGGTTTTCAGATAAAAACCCATACCCGGGGTGAATGCTATCTGCACCGCTTGCTTTTGCAGCGCGCAGTATTTTTTCAATGCTCAGATAGCTATCAGCGGCGCTGCTACCACCAATCGCTACCGCGTGATCACAGTGTGACAGGTACGGCGCATCATGGTCAGCCTCAGAAAACACAGCAACTGTTTGCAGCCCCATTACTTTTGCACTGCGAGCGATACGTACAACGATCTCGCCACGATTAGCAATGAGCAGTGTGTGCATATGATGGCGTGCTTGGTAATGATGCAGTCTATGGGCAAGCTAGCGGCGGCTGGGTAAGGTGTGCATATATTTGCTGATAATGCCAAGCATGACTTCATCAGCGCCGCCACCGATCGAGGCCAGCCGGCCATCTCTGAATAAACGAGAAACCGGGTTATCCCAGGTGTAGCCCATGCCACCCCAGAACTGCAGGCAAGCATCAGGTACACGGCGTAGCAATCGACCCGCTTTCAGCTTGGCCATAGAGGCCCATTCGGTGACATCTTCACCATCAACATAATGCCGGGTGGCCATGTAGGTGAGCGCTCGTAAACTTTCAACTTCGGTTTTTAACTCAGCCAAGGTGAAATGGACGACTTGATTATCCAGAACCGATTGACCAAATGCTTGCCGCTCGCGTGTGTAGGTAATAGTTTGCTCGATGCAGTTGGTGAGGCTTTGGATCGCATTAGCGGCAGCCCACAGGCGCTCTTCCTGGAATTGCATCATCTGGTAGGTAAATCCAAAACCTTCTTCGCCAATGCGGTACCGTTGCGGCACGCGTACCTCGTCAAAATAAATCAGGCCGGTGTCGCTCGCCATCATGCCGATTTTTTTTATTTTTTTGGCACGGGTAATACCTGGCGTGTTCATCGGTACGATGATCAGGCTTTTGTTTTTATGGGCAGAACCCTCACCGGTATTCGCCAGCAGACACATCCAGTCGGCTTGCAGGCTATTCGTGATCCACATCTTGCTGCCGTTGATGACGTAGTCGTCACCGTCTTTGCGCGCGGTAGTCTTGATCGCCGAGACATCGGAGCCGGCCACGGGTTCGGAAACACCGACGCAAGCCACCATCTCACCACGAATAGCAGGTGCCAGAAATTCTTGGCACAGCGCGGCTGAGCCAAAGCGCGCCAAAGCGGGCGTAGCCATATCGGTTTGTACGCCAATCGCCATTGGCACTGCGCCGCAACCAATTTGCCCAAGCACCTCAGCCATGACCACACTGTATGAATAGTCGAGCCCGCTACCACCATACGCTTGCGGCTTGGTGAGGCCTAGGTATCCGAGCTTGCCAAGTTGACCAAATACTTCATGCGCAGGAAAAATTTCTGCCGCTTCCCATTCATCGACATGCGGATTGATTTCGTCTGCAATAAAACGCTCAAGCTGTCGCTTGAGTTCTTGATGTTCGTGTGTGAGTTGCATAGCTGCCTCGCTATAAAGTCAGGCGCGCGATACGCCGTACTGCATCGGCCTGAGTTGCCGTTGCCCGGCTTGTGCGCACAGATGCAGGCAAAGCGCCACTACCCGACGCGTATCGCGTGGGTCGATGATGCCATCATCCAGCAACAAGCCTGAGGTATAAAACGCACTCATCTGTCGCTCGAAACGTTCGGTAATAGCGGCTTTGAGCGATGTGATTTTTTCTGTATCAGGCGCTACGCCTTTACGCGCTGCGGCTTCGGTCATCACCGTGGCCATGGTCTCTGCGGCTTGTTGCGGGCCCATGACCGCGATACGCGCATTTGGCCAGCTAAACACAAAGCGCGGCCCGAATGCGCGGCCGCACATGCCGTAATTACCGGCGCCAAATGACGCCCCGCAGTGAATCGTAATTTGCGGAACCCGAGCATTAGAGAGCGCTTGTATTTGCTTGGAACCGTGCTTGATCATGCCAGCGTGTTCCGCTTCGCGGCCCACCATAAAGCCTGTGGTGTTATGCAGCCAGATAATGGGCGTGCCGGTTTGATCGCAGGTTTGTACAAAGTGGGTGATCTTGTTGCTGCCCGCCGGATCCAGTGGCCCGTTATTGGTAATAATGCCGACCCGTTGACCTTCGATTGCAGCATACACGCAAACACTGGCAGGGCCGAAATCCGGCTTGAATGTCAGCAGGTGTGAGTGATCAACAATATGCTCGATCACGCGTCGCATATCGACCGGCTGTTTGGTATCAGCCGAGAAAAAATCCAGTAGACCATCAGTCGGTAATGCAGGTGCAGGCCCAGTGAGCAGGGTGCTTGGACTACTTTGCCAGCCCCACTGATCGACTACCTCACGCGCAATTGCTAGCGCATGCGTATCATCATCGGCCACATAATCGGCAAGACCAGAGATCTGCGCATGTACCTCAGCACCACCCAGGCTTTCATCATCAGCGATTTCGCCGGTAGCAGCTTTTAATAAGGGCGGCCCGGCCAGAAATGCGCGACCACGACCACGTACCATGATCACCTGATCGGACAAGCCGGTCATATACGCCCCGCCCGCTGTTGACGAGCCATGGACTACAGCGAGCACTGGAATACCGGCAGCAGAGAGCCGCGCCAATCCGTAAAAATTGCCGCCACCCAGAATGAATTGTTCTACCTTATAGGTCAGTAAATTAGCACCAGCCGATTCGATTAAATGAATAAACGGCAGTTTGTTTTGTAGCGCGATTGCTTGGGCACGCTGAAATTTTTCTATACCTTGCGGCTGTAGTGCGCCGGCGTCGATTCCCGAGTCATCGGCCACGATCATCACAAAGGTACCGGAGACGCGCGCTATTGCTACAACCATGCCGCCACCGGGTACAGATTTATCAGGGTCAGGATTGTCTTGCAGCCATCCAGCCAAGGTGGAGAGTTCAAGCAGCGGACTACCAGGATCGATGAGTCGGGCGACGCGCTCGCGCGGCAGTAATTGACCACGCCTGGTAAATACCGGTTCTGATTGCGCGCTGCGCTCACGCGTGCGCGACTCTATGGCGCGGCATTCAGCCAGTAGCTTGAGTTGATAGTCGCGTGCGGCGGGTACGGTAGTCATGATGAGGGTGGTTTCAGCACATTGGGTAGTTCAGCTAAATGAAAGCCATTAAATACCTGATTACTTTCACCGGTACCGACTTGCGGCGAGATACGTTTGGCATTTGGCGCTGCGCCATCGATGCGTAAGCAGGCGCCAGAGATAAATGCAGCAGCTGGCGATAACAAGAATACGATAGCAGCTGATACTTCACTTTCGCTGCCCAGCCGATGTAAGGGCACGAGCTTGTGAATATGTTGAATCATGCTGGCCATATCGGGCGGGTAGTTATCCATGCCGCTGGAAGCGATCCATCCTGGTGCTACCGCGTTGGATCGAACCGGCGCCCACTCAAGTGCTGCGGTCTCAGTAAAGTTGAGCATGCCGGCACGTGCAGCACCCGAGTGCGCCATGCCGGGCATACCCATCCACATGTCAGCAAGGATATTTACGATGGCACCGCCATGGGCTTTCATCCAAAGGGTGTAGCACTCGCGTGCCATTAAGAAGCCACCGGTCAGGTTGGTGCGAACAACAGCATCCCAGCCGCGTACACTGATCTCCGCCAGTGGCGCAGCAAACTGCCCGCCGGCGTTATTCACCAAGCCATCGATTCGAGTATGCTGCTGCAAAACTGCCGCGACGGTATCCTTGACTTGTACTTCCTCGCGAATATCGCAGACATGTACCGATGCGGTGCCACTTTGCTGCGCGATCTCGGTTGCGACCTTCTCTAGCTTGTCACGCTTTCTGCCGACCAAGGCAACGCTTGCACCCAAGGCAGAGAGTTCATGTGCAGTACATCGCCCAATGCCAGAGCCACCGCCGGTGATTATGACGACTTGGTCTTTGAATAAGTCTGGCCGGAAAATAGATTGATAGCTCATGACCTGCTCGCGCTTATCGTATTAACGATGTTTTATTGTTCAAGCAGGTCTCTCATTCGGCTATTTGTTCGTACCTGAGCGGTCCGGGAACGACGGCTCACGTTTTTCAAGGAAGGCCTTCAGGCCTTCGGCAAACTCCGGCTTGTCGATCAGATCGGCTTGTCGTTTTGCTTCATAAGTCATTTGCGTGAGCAAATCGTGCTCAGCAGCTGAATCAAATGCCCGTCGCATTTCCAGTGCAGCGTGCGCAGGTAGTTTGGCAAGTTGCTGCGCCACTCGCATTGCCTCGGTCATGACGGCTTCATCATCGACACACGACCAGATGAATCCCCACGCTTGAGCCTGTTCTGCACTGAGGCGGTCACCCAGCAAGCTCAGACCCATGGCACGTGCGCGGCCAAGTGTGCGCTCCAGGAACCAGGTACTTCCTAAATCAGGAATGATGCCTAGGCGTGGCATGAAAGATAAAAAGAAATACGCCGACCGCGCGGCAACCACAATATCCGCCGCCAATGCCACACTCACTCCGGCACCAGCACATGCGCCATTCACTGCGCTTACTACCGGAAAGGGCAGGGCGCGTATATCTTCAATCAGCTTATTCGATAAGGTTAGCATCGCCTCGCTCACCTGCGTACCGAGACTTTGGTTGGAGTCGTTAGTGTCAATCGTGGTGAGATCCGCACCAACACAAAATGCCTTACCTGCACCGGTAATAATCAGCGCAGAAATTTGAGAGTTGCGACTGAGCTCGGCAAAAGTTTCACGCAGCTGCATCTGCATGGGAATGCCAAGCGGGTTAAGCCGCTCTGGCTGATGCAGGCGAAGTACCGCAACCGGGCCGTTGAGTGATAGCTCAAGCAGGTCACGCGCGTTATTAGTGGTCGTTGTTTCAGTATTCACTGCCAGCTTGGTGATGAATGAGATCTATAGCCGCTCGACGATGGTGACATTGGCCATGCCGCCACCCTCGCACATAGTTTGCAAACCGTAGCGTTTGTTTTTTTGTTGTAGCGCATAGAGCAGCGTTGTCATCAGCTTGGTACCTGACGCACCGAGCGGGTGACCAAGTGCAATCGCACCGCCATGCACATTCAGTTTATCTGGATCGGCATTCAGGCTTTTCAGCCAGGCGAGCGGTACCGAGGCGAAGGCTTCATTCACCTCATACAGATCAATATCGTCAATATGCATACCTGCTTTTTTCAATGCACGCTCGGTAGCGGGAATGGGCGCCTCCAGCATGATGATGGGGTCGTGGCCCATCACACTCATCGCGTGTACGCGCGCCAAAGGCTCAATATTCAAGGCTTTCAGGCCACGCTGGTTGACCACCATGACACCGCTGGCACCATCACAAATCTGGCTGGCGTTGGCGGCGCTGATAACGCCACCTTCTTGCAGAAGCTTGACAGCGCCGATACTTTCCAGTGAGGCGTCGATTCGCACCCCTTCATCATGGGTGTGAAACTCGCCACTCGGCTCGCCCTGATCATCCAGCATAGCGATCGGTAAGATCTCGCGTTCGAACGCGCCTTGCTCACGCGCCTGCTTGGCGCGCATGTGGCTTTGAAGTGCGTAGGTATCGAGATCTTCCCGCGAGAAGCCATATTTTTTCGCCATCATCTCGGCGCCCACAAATTGGCTGAAGACCACGTCGTTATAACGATGATTAACAGCAGGACTCTGATAAAACCCGAGCCCTTCTTTTTGCGGTAGCGCGGAGGGGGTGAACATTGGCACTCGTGTCATCGACTCAACACCGGCAGCGATCACGACATCCATCGCGCCCGACATCACGGCTTGTGCAGCAAAATGCAGGGCCTGCTGCGATGAGCCACACTGCCTGTCAATGGATGTACCCGGAATCGCCTCCGGCAACCCGGCAGCGAGCACTGCGTTACGAGCGACATTGGTCGATTGCTCACCCACCTGACTCACGCAGCCCATAATCACGTCATCAACCAAGGCAGGATCGGCGTGGCTACGATGCACCAATTCATTAAGTACTTGCGCCGCCAGATCGACTGGGTGCCAGCGCGCCAAGCGACCATTACGACGACCACCAGCGGTACGACACGCGGCAACGATGAAAGCTTCAGACATAGCATTCTCCAGATCGATAGACGCAGCCTGGAAGCAAGCACCAGACCGATAACATGACACTTACATCGCGCGCGCGATAACTTCTTTCATAATCTCGTTGGTGCCACCGTAAATACGTTGAATACGCGCATCGGTATACATCCGTGCGATCAGATATTCATTCATATAACCGTAGCCACCAAATAATTGCAGGCAGGTGTCTATGACACGGCCCTGCGCCTCGGAGCCCCAGAGCTTGGCCATTGAAGCGGTTGCGGTATCCAGCTCGCCTTTCAGCAGCTGTTCTATGCAGCGGTCCATAAAAGCGCGGCCGACTTGAATTTCGGTAGCGACTTCAGCTAACTTGAAACGGGTATTCTGAAAATCGGCAATCGATTTGCCAAATGCTTTTCTGTCGCGCACATAGGCAAGGGTGTGCTCGTAGGCGCCTTCCATCGCGGCTTGCGCGGTGATACCAATGATTAATCGTTCGTAGGGTAAGTCGGCCATCAGCTGATAAAAGCCTTGGCCCTCAACACCACCCAGCAAGGCATCTGCCGGCAGCATGACATCATCAAAAAAAAGCTCGGAGGTGTCTTGCGCTTTTAAACCGAGTTTGTCGAGCACACGACCAACGCGAAAGCCCTTGCATTGCGCAGTCTCGACCGCCATCAGTGAGATACCCGCCGCGCCCTTGCTGGTATCGGTTTTGCAGACCACCAGTATTACGCCAGCCAACTTGCCATTCGAGATGAATGTTTTGCTGCCATTTAAACGGTAATAATCGCCTTCGCGTTGCGCCCGCGTACGGACCGCCTGAAGATCTGAACCGGTACCCGGCTCGGTCATGGCGATTGCACCCACCAACTCACCCCTTGCCATGCGCGGAAGGTAGTAGGCTTTCTGTTCAGGCGTGCCATGGTTGAGGAAGTAATGCGCCACAATCGAATGGACCGAGGTATTCATGCCTGTCAGCCCACGACGCGCCATCTCTTCGTGCATGATGGCCTCGTGCCTGAAGTCGCCACCGCCGCCACCCCACGCTTCCGGAATATCGGTGCACAGCAGGCCGGCGGCACCGGCCTCAGACCACAGCGCATGGCCTACATCGCCACGGTGACGCGCTGCCTCATCCCCGGGCACCATTTTCTCTTCGATAAAACGGACCACCGTGTCTTGAAACAGCGCGATTTCAGGGTCGGTCCAGGAGCGGGTAAATTGAATAGGCATGCGGGGCGTCTCGAGTTAGGCGGGGCAGGGGCTACCGCTCTTAATGGTGAAGTATCTTATCGCCTTTTCCGCCCAGGTACGCGTGACGAATTTCGTCGTTTTTCTTGAGCTCGTCAGGGGTGCCAGATACCGTAACGCTGCCGGTTTCAAGTACATAGCCACGGGTGGCGACCGACAGCGCAATATTCGCATTTTGCTCAACCAGCAAAATCGTCACGCCTCTGGCATGAATCTGACGAATTGCAGCGAACAAGTTTTGTACGATGACCGGTGCGAGCCCCAGCGATGGCTCGTCGAGTAATAAAAGCTTGGGCTGCGCCATCAGCCCTCTGGCTACTGCCAGCATTTGTTGCTGCCCACCCGAGAGTGTCCAGCCAAGACTATTACTGAATGGTGCAATTTCGGGGAACAGCTTCAGCATCTCATCCGCATCCTGCTCGATTTGCCGACGACTTAATTTCGCTCGGTTGGAGGCGCCCATTAAAAGATTTTCGCGCACCGTCAAGCCGGGAAAAATTCGCCGCCCCTCCGGCACATGGACGACACCCTGACGCACGATCTGTTCGGGTGCCAAGCGATGCAGCGGGCTGCCATCGAACCATATCTCGCCGGCGCTTGGGTGTAACAAGCCCGAAATTGCGCGTAGCATGGTTGTTTTACCGGCGCCGTTTGCGCCGAGTATGGTGACAATCTCACCCGCGCCGACTTGTATCGAAACATCGCTGAGTACGGGCGCGATTCCGTAGCTGATCGATAAATTTTTCAGCTCAAGAAATGCCACTGTCGTCTCCCAGGTAAGCGGCGATGACCGCCGGGTCTTTGAGTACTTCAGCAGGTGTTCCCTCGGCGATTTTTTTACCGAAGTTGAGTACGGTGATGATGTCAGAGACCCGCTCGACTAATCGCATGTCATGATCAATCAGCAAAATAGTGAGACCATGATCGTCGCGCAAGCGAATCAGTAACTCAACCAGCTCGCCTTTTTCTGTCTGGTTGAGCCCGGCAGCAGGCTCATCAAGCAGCAATAGTGACGGATAACCCGCCACTGAACGCGCGATCTCGACCAGACGTTGATGCCCATAAGGGAGTTGATTCGCTGTTTCAGCATATTTATCGCTCAGACCAACAAAAGCCAGCGCAGCATGCGCACGTTGGTGTAGCGCATGCTCACCGCGCTCAATCGGATTGCCGCTGCACTGCGCGCCGATCATGATATTTTCCAGCACGCTCATGGCAGAGAACAGACGGATATTCTGAAATGTTCTGCCCATACCGCGCGCTGCCCGCTGGTGGGGCGCGGTGCGGGTAATATCATTTTCCTGAAAAAATATGCTGCCCGATGTTGGCCGGTAAAGACCGCAGATGAGATTAAGGGTAGTGGTTTTACCCGAGCCGTTAGGTCCGATTAGTGCATGAATCATGCCGCGACGCACACTGATATCGATGCTATCAACCGCGCGCAGACCTCCAAAGAACTTGCTCAAGCCGGAGAGCTGTAGCACAACCTCGGGCGTACTGCTGTTAGCGGTGAGCGTTAGCGCCGTTGCCGCCGGCGCGGCGGAAGGCGCGGGTTTGAAACGCGAGCGTAGTAGACCCCATATACCTTGCGGCATAAACACCATGATGAGAATAACCGCAAGGCCATAAATCACCAGGTAAAAATCTTTAATGAACTGGAGTGACTTTGGCATTTCTTTTAGCCACTCGGGTAGCAAGATCAGCAGCGTGGTACCAATTACACCGCCGTAAGGTGACTGCGCACCGCCGAGCAGTACCATCGATAAAAATTCGATGGCGCGATTAAAGTTGAAGTTATCCGGGCTGATATACGCAAAGCCTGCAGCGTATAACCCACCGCCCACTGAACCCAAGGCCGCACACAGCGTAAACGCACCAATTTTTATGCGTAGCGTGGGCACGCCAACGACCTCGGCCGCCAGTTCGTTCTCGCGCACGCTGCACATCGCTCTGCCCCAGCGTGTGTAGGGCAACCAGGCAACCAGCGCTATCATCGACACCAGTACCAGAAAGCATAGTGAAAGATAAGCACGGTCATCACTCAGCAGCCACGGCCCCAGCGACGGCCGACCGATGCCTGAGACCCCGTCGGGGCCGTGTGTCATAGCTATCCAATTGACCGCTACTAAATCAAAAATCTGCTGAAAACTAATCGTAATCATGGCCAGATAATGACCGCCGAGCCGCAAGGTAGTGAGTCCTAGTACAGCGCCTGCTAACGCGGCGATGATCACACCCAGTACTAACGCTGACCAAAATCCCATGCCATAGACGGTGGTGCCAAGTGCAACGCTATAGGCACCGAAACCAAAGAACGCGGCCTGCGCCAGATTGATTTGTCCGGTATAGCCCAACACCACCACCATGCCGAGCACCGCAATGCAATAGGTTGCCGCTTGCATCAGCATGGAAAGCGCGAAAGGGCTGAGTTTGCTCAGCCAGGGTAGCAGCACCAGTAGTATGGCTAGCAGTACGCCGATCAGTTGTAGCCGCATTGTGCCGTGCATAAAAGCGTATTTTGAAGGCAGCGGGCTCATGCCTTCTCCGAAATTTTTTCGCCAAATAATCCCTGCGGCCGCACAATCAAGATAATGAACAGCATGAGGAATGCATAGGCATCTTTGTACGGTACCGAAATATGAAATGCAGCAAAACTCTCGACAATACCAATTAATAGGCCGCCCACGATCGCACCTTTGATATCGCCAAAGCCGCCGACGATCGTCGCCGCAAAGGCCTTGAGCGCAATAATTGATCCCATACCGATCGATACAAACAGTATTGGCGCGACCAGTATGCCGGCCAGGCCACCTAAAGCAGCGCTATAAATAAACGTGAGCGTGATCATGAGCGCGACCGGGATACCTAGTAGGCGCGCCATGTCTTTATCTTGCGAGGTGGCCTGAAGTTTTTTTCCGAGTAGCGTGTGCTCAAACAAGACATACTGAAAAACTACGCACACCATCGTGACGACCAGGATGGCCAGGTACTGGCTATCGAGAAATACACCGGCAATTGAAATCCCATCAAAATTCAGTAGCTTTGGCATTGGCCGAGGCTGCGCACCCACCAGCGCCAGCACTAAATTTTGCAGAAAGATTGAGGCGCCCAGCGTAGATATCAGTACGGGCAAAAATGAGCGGTGCCGTAACGGATAATAAACCGCAATATTAAAAATCCAGCCAAACAGGCCCATCGCAAGAATAGCGATGATGAAGGCCAACCAATACGGCATCAGCGCACCGAGCGAGGCGACCATCAGGTAGGCACCCACCATGGCAAAGTCACCTTGCGCGAAGTTGACTACATTGGCAGCGCGCACGATTAGCACAAAGCCAAGCGCCACCAGCGCATAGATGCTGCCCAGAGCGAGCCCCTGGAACAGTACCTGAAGATTATTGGTCAGATCCACACGGTCTCCGGAGTCTGCTTGACACGCTGCCAGCAAGAACTGCCGCTATATCCGCCACTGACTATGCATCAGCGTGTGAATTCGACATGCTTGATAAACACCAGCTTGCCTTTTTCATTACGCAGCACGTTGTAACCTGAGAGCCCTTCGCCGGCCTCGTTAAAGCGATAATTACCTTCCACGCCTTTGAAGTCGCGCAGCCCCAGAATCCCCTTGCGAATATCTTCTGCGCGGGTACTTTTTGACGCCATGATGGCTTGCGCGATCACGTTCGTTGCATCAAAAGCCCAGCCGGAGTACACATCAGGTTCGAGTTTGTAACGCGTTCGGTAGGCACTGGCAAATGCCTTGGCGGCCTCGTTGGCGTCCACACTAAAATCGGTCACGCCATAGGTGCCGTGCAGCGCTTCACCGGCGAGCCGTATGGCTGTGTCGGTGGTGTTGGTGGTAGACCCTACCCATGCCGCTGATACACCAAGCTGGCGCAACTGCTTGGCAAAAATTCCGGTATCGGTTGAATTCGTCATGTAGCTACCGATGATCTCTGCGCCAGATTTTTTGATGGCGAGTACCACCGGTGTGAAATCCTGGGTATTGTTGGTGTAGCCTTGAATCAAAACGGGCGTGACACCCAGTGCTTTCAGTTCATCTTCAAGTGCTTTTTTCCCGCCGCTACCGAATGTGTCGGTAGAGTGAACAATCGCCCATTTCTTCAGCTTCAGCGTGTTCACGCCGAAATCAGCGATCACCCGCGATGAGAAACTGTCATTAGGTCTGCATCGAAACACCCAGGGATTATTCACCTTGGTCAGACCAGGATCGGTACCGCCGATCATGACCGGAATGCCGGCCTTGGCAATGGCGGGTGAGGCTGCTTGTACCTGCGTGCTGCGAATTGGCCCGATAATGGCAACAATATCTTTGTCACCACCCAGCTTTGAAAAAGCGAGCACCGTACCAGGATTGGTCGACTGATTATCTTCAATCACCAGCTCCAGTGATTTACCCAGCACGCCACCATTTTTATTAATGGTTTCAATGGCGAGCTTGGTGCCGTTGACGGTGTAGCTACCTGCCTCTGCATTGACGCCAGTGATTTCACTAACCAGGCCAATTTTTATTGTATCGCCCGCGTGCGCCGTGAAAGCCACAGCAGCAGACAGTGCAAGCAGTGCCGATAAAAACGACAGCAGCCATCGCCGCCCTATCCGGCAGCGTTGGAGACACGCGGTGAGTATTGAATTAAACCGGATGATGTGATCATGCTTGGCAACCATCGATATCGCTCCCTGAATCACGCTGCTGGGCAAGCCGCATGTGTGCGCTTACCTTCATGGACATATTAACGCTGTCCGTGACATCTTATACCGTCAGCGCGGCATCAAGCTCAGGAAATAAATGATTAATCAGGGCGCATCGATGGTGCGTTGCAATACGAGATTTACATGACTGCGCCAACCTGCCACGGCACAAATTCATTTTGCCCGTAGCCGTGCTGCTCGCTTTTGGTGGACTGGCCAGAGGCGGTGACAATCATTAATTCAAAAATGCGTTCGCCCATCTGTTGCAAATTACTGCTGCCATCAATAATTTCGCCGCAGTTAATATCAATATCATCGCTTTGGCGCTGCCAAAGCGCGCTATTCGTCGCGAGCTTGAGCGAAGGAGAAGGTGCGCAACCATAGGCGCTGCCGCGCCCGGTAGTAAAGCAGATGATGTTGGCGCCACCTGCTACTTGGCCGGTTGCGCTTACCGGGTCGTAGCCGGGGGTGTCCATGTAGACCAGGCCATGCTCGCTCACTGGCTCGGCATATTCATACACTGCACGTAAATTACTGGTGCCGCCCTTGGCAACTGCGCCCAGCGATTTTTCAAGAATGGTGGTCAGACCGCCCGCTTTGTTTCCGGGTGAAGGATTATTATTCATCTCACCCTCATTCACCGCGGTGTACTGCTCCCACCACCGAATGCGCTGCAATAGCTTCTCGGCGACTGCTTGATTAACAGCGCGGCGGGTAAGCAGATGCTCAGCGCCATAGATTTCCGGTGTCTCTGACAAAATAGCGGTACCGCCATGCTCAACCAGTAGATCGACTGCAACCCCTAACGCAGGGTTTGCGCTGATACCAGAGTAACCGTCTGATCCACCGCACTGCAGGCCGACGCATAAATGCGATAAGTCGCAGGCTTGGCGCGCAATAGCATTTGCTTCAGGCAGCATCTCTTTAATCAGCGCGATGCCTTTCTCAATTGCCTTGTTGGTACCGCCTACATCTTGAATATTAAAAGGCCGAAGCGTCGGGCCTTCGTCTAGCTTGTTGTAATCCAGCCAGGCAGTAATCTGGTTAGTCTCGCAGCCAAGCCCGACCACCAGCACAGCAGCAAAATTTGCGTGGGTGGCGTAGCCCGACATGGTGCGCCGCAGTAGCTGCATCCCTAAGCCGCTGTGGTCCATACCGCAGCCTGTAGCATGCGTCAGCGCGACAACGCCATCCACATTCGGAAAATCGGCTAACGCGGCAGGGCGACGATGTGATGAGAAAAAATCAGCGATGCCACGCGCTACGGTTGCTGAGCAATTAACGCTGGAGAGAATGCCAATGTAATTTCGGGTCGCCACCTGACCGTTTTTTCTTACATAGCCTAAAAATTCTCGGTGCTTACGCGAATTATCAGCTTGTACATCTGCACAAAATGCGTATTCACGCTCAGATGAGCCTTTGTGCTCACCCACGGTGCAGTTATGAACATGCACATGCTCCCCGGCGTGAATCGGTTTGCTGGCAAAGCCGATGATCTGGTTGTAGCGCCTGATCGGCTGGCCGCTTGCAATTTCGCGCACTGCCACTTTGTGCCCGGCCGGTATCAGGCCTTTGACGGTCGCCTGCTCTACGGCAGTACCACCAATTAACTGCTGCCGCGCGATTACCACGTCATCTTGCGCATGCAGGCGTATGAATGGAGTGGTCGCTATTGACATGTTTCTATCCCTTGGGGCTTTGGTGCGGTATTGGGTGGCGCTGATAGCAGCGAATTTGATCAATCCGTTTAATTTTTTTCGCGAGCGCGTATTCCAACCCGCTATCCTGTTTTGTTATTCTAATGTGCGCGTATTTTGACCTTTCTAACTGTTGGTCGTCATTATTAAAAGTTGGTAGACGTGCTGTTTTTGGACCAAAATCCTGCGGCGGCAATTGGTGCCTTGAAGCGACGTCGGGCGTGGAATGTTATGACTGAAGGTTAGTTAATTGGCAAATAAAGAATGTTAATACTATGATGACAATCCTACCCAATGAGCAGCAGAAGTTCTCGGCGAGGTTGGTGCAGGCGCTTGAAGGTGCAGGTATCAGACCAAAGCAGACCGATGTCTGGCGCGTGTTTAACCAGCGCCATGCGGGGCCACCGGTCACTATCCATGCGGTGCGCAAGTGGTTGACCGGCGAATCTATTCCGGCGCAAGACAAATTACAAACCTTGGCAGATTGGTTGTCGGTTAATCCGAATTGGCTTCGGTTTGGTGAATCTTCGGCCATGGATGACAAGGATGCGCTGCGTCCGGAGGAGCTTCAGTACATAGCAAATTTAAGGAGCCTATCGGGTGAGGAGCGACAACGCCTCACCGCGCTGGCACAAATCATGGCGCAGTTCGCCAAAAGACGGGAAACGTAAGACGCAAGACGCAAGACGCGATTAATCCTGATCTGGACGTCCAGCGCCTGAATTGAATCGACGCATGAGCGCGAGTACTGCTTTGGCGATATAAATCAGTAAAACGGTCCCTACTACATCGCCCACCAGCATGGCGACAAAGCTTTCGATAAAGCTAGCTGCAACGCCTGTGGAGGCGAACCACAGTGAGTGCATAAACGCGCTGGTCGCACCGAGGCCTACGCTGAGTATCAGCAATGATTGCCAGCGAAGGTTACTCAGGGAAGGGTCCATTCCACGCCATAGTGCAAGCTGATAGATCAGCAAGAGCGCTACAGCAGAAATCCCTGACTCAATCAATATGCCGAAGCTAAGCGCTTGCTCGGCGTGCGTGCGAACCACAGCAGATCCGAGGAAAATACCCGCGATACCTCTGACACCGAATACCAGTACAAACAATAAACGCAAACCGGCTGGAAGAAAAATCCAGTGTGCGCCGCGGTGATGTTCGAGCTCGGCGAATAGAAGCTCGTTGAGCTGAAAGCCCAAAAAAAAGTACCGGCGATGATCAGGATGGCCATGAAGTCTCGCTAGCCGCGTAATCTTTGCTCACACGCTACCCGCACCTGTTCGCGTGCCTTGATATAAGTGCCACGATCGCCGCTATCGGCGGGTAATTTTTTTTCTAATCCTTCTTTCATGCAGGCTTCCATCGGATCGGCTGAGCATGCGAATAGGTTCAGTGTGAGAGGCAAGCAGCAAAGTAGCGAACTAAGCTTCATTGGATGAACCTGTCGAGTGAAAGAGACTACACCCGAAGACCGTAATTTATGACGTTGGTGATTATTCGTAAAAAATTGATCTGGTATCGGAACCTTTATATTGGTGGTGGTAAGAATAGTCAACGGTATTTTTCAATGGAGGCTATTCAATGCGCGCTGTTTTTGTTCGCTTGCTAACTGGTGCGCCCCGAAACGAAGCAGCGAAGTGGCTCAATAGCGGTGGCGATGGTGATGGTGACGATGACCGCCCCAGCCACCACCAAAGCCCCAGCGTAGCGACACCGCCGGTGGCCCGTAGTAAGCCGGTGGCGGCAGATACACCGGCGGTGCGGAGTAAACAGGGGGCGCGGAGTACACCTGCGGGAAGGCGCCGGGGTAATGCGACATCACGACCACCGGCGGGTTGACGACCGCAGGGGCAGCAATGGTCGGTTTGACCACTACCTCTGAGGTTACTGCCACCGATGGGCTGATTCGAATCGGCAGCATAGGCCCCGGGTCGTTGGGTAGCTGAATAGCGTATTGCTTGCCGGCGTATTCATAGACGACGTTGTAGGCAGTGACCCTATTCTCGTAGCTCAGCTGCTGGGTACAACTGGTTACCGGCTGCGCTACGGTGGGCGGCGTCGCCTCCATTGCATCACCTGCAACTGCGCCGCCGATAACGC
>VFQT010002484.1_pt1 | contig 18799 bp, 13 predicted proteins | sample 3512381 | NCBI WGS metagenome assembly VFQT01 (sample SAMN10412376, study PRJNA504923) | tailings metagenome | isolation source: Relicate 2 Philex TSF3 active mining site | place: Philippines: Tuba, Benguet | collected 2017-08-29
GCCCGATGCGCATAGGTATGTACTTCAAATCTGCCATCCGGGAGCTGCTCGCCCAGCTGTAGCCCCTGAATGACATTGTTTTTGTAGCGATTTGTCCACCTTGCATCGCCTGTAATGCGCGTCCGGCGTCCCGCTTCATCAATCACGTAGTTCTGCACATCGTCATCGAAATAACTTTCGAGCTGAACCGATGGTGGGCGCACATTCCCTGCAGCAACCGGAACCTTTTCCGCGCGGCGCTTTAGGACATCAAAGGTAAAAAGTACGTCAACAACATCATTATCCGGCCATTTTGTGTAGCTACGCGTGTACCGAAACGTGTGCTCGTCTGACCACGCAACGGCATTCGCATTCCCGCTCGCAAACAGCACATTTCCAGTCTTAATGTGGAGGATCTGTAGCTCAGCAGCGCTCACCATAATGGCTACAAACTCACCATTTGGAGATGGAAATACTGGCCCGGATCCGCACGCCATAAACCGTGGCTTCCCACCAGGTTTGTCCAGGACTTCGATAACATCCTCGCTCTGGCCACGCCGGTGCACAGAATAAAACAGCCTCTTTGATTTTGCATCAAAAGAAAATGGAAATGCATCCACCAATGGATCCGTCCAGCGCTCCAAAATCTTCCCGGTTGCAACATCGAAGCGGATCACGCGCCAATGTGAAAGCCGGCGGTCGCCTGGCGGGTAGTAATACCGAACGGATGCGAAAGCAGTAGTAGGTGCCATTGTTGAGCCTATTCCCTGATAAACAAAAGGGCTCCACGGAATCCGCGAAGCCCTTGGTACATGCGAATATCCCTTAGAGCTCGGTTGGCAGCTTATACCCCTGGCGGTATGGACGATCCAACATCGCGGATGCTTCACTGTCCCCAAGAATCCGCTCACTTTTCGGATCCCAACGCAGCTCATCGCGCTTCAGACGCATCGCGATATTGCCAAGGTGACAAATCGTGATCGACCGGTGTGCAACCTCGCATGGCGCAACACACTCCTTGCGGGTCAACACACCATCAATAAAGTTGCGGAAGTGGTTGTCACTCTTGTACAGGTGCAGCTCTTTTTCACCTATCACACTGTTCTTTATCTCAGCCGAGCTCGCATCGTGAACGCCACGGTTTGCCCACACCCAGCCTTGCGTGCCCTCAAACGTGACGCCGCCCTTGACCTTGCTGGAAACAATCATCCGAACGCCATTTTCGTAAATAGCCTCGAACTCGTAATCACTCGCCGTGTCGTAAATCGGGTGCGTTGGGAAGTTCCCCTTTGCGTTGATAATCTTGACCGGACCGGTGTATTCCGTGCCCATTCCCCACTGTGCGCAGTCAGGGTGATGTCCGCCCCAGTCAGTCAGCTGACCTCCGGAGTAGTCCAGAATCCAGCGGAAGTTGACGTGCGTACGCCCTGGGCAGTAAGGTTTCCACGGTGCCGGGCCAAGCCAGCGATCGTACTCAAAGCCATCCGGCCACACACCAGGCGTAACCTTTTCTGCCGTCCGGCCATAGTCAGGGCGTCCGGCAGGAAGCCCTACCTTTACTGTCTGCAGCTTGCCAATACGGCCATTACGCACCAGCTCCGCCGCGCGGCGGAAGTTGCTATCCGATTTCTGCTGCGATCCCGTCTGGAAAATCACCTTGTGCTTTTTGACCGCATCTGACATCAGACGGCCCTGCTTCACCGTTAGAGACAGCGGCTTTTGACAATAAATATCTTTCTTTGCTGCAGCGGCGTGCAGCACACAGAGCGCATGCCAGTGGTCTGGGGTTGCGATTTCAACGGCATCGATATCAGAGCGCTGCAGCACATCGTGGTAGTCAATATATGCTTTGCAGCCAGGTCCGGAAGCGCCACGTTCTTCGTAAAATTCATCCACGATACGGCGTGCCGGTTCGCGCCCAGCCGTCCCACCATTCCAATAACCACCGCTTTGGAAGTTGACATCGCAGACCGCAACCACCTGCACGCGGTCGTCCTGGAGAAAACCTCCCATGTCGCCCGTACCTTGGTTTCCAACACCAATAAATGCCATCGTCACACGGTTACTGGGTGCCACATGGCCATCGCGGCCAAGCGCGCGGGCTGGAATGATATTCGGGAGAGCCACCGCGCCAACAGCGCCGACTCCGGCTTTCAATAACGTGCGGCGCGTAACGCCACCATGCATTTCCGACATTTGATTACTCCTTTGTCACCAGCTCATCGGTGTTCAAAATGATGCTTGCAGTCAGCATCCACGCTGCGAGATCGGCCGTCGCAATGCCATCCGGTCGCTTCGCAGCCCCGACAGCAACCAGCTTGTTGGCATCCTCAGGGTGCTGCTGATATTCCAGCCGTCGCAGCGCCGTACCTTCGAGGAGAACATCCCGTTCTTCACGCGTAGCGACGCGTCCGAATGCACGCCTGAACATCGCATTCAATGTACCGACTTCCGAACCCTTGCCCTCGACTATCGCCTTTTGTGCCAACACACGGGCAGCTTCGACAAATGTCGGGTCATTCAGCAGGACCAAGGCTTGCAAAGGAGTATTCGTCCGGCTGCGGCGCACACGACATGCCTCGCGTCCAGGCACATCAAAGATTGCCATTTGTGGTGGTCCCGCGGTCCGCTTCCAAATCGTGTAAATCGACCGGCGGTACAGACCTTCACCACTATCAGCCTTGTAGTTGCGGAGATTACCGTAAACGCTTAGCTCATCCCAGAAACCCGCCGGCTGATATGGCCTTACGCTGGGTCCGCCGACCTTCTCAACCAAGAGGTCACAGATGGCCAGTGCCTGGTCACGAATCGCTTCGCCGGACAGCCGGAAACGTGGACCACGTGCGAGCAACCTGTTTTCCGGGTCACGCTTCATCGCATCCGGGGTGATCACACTGCTTTGGCGATATGTACTCGAAAGCACCAGCGTTTTGTGCAGCTTTTTCAGGTCCCAACCGGTGTCCATAAACTCTACGGCCAGCCAGTCGAGCAATTCGGGATGGCTTGGCGGAGCGCAGCGCACGCCGAAGTCTTCCGTTGTCTCTACCAGACCGCGGCCAAAGAGGCGCTCCCAAACGCGGTTGACAGCAACACGTGCCGTGAGCGGGTTTTCACGACTTGCCACCCACCGTGCAAACGACAGACGGTTCTTTGGCTGTCCGGCAGGAAGCGTTCCGAGAGCGCTTGGGATATCGGCTGTAACGACATCCCCTGGCTTGTCGTACGCACCGCGGATTAGCACACGGCAGACGCGTGGCTTCTCGAGCTCGCCCATCACCATTGTCGTCGGAACGGCTGCCAGGATGCGCTTGCGCTCATCGGTCAGCTGCGCGAGCTTCCGGTCCGCATCCTTGGCTGGATGGTTGGTGTTTGCCCGAATGTATGCATGTAACGCTGCGACCTGCGCAGGCGTGCGTTTGTCCGCAGAAACCTGGAGGACAGCAAGGCCTGCATCCGTGGATGCGCCCGCTAGCGGATCGCCGGTTGTCAGCGAGATGCGGAAGTTTTGCAGAGCATGGTTTTCATAGATGGAGCCGAAATCGAGCGTGATGGTCAGCTTGCCATCCACTGGTGTAACCGGCTGCGTAAAGGCAAAGCGTGCATCGTGTGCCTCCCGCGTCTTCGGGTAAATGGCCCAGCCTGGCGTGTTAGGATCGCCATCGATGCTGCCGGAAACGGCATGGCCATCCTGCTGGAACGACGCGACTGCTTTCGCAAAGCTTACGTTTTTCCCACCAGTGGATGCCGACAGACCTGTCAGCACAAAGTTACCATTGAAGTGGCGGCCGACGTTGCCATTTGCACCCGGCATCGCTTCAATCCGCACACCCGTGATGTTCCGGTCTGGGGCATCAAGGGTTACGGTATAGGTTTCCTTGGCCGGGTTCGTTCCGGTCACAACAATTGCGGATGTGTCATTCACCGTCAGTTTGGCACCGCTTGCGGATGTTGCTGCTGCAACGCCTGCGGGGAGCCAGGATGGCTTGACGCTTGATGCATCCCGGGATGCTTCCCAGAGAGACGCCCATTTTAGGAAGTCCGGCTCCGCGGCTTTTGCGGCAGCCTGCGCAGCTGTGAGCTCCTTGTCAAGCTTTGCCAGCATCGCGTTTTGTTCACGCGTCGGGCTCTTGATCAGTGGTGGATGATTTTCAGGCGCTTCAACACCTGTTCCAGACTCTGCGATGTTATTGAAGAACGCAAAGACGGAGTAAAAGTCCTTTTGGCTGACCGGGTCATATTTATGGTCGTGACAGCGTGCGCAGCCAAAGGTCATCCCAAGCCAAACAGCGCTGGTGGTTTCGACGCGGTCGACGACGGTTTCGATACGCCACTCTTCGGGGATGACGCCGCCTTCGGTATTGACGCGGTGGTTACGGTTGAACCCGGTTGCGATGACTTGCTCTGTGGTGGCATTTGGGAGCATGTCTCCAGCGAGCTGTTCGATTGTGAATTGGTCAAAGGGTTTGTTGGAATTGAAGGCATCGATGACCCAGTCACGCCAGCGGTATTGAAAGCGCTCATAGTCAGCCTGATAGCCATTTGAGTCAGCGTAGCGTGCGCCATCCAGCCAGTCAGCCGCCATCCGTTCGCCGTAGCGTGGGCTTGCGAGGAGCCGATCCGCGGCGAGTGCAAATGCATTTGGGCGTGTGTCAGCGAGGAAGCGGTCGACTTCTGCGGGCGTTGGGGGCAATCCGGTGAGGTCAAGGCTTGCGCGGCGGAGCCATGTGCGCCGGTCGGCATCCGGGCTAGGTTTCATCCGGGCCTTGTCGAGTTTTTCGAGGACGAAGGCATCGATGGGGGTACGGACCCACTGGGCATCGGAGACTTTCGGTATGGACGGGCGCTTCGGGGCGACGAAGGCCCAGTGCTTATCAACCTGCGCGCCGGTGCGCGTCCAGGTCGTGAGCAGTGCCTTTTGCGCGGCATCCGGCTGGGATGGCTCGTTCATCGGAGGCATGTGCAAGCTACTTGATGCCGGAAGAGCAATGCGTCGTGCGACTTCCTTGGCCTGTGCCGCCGTGATGGGCTGATCGAGGCGGAGATTACCTTTGCGCGCATTGGCATCAACGCCGTGGCATTTCAGACAGTGGTCCCCCAGAATTGGTCGGATCTCCTTGGTGTAGTCCGGCTTTTTGATGATTTTCGGGCTTGTAGGTGCCCCGATAGCGAGCCAGGCAGCAGAGGTACAGAGGGTGATGGCAAGTCCGGCGCGGATGGTTCCGGCAAAGGGTTTTCGCATGGGCAAGTTTCCCACAATTGCAGGTGGAATTGCCAGTGACAGACCCGTTGTTGACTTGACGCAAACCTGTTGTATGGTGGATGTATGCAGCTCAATCAGGACACTGAGGTTGTTGTCGGGCAGACGACACCAAATGTAGCTAATGCCACTCCTCAAAGCTTTGCTGGTCAGGTTACTGAAACTGTGACACCTGCCGGAGTGACACGACGTGGGATTTGGGTGACACCCGTTGGGGCGGCGAGGACGTACTACGAGTTTTCATCCCATCTACGGGTGCTGGGAATGCCGGTAATTCACATTGCGTGGGGGCGCAATCCGGTTACAGGAAAGCTGGCTGTTGCGCGTGGATTTATCGCGATTGGGCAGTTTGCCATCGGGGTGGTCAGCATAGGGCAGCTTAGTATCGGCTTTCTCTCGATCGGGCAGCTTTCTGTCGGACTTTGGGCAGCTCTTGGGCAAGTAGCAATCGGACTTTTGGCTATTGGTCAGCTGGCGGTGGGGATACGTGCGGCCATCGGGATGCTTGCAGTTGCCTTTCATGCGGTGGGGATGTTGACGGCGGGGGGGACGTGTGTCGGCGGCCCGAGTGCATGTAAACACGCCTGGACCATGGAGCGACGCGACCCGGTGGCTGTTCAGGACTTCAAGGACACGCCATTCCGCCCGATGAAAGTGAATAATCGGAAGCGGTCGCGCTATTAGTTCACATCAATACGCCTGCCCACGCTTGCGATCACCGCAGCGTTGTTTTGTGTGTTATGCGGCTGATTCGTACAAAGAAGCAAAGGTTGCACTGAGGCTTGCCGCCTGACAGAACGGATACACTGCCGTTGTAAGGTGGAGTCATCCCACAAGGAGCGCAGCGTCGATGGAGATGCAACAAACTTCCCAGTCAAACTGGTACGGCTACAGCAAGCAAAGCTTTACCCACAGCGGTCACGGAGCCTATGTCGTCATCCCCAAAATACCCGCCCCGGGTAATCCATGGGTATGGCGTACATCCTTTCCTGACTTCCATGCCGAGATAGATATTCGGCTTCTTAGCGCAGGCTTCCACATCGCGTACATCGATGTCCTAGACATGCTGGGCTCAGACCGCTCATTGGATATCATGGAGCGCTTCCGCGACCTGATTCTCTATCGCTACAAGCTGGCAGAAAAGTGTTGTATTGAAGGCGTATCCCGCGGCGGGATGCATGCTTACCGGTATGCGCATCGGCATCCCGACCACATTGCGTGCATTTACTGCGACACCCCTGTCATGAACCTTGCCAGCTGGCCTAAAAAGTGGCCTGGTAGCCAGCGCGAGTGGCAGGATGCTAAGCGGGAGTTTGGGTTTGCGAAAGACGAAGATGTCCTGACATTTCGAAACAACCCGATTGATTTAGTCGTTGATGTCGCACGAGCGGGTATCCCGATGCGCCATACGATTTCCCTCTCCGATGAAGTTGTGCCAGCGGCTGATAACACGCTTGAGGCAAATCTCAGGCTTTCTAAGATTGGCAAAGCTATCGAGCTGGTTGTCGTTGAGAAGGGTACGCCTGAATCGAACGGCCATCATTTTGCGCTACCCAAAATCGATGAAACCGCGCGTTGGATACAGCGTCATGCGGAAGTGAATCCAGGCGGCGTGGTTCAGCACACCCTCCGCGGTGGTCTGGGACGCGCATTCGGAAAATTCCGCAAAACCAAGCGTGGCACGGTGGGCTTTCTCGGCGGTTCGATCACCTACAATGGCGGCTGGCGCGACCACGTGATGGCAGATTTGAAGCGCCGCTTCCCGGAGACAGACTTTACATTTGTTGCCGCCGGAATCCCAAGCATGGGCAGTGTCCCACACGCCTTCCGAGTTCAGCAGGATTTGCTCGACAAGGGCAAATTTGATCTCATATTCATCGAAGCGGCTGTGAACGATCGCACAAATCATCCAAATGATGCCACCCGTGTCTCCCGTGCGATGGAAGGTGTTGTTCGCCATATCCGCCGCGAGAATCCGCTAACTGACATTGTGCAGCTGCACTTTGCGATGGAGGAGTTTCACGCAGACTTTGCCGCGGGTCGAATGCCTGCTACGCTTGCGATTCACGAACGCGTCGCCCACCACTATGGGAACCCGAGTGTCGATATCGCCAAAGAGGTCTGGGCGCGGATTGTGGCAGGGCAGTTTACGTGGGCGAATGGTATTCGGGATGTTCATCCAAGTCCGTTCGGTGGATTGCTTTACGGACGTGCACTTAGCCGGATGTTTGATGCAGCGGAAGATGCGTTGACCGTGGCAAGGGGTAGTCAGCAGAAGCATCCGCTTCCGAAAGCACTCGATAGAGCGTGTTACGAGCGTGGTCATTACGAGAGCCTGCAGGCAGCGCAGCCGGTTCAGGGCTTCCGATTGGTTGAGCGTTGGCAGCCACAGGTTCCTGCAGGTACGCGGGATGGCTTTGTGAATGTCCCGGCCCTGACGGCATCCAAGCCGGGAGATACATTGCGGTTCCGGTTTACAGGAACGGCCGTCGGACTGGCCGTTGCTGCAGGCCCCGATGCCGGCATCTTGAGGTGCCGCGTGGATAATGGCAAAGAAGTCATCGTCGACACATTTACTGCATGGAGTGGAGGTTTATACCTCCCATGGGTATATGTCCTCGCGGATGACCTGAAGTCTGGCATGCATGAGCTGGTCATAACGATTGATCATCAAAAGCATGCATCATCCAAGGGGACGGCGGTGCATATTATGCACCTTTGCGTGGGTTAGTGGCTTAGCGGGTAAAGAACCAAGGTTCCTCGGAGCTATGGGACCAGTCCCAGATGATGCCCAGGATAAATCCAGCCAGAAGAAAGACGATGATTAACGCTAGGCCGAGCGTCGTTAATCCCAGGATGAGATAGGCAACATAGGCCAGAGCACCAGCTGGGACCATACATGCCCAGAATCGCCAGTGCCAAAGGACATCGATAACCCCGATGACATTGTCCAAGGAAATCCAATCACCCATGTCCCAAAAGCCTCTCATCGTCACGGTATCATAGTAGCGATTCGGAGTTACGAGGGCTTGTAGCTCAACGGTTAGAGCAGGGGACTCATAATCCCTTGGTTGGGGGTTCGAATCCCTCCAGGCCCACTCCGCCCTGAACTGGTGAGCGAAGTCAGCGTAATTTTTCCCGTTCCGAACCATCCTGTCAGTCGGCAGCACGAAAAACAAAGTAATGGAGCCATACTTCGGACTACTTGTTATCGCGCTTACTGTATCCTTGGCAGTTGCAATTTCGGGTCTTATCAGTGTCCATCTGACCACTCGTAAATATGCACCAGAACAAGCTGGTTTGGCGAAAGCGCTGGCGCTCACGCTTATGTCCTTTGTTGGAAGCGGGATGATTCTCTCGCTGGCGATTAGGCTGACGGATGACAAGCCTGGCCCATTTGGCTATGTGGTCCCAACCCAGATTTGGATAAAAATCCTTGGTGCGATCATTGCCTGGATAGCATCAGTGATTGGCACGTGGTTTTGCACCAAGGTGATGTACGGCGGGAGCTCCCGCACGACTACCAGGATTTCTGGTGCCTTGATAGCCATTATCAGCCTGTCCTCCGGCTCAACGATTTGGCGGCTCCTTGACTGGATGCTAAGAACATCCAACCAGTGAGCACAATCCTTGACTTCAGCAACGGCCGATAATTTCCAATGGCGTGAATGACTGAAATCTACTTGCGATGAGCGGATTACGGTCTCTCTACGGCGCCCAAACCTTCTCAATAAATGCAAGTAACCGCGGGTCCACCTTGCGGAGTGCATCCCGGTCAAACGGTGCAAAATCATTCCGCAAAAAATAGGCTTCCGTACCTTCTGCAAAGTATTCCTGTGGGGTCGTCATCGCGTACGCACGTTCCACCGATGTACCTCGCCCTGGACCACGGAAACGCTCGACCTTGTCGTACGCACCACCCGCTTTGGCATCCCGATACAGCCCAATAAGCTCGGCATTGTCAAACCCAAGCACCTGATCGTGGAAGGCATGGGCAAGCTCGTGCAGGATTACGACTGGCATCCGCTTGACTTCGAAAGGAAAAGTCTCGGTGTCGGTGATCTCAATGCCTTTGGCCATAGCCGGATTGCGGCCATTTTCCTTAAGCCACTCTGCTCCTGGATGGTATTCCGCAGTCGGACCAAAGCCTTTGTAGGGAAGCGACACCCAGAGTGTGACTTTACGCAAAGTCGGGATATGACGTGCTGGCACGAGCTGCGTCACCAGGCGCAGCTGCTCTGCGAGGAGCGGCAACATCGCATCCACTGCTGCCGGCATCGTTTCGATGACATCCGTACGGACATTCACCGTCCACCCCTCGAGGTTTAGGCTTCGGTACTTGAGGCCACCAGAAATAAGTTCAGCAGCACCCGCGGCAGGACTTGCGACGGTTAGCGCATCGGATGAACGCTTTCGCGCATTATCCTGAATAATTTTCTTTGCATTCAAAAGCCGTTCAGGCCACGCGAACGTCGGCGCCTTTTCAGGATCGTAACCCGTCATATGTCCATTGAGGCGAGTCGCCGGCTTTGTATATCGAATCTCGGTGTCCTTGAAGACCTCACGGCAAAGCTCGGCGAGACTTGGGTCATATGCAAGCAGCTCCGCGCGCGTATTCACATGGTTATGGTCGTGGTCATTTTCCCGGTTGTTGTCAAACCAGGACTGAACACCTTCGGCAAAGTATTCAGCGTGGGACACCGCAGCATACTTACCCTTCCATAAACCTGCCGCGAGAGCACTGCGGTACGCCTTCTTAACCCGCGCATCAAATGTTGGGTCAACCGCATTCATCCCCCGCAAGTGGATACTATGTGCAAACTCATGGATTAGGATGCTCTCTTTGGCATACGGATCACCCGTGTAGCCAAGCAGGTTTTCCTCACCCACACTGCAGTACGGATCTTGCTCAGAGCCTCCGGTGCCACGCGCACGTGCATCCCACCAGTCCCGAGCATTTACGCCATCGATATCTTTACCTTTTCCAAGCCAGGCAAACTCCGGGAGATCGCAGGTGTACTCGTTTGCCCCAATGATACAGAGGCGAGTGCCAGACTTAATCATCGCTGCTTTGGCATCCGGTCGGGCAGCCAGCAGCTGATTGACCCAGTAGGCAGCCTCGCGAAGGGCGTAATCGTTAACATCCGGTCCTGCAACGATTGGAAATCCACCCGCAGAAATAAACTTCGTGTGCCGGGCTGCAACATTCATAGCCTTTGGCGGCTTAGTGATTTTTTGCGCGCTGGCAATGGTTACGAGCAGCACAGATACGCAGGCAATCGCGAACAGACGAAGAGATATCAAGTGGAACGACATGCACAGCAATTACCACATGTCACGGCATCCGTGTCAGTCTCCACCTAATGGCATGGGAATACGGCATGATTCCTGCACATTATGGCGATTACTATGACTGCAATCCAGTTTCTATCGCGTAGACGTGTCGCCATCCGGCTGCCGTACCTCGACAGCATCCGGGGAGCTGCGGCTATTTACGTAGCGATTGGACATATTTGGCAGTTTCTTGTCTTTCAACCTCCATATGCAAACTTACCTAAACTCTTCACCCTGTTGAACTTTGGGCACGCTGCCGTAGGGATTTTCATCGTGTTGTCAGGCTATTGTCTGATGTTGCCGATTGCTGCACAGGGCCATGTCGAACAGGAGTCTGGATGGCTACAGGCATTTATTAGACGTCGAGCACTTCGGCTGTATCCGGCTTACATCGCGGCGATAATCTTTAGCCTTATCCTGATTGCGACTACCGGAGTCGGTCTCGATCCGCAGCGCATTTGGACAGCGGGATTAAACCACTATTCTGGCGAGTCAATCGGATCGCATCTGTTATTGATGCACAATTTGACCCAATTTCAGTTTACGATAGACACTCCGATGTGGTCTGTAGCGCTTGAATGGCAGATCTGTCTTCTCTTCGGAGCCGTCTTGGTGCCCCTTTGGAAACGCATCCATCCATATGTGATGTTGAGCGTCTTGTTCTTGCTCACAGCGTGGACAGCAGCAATTCCACAGCTAAGCGAGAAATGCCTATGGTTTGTCGGGCTCTTTTTTATGGGAAACATCGCTGCCTGCTATGGAACGCGAACAGCTGCAGGTGTCGAAGGGCTCGGTCTGCCGAGCAAGCTCTGGAAGCTAGCAGGACTCCGCAGCGCAATCCCGGCACTGCTTGTCTTCATTGCAACGTGTATGGTGCCAAAGCTTATCGTGCTCAGCGATATAGCCCTCGGAATTGGCGTGAGTGGCGTTCTTGTCTGGCTGCAACGAACGTGGACCCGCACTCCTGACCACCGCGTCTTCAAGGTACTTTCTGGAAAAACACTTACGGTTCTTGGTGCAATGTCCTACAGCATCTATCTGCTACACTTTCCAATTCTTGAGACTACAAATGCATGGCTTGCAGGAAAGTTACCTCCGCTTGGAGTCATGTCAATCCAGGCAGGAGTCGTTCTACCTGCCATACTTAGTATTACATGGTTGAGTTACAAGTACATCGAATTACCATTCATGCGAATAGGAAAGCATAACCAGCCCGATGGTATTTCTCAACCAAGCTCAAACGTCGTCACGCCATAAATCCAGTCCACCGTGATCTCTGGAAACGGTCCGGTGTACATCCGGGCCGTGGCAAAAACCTCTGTCATGCCGTAACGGCGAACGAGTGCCATCGCTTCGACATTTGGCTCCGGGATATCAAGGACAAAATTATCTCCGGCAGGGATACGTGCAATCAGGCTCCGAAACAAGGTGTCAGCACCTTCGGGGCTGGTCGCAAACAATGGTCCGATCTTCCAGCCATCAAAACATTTACGGATAACACCGTACCCAGCCAGGGTATCGGTTGAGTCGTTCGTAACCGCAAGTGCATGGGCATCCGGTTGGTGAATCCACGCATTGAGAAAAGCATCACGATGCGCAGGGAAGCAGGCTCTATCAAGCACTTGAATGGCTGAAAATGGGACATCACGGGCATCCACCGTGCCATCCGCGCCCTGCCACTCCGCAGGCTTCACCCCTTGATAACGCGCATTGCGATAGGCATAAACCCGCCCAATTTGCTTGTAGAGCTCCACATTCTCGAGGACACCATCCCCGCCCTGCGTACAGCCATCGAGGTAACGACGGCCAGCTTCGTGCAGTGCCATCCCGTAGCCCTTGCCGCGAAATGCCTCATCCACGATATAGCAACCAAAGAAACCAAACGTATCGTCATAGCGGACAGCACTCACACAGGCAATCGGTTTGCCATCTAGCTCGCCCACGAGAAAGCCACGCGGATCAGCCGCAATAAATGTCTCCGCATCGTGAATACCGGGATTCCACCCTGCGGCTTTCATCCACGCAATTGCAACATCCCGGATATCTGCAATAGTCATTTCCCGGATGACATAGCGGCCGCTTGCGATATCTTTAGCGGCTTGTGACTGCGGATCGAGGCGTTTGTGGTCCATTCGATGTCCTATTTCCCTTCGGCGATGGCTTCTGTCCACCCCCAGGGCATGTACTGCTCCTTGAATGTGCCATCCGCGTTCAGATCCAAAATGCGATATCCAGGCATCACGCCATTGTTCGCACCCTTCCACCACGCACCGCAAATCGCGCCGCCGCAGAGATAGGAAATGCCATCGTAGTCAACACGGTCAAGCTGATGCGTATGACCACTCAGACAAATCTTGACATGGCGGTGCTTACGAAAAAGGACCTTGAGGGCATTCCAATTCTTCGTCATCGAGTTCCCGCCAACCGTCCAGTCACCTGACTTTTCATCATAAGCACCGGCAAGCGTCGTCACAGACAGAATCGGGATATGCGTCATGATGATGGTTGGGCGTGTATCCTGCCCAAGCGTCTGGTCCAGCCAGCTCATTTGCTCGGGGTCGATGATGGCGTTATAGCCATCCGGAGTCAGGAAAATGTTGTCCAAAACGATGACATTCCAGCCGCCGACCTGGTGTACATGATAAGTGCGCTCATAACCAAAGAGGTCAAGAAACCATTTTTTGCCCCAGAGGCGCTCGGACCCGGTCGTTGCGCTGTCTTTTTTGCTCCAGCCCCACGGGTCATGGTTGCCGATGGCATGGAAGCTCTGGATGTTGGTGTGGTCCCGGCAGGTCTTTGTAAAGATATCCCACTGCGTTCGCGTACGGGCTTCCGTTTGCGCGTAGGCATCCATGATCAGATCGCCGCCAAAAAGCAATGCCGCGGGTTTGTGTTTCTGCTTCATGATGTGGTCAAGGCATAAAGCGAGACCTTTGGGGGCGCCTAGCTCGGGTTGAACATGGGAGTCGGTCAGGTGGACGATGCGCGTTGATTTTCCCTTTGCCGAAATGGTTGGCTGGGAGGCGAAAGCAGATGCTGCGTGTGCAAGTGACAGGGGCGCGAGGGCGCCTCCGAGTATCATGTCCCGTCGGGTAATCATAGTAGTGATTGTAGCGTGAGAGCGCTTTTGCGGTTGCTAATGCAGGGATCGCAACAAGCTGATGTCTATCACCACGTAATTACGCGATTTCTGATGCATGCGGTCCTTCTGGGAGATGAATCATCACTTCCATTCCTTGCCCAGGCTCGCTAACAAGCCGCATCGTGCCCCCGTGTGCCGCAACAATGGAGGTGCAGATGGCCAGACCAAGTCCCGTTCCACCATTATCTCCAGGACCACTGCGCGCACGCGCATCATCTACTCGGTAAAACCGCTCTCCAAGTCGTGACAGATGTTCCGCAGATACCCCGCAGCCGGTATCGCGTACGGTAATGGTTGACTCTGTCATTGACAGCGTAATCACTCCCCCGGCCGGTGTGTAGCGAACCGCATTTGAAATCAGGTTAACAACCACGCGCAACAGGTCGCTTTCGTTGCCGTAGAGCTGGGCATCCAATGGTGCTATCCGGACATCCACATGGATATCGCCCGGAATTACCAGCTGAGACAGCGCGTGTGCCGCAAGCTCATCGGCGCGCATTTGCACCTTGCGTGCACCAAGGCTTCCGGCGTCTGCACGGGCCAAAACAAGGAGGTCATCCACCAGCTGCGCCATGGAGTCTGCCGCGCCTTCGACAACGCGAAGGGCATCGGAAAGTGCACTGGGATTTTGATCGCCAAGCAATGCAACACCCGCAACGCCTTTGATCCGTGTCAGGGGTGTTCGTAGCTCATGGCTGGCATCGGCAACAAAGCGCTTTTTCTGTGCAAAGGCCAGCTCAAGGCGCGAAAGGAGGCCATTAAATGTGGATGCCAGCTGGGCAAATTCATCGGTGCCGATGACTGGGAGCCTCTCGGAGAGTGTCGATGCCCCGATGCGCTCGGCGACGGCCGTCATCTGTTCGACGGGTTGCAGAACCCTTCGTGTTAGCCAGAACGCAATCGCGCATGCGATCAACAAAACGACAGGAGAGAGCACCAGGAGCGTGCGGTCAACTGCCTGTACAGAGCGCTCGATATCAGCGATTGGGTATGGGACCTGAATCGCACCGACTACTTTTCCTTCTTGTCGAAATGCGATTGTGAGGATGCGAAATGGTTCATCGTAGGCGATCACACGTGTCGTCTGGACGGGCCTGCTTGCTGTTGCATTCACGGCACGGGGATCCCATGCAAGGAGGGTGTCTCCGCCCGGAGGCGAAGAGCCATCCAACATCACCACCACAGGTTTGTACGGATTACCGCGGTTTGGAGCGGGGCCTCTCGGAGCTCTATCTGCCGGTTCGCCACGCTGCAGGCGGGAATTTAACCTCTCAGCGCGGCTTGCCAATTCGCGGTCAATGGTTCCGTAAAGTGTTGATGATGTCAGCTGGCGGACACCAAGCCCTGCGGCGGTAAAAACGCCGATCAGTATTATCGATGAGCCAAGAATCAGCTGCCAACGGATTCCTCCCAGCTTGGGGAACACTTGGATGGTCATTCGCCTTCGGGCCGTCGTACACAGTAACCAACACCCCAAATAGTGTGGATCAGCTTGGCATCGTGGTCATCATCCACTTTGCGCCGAATGCTGCGAATACAGACATCGACGACATTTGATCCAGTAGCATCACAGGCCCAAACCCGATTGAGAATCGCATCACGGGTGAAGACATGACTCTCGCGCTGCGCCATCGCGCAAAGGAGCTCATACTCCCGGAGGGTAAGTGCGATGTCCGTTCCAGCCCGGGACACGGTGTGGCGCTGCGTGTCGATTTCGAGGTCAGCAATCCGGATGATGGTCCCTTTGTGCTCGGAATCCCTGCGTGAAAGGGCTCGGACACGTGCGAGAACTTCACGGAAATCAAATGGCTTAACGAGGTAGTCATCCGCGCCGGCATCCAGGCCCCGAACCCTGTCATCCACTATTCCCAGCGCCGTGAGCATCAGGATTGGTACCGTGATTCGCTCAGTGCGCAGCATCCGGCAAAGCTCAATTCCATCGATTCCCGGGAGCATCACATCCAGAATTATGAGCTGAAATATCTGATTACGGGCCTGCTCCAAACCTGATAAGCCATCGGTTGCAATCAGCGCCGTATAACCGGCATTTTGCAACCCGGTCTGGAGCAGCGCTGCCGTGCTGTGATCATCTTCAACAATCAAAATGCGCATAAGAGCACTTATCATCCAACGCATTTATGAAATGCCGGTGAAATCAGCAAACGCTATTCATGCTTTTTTCATTTGTCTTTGCCATATTGGCATCATCTGGAGGTGTCGAAAATCCTGACGCTGCCGTGCTGTGATCATCTTCAACAATCAAATTGCGCATCAGAGCATTTAGCATCCAATGCATTTATAAAATGCCATTGAAGTCAGCAAACGATATTCATGCTTTTTTCATTTGTCTTTGCCACAATGGCATCATCTGGGGGTGGCGAAAATCCTGACGCTGCCGTGCTGTGATCATCTTCAACAATCAAATTGCGCATCAGAGCATTTAGCATCCAATGCATTTATAAAATGCCATTGAAGTCAGCAAACGATATTCATGCTTTTTTCATTTGTCTTTGCCACAATGGCATCATCTGGGGGTGGCGAAAATCCTGACGCTGCCGTGCTGTGATCGTCTTCAACAATCAAATTGCGGATCAGAGCATTTAGCATCCAATGCATTTATAAAATGCCATTGAAATCAGCAAACGATATTCATGCTTTTTTCATTTGTCTTTGCCACAATGGCATCATCTGGGGGTGGCGAAAATCCTGACGCTGCCGTGCTGTGATCGTCTTCAACAATCAAATTGCGCATCAGAGCATTTAGCATCCAATGCATTTATGAAATGTCGGTGAAATCAGCAAACGATATTCATGCTTTTTTCATTTGTCTTTGCCACATTGGCATCATCTGGAGGTGTCGAAAATGCTGACGCTGCCGTGCTGTGATCATCTTCAACAATCAAAATGCGCATCAGAGCATTTATCATCCAACGCATTTATGAAATGCTGATGAAATCAGCAAACGATATTCATGCTTTTTTCATTTGTCTTTGCCATATTGGCATCATCTGGAGGTGTCGAAAATGCTGACGCGGAGTTTATTTGGGCTGATGGTTGTGGGCACAGTCATCGGTGGTGGAATCTCCATTTCAGGCTTTTCGGAGAGCCGTGAGCCATTGCCAGCCACGGGTGTGGCAAATCCGATGTCAGCTGACAAGCCAAATTTCATCCTCATTTTGGGTGAAGGTCATGGCAATTCCAGCCTTCCATTTACGCAGGATCCCAGGTTGCCGGATGCACGCAACACTGATGTAAAAATGCCTGCCTTCGAAGAAGTTGCCAAACGGGGCATCCGATTCAGCCGGTTTTATGCCGCAAGTCCCAGGTGTACACCGACACGCGCCGCGCTTCTGACGGGCAAAACGAGTGGTCGTTTGCAAATGACATTTGTGAATGAAGGCCGTAAAGATGATGCATCCAATACAAAAATGCTCCCCCCACGGACATCCACAGAATTGTCACCGTCTGAGACAACACTCCCTGAGATTCTGCAATCAGCCGGATATGCGACGGCACACTTTGGGAAGTGGCATGTCGGTAGGAGCAATCCATCCACGCATGGCTTTACCGAAAATGATGGCGCTAACAACAATGGCGGTCCAGAGAATGTTCAGGATCCTGCCACATTGCAGACACCGAAAAATGCTGCCGCTGCTGTGGAGTTTGTGAAGAAACAGATCGCTGCAAAGAAGCCGTTTTATTTGCAGATTTCACAGTATGCGAGCAAGGCGGATGTCGACCAGGAGCGGATGGACACGGCACTTGCCGAGCTGCAGAAGGTGCTTAAAGAGTATGGGCAGGCTGAGAATACCTACATCATTTACACGACAGACCATGGAACACCCGGTCGTAATACACCATTCAAGGCGGGTAAGGGTTTTCTCACCGAGGGGGGTATCCGCGTCCCGTTTATCATCAGTGGCCCTAAGGTTGCCAAGGGAACGTTTGTGTCAACGCCAGTCAGCACAATGGACATTTTCCCAACGCTTGCCGAGCTGGCAGGAATTACGTCCTTGCCTAAGGACCTGGATGGCGAGTCCATTGTCAAGCTGTTCAGTGGAACAGGTGCTGAGCAGCCAAAAGTAAATCGCAAAAGCGATATGTACTTCCATTTCCCCCACTACGATATGAACAACGGTGGGCCTTGTTCGGCGATTGTCAGCGGGGATTACAAGCTGATTCGCTACTACGAGGATGACCACTTTGAGCTCTACAACGTCGTAACAGATCCAAGTGAGCGTCGCAATCTGGTTACGGACAAACCTGAACTCCTCAAGGAGATGACCGCGAAGCTTGAAGCCTACTTGAAGGCAATCAATGCTGGGATGGCGACAAAAAACCCCAATTTTGATCCCAACAAGCCATCCGATGGCGCTCCGCAGCGCGGTCGTAAGGGCGGGTTTGGTCCTGCTGAAGGCGTCCCTGGTGGTGGCGGAGATCGCGGTGGACGCGGCGGAGGCCGTGGTGGCCGTGGCGGAAATGGTGGTGGAGGCAACGGCGGTGGAAATGGAGTCTGGTGATGCGCACGTTGTTAAGCATTTTAGGTATTCGACAGGACCCGACGCAGCCTGAACGCCCACGAGGTGGTCAAGGTGGCGGCGGCGGACGTGGCGGTCAGGGCGGTGGTCAGGGCCAAGGCGGAGGCGGTGGACGTGGTGGTCAGGGCGGAGGTCAGGGCCAGGGCGGTGGCGGTGGACGAGGTGGTCAGGGCGGCGGTCAAGGCCAAGGCGGTGGCGGCGGGCGTCAAGGTGGACAGGGCGGACCTCCTCCCGTTTACAGAACCGATGTCCCCGCGCATGCCTACGACATCGTCATGGGAATGGTCGATGCAAATAGCTGCGTCATCAATGTCCTTTGCTACGCTGACCGCAAGGGTACGCTCGAACTCAGTCGAAAAGGCGGCAAGGTTGAACGAAAGCTCTCTGAACAAGCCTTTGCAAAGGATGTTCCAGTCGCGATTACGCTTGACAAACTGAGGGCATCCACTGAGTACACCTACAAAATATACTTTGATGACGGAACGGCCGCTGAGCGCTCCTTTGTGACGCAGCGAAAGCCGGGAGAGAAGTTTACATTTACGATTCAGG
>VFQT010002485.1_pt1 | contig 18798 bp, 22 predicted proteins | sample 3512381 | NCBI WGS metagenome assembly VFQT01 (sample SAMN10412376, study PRJNA504923) | tailings metagenome | isolation source: Relicate 2 Philex TSF3 active mining site | place: Philippines: Tuba, Benguet | collected 2017-08-29
CAGAAGATCGGCCAGATGGTGCGAGACGAAGTTACCGCGCAACACCGCGGCTCTTTTCAAAACTCCTCATTCCAGCAATCCCCAACATACCACTCAAAATAACCCATAGAGCGTCGGTATCTAACATAGGAGGAGGCTTTACTTCCCGCGGGACGATCTGTTCTGCTTGCATCCAAGTCCACGCCCAGACTAAAAGCGGGTAAGCAAGGAACTGATAGAACATCGCACCCGCACCAACCCAACCGATAGCGGGTCTCCAGCCAGCAACAAACATATTCTGGTTGGCAGCTTCGACCTTGTTAACTTCCATTTGGCCGAGGTCTATAGCCTGGTCGATGCGCTTGGCTTCTAGCTCAAGCTCCATGCGTTCTTTGTCGGAGGTGTGCAGGTCTCCGATAACCTTACCGACCGAATCAACGATGGAAGAGATTCCGAGCAAGTTCATAGCTTGAGCGTCCTGTTGATCCAACCTAACATGAACTTCATCTGGCTTCTGTCTCGCGTCACAATGTCTCGATAACGAGCAATCTTTGCCAGTGCGTAATAAGCCACAAATAGCTCAGGATTAGCTTGGTTGAGTGCTGATATGGTCTTAGGGCCAATAATGCCGTCTGGGGCCGTTTTGACGCATATCTGGGCAAGTTTGATGGATACGTGTACGCCAGCATTGACGGCAAAGTTAAAGAGAGACGAGGCTATAACGTCATGCGTTAAATCATCGCCTTTGATCTTGTTCCAGAAGTTCTCTTTATAGAAGTCTCGGACTAACTGTGTCGGAGGCGTTTCCTGGTAGTCAATGTGCTGCCAGCCCTCCCATTTTGGGTGCATCTTGCGAGCAATACCCGCGTAGGTCTGGCCGCCTCGGTCTCCCTGAACTTCGTGAAGGACGTAACCTCCCTCGTCCTCCATCATCTTATCAAACGCTTGTTCAAAGTTAGCCAACTGCTGCTCCTCGGAAATACGCAGTCCCCTCGATAACCTCAACGAGTTCAGGAGGTAAGAGTAGACCATCTCTGAAACATAAGACAGCAAAGCCTGAGCACCAAGGAACAGGATTATCTTCAATGTAGTTGAACTGATTGCCGTCAGGATCGGCCAACATGCCCGTAGACACGCCGTATCTACGCCCTCGATAGTCTCCCCATCCTTTGACCTCTAAGAGATGGGTATGCCCTGAAACCGTAGAGATGCCTGCTTTCAACGTATTGTTGTAGCCAGAGTGGATGCCTGAATGTTGGAGCCTGTGCTTAATCATGCAGATGTCATTAACCATGACAGACCAACTGACAGACCACTCCGGTAGATGATCCTTGAGCGTCGTTCCTTGGATGTTTCTGTACTCAGGAACTGCGCCAGCTAGCTTTCGATCAAATCGTATGTCATGGTTGCCTGTAGTCCGATGTAAGAAAGTACCTAGACCCTTGCAAGCCTTGACGATCTGATCCATATGCCACTGAACCGCTTCGAGTTCATCGCGTAGGCTTGTGACCGGAGACCAGTCCATAGGGCCAAAACGAGAGATTGACCCACCATCCAAAATATCGCCGTTTGCGATAATTGCTTTGGGCTTTAGGGTCTTGATGAGTTTTAGGATGGCATTGAACCCCGCCGAGGGCTCACCAGGCATAAAGTGAGCATCAGAGAATACGATTACATGCCCTTCGGCCTCTAATGTCGCTCGCTTGCGATTTTCAGGTAGCGTAAAACGAGCGTCTTTTGTGGGTAAAAGAATGTTGTATTTTTTCTCGATTGCCCTTCGTCGCTCGTAGACATTGCGAAGAGTAAGACCTATGCGGTCTGAAATCTTCGTCGGGCTTCCTAGTTCTTTCCAGACTGCGATGAACTCTTCATCTTCTGACTTTTTACGCACCGCCAAGCTCCGCGCTCTATGCTCTGGATCATCTTTCGCGGGATGACCAAAGACTGAGCAATTGAGTCGTCAGTTAGTGACTGACAAATTTTCACGCCCTGCTTGGTCTCTGCTAACAAAAAACCTATCGAGACAACAAGCGGAACCTGAAAGTCCTTGGCTTTCTCTGGGCTATCACCCCAACCCAGAGTGTCGTGGCAGGCATCTTCCCAAACTACTTTAACTATCGGAAGATTGTGCTTCATTCTTCTTATCTTTTATGGCATGGAACCATTTCCAGACAAGCCAGCCGGACTGTAACACAATGTAGAGCAAGGTAGCAACTGCCACCCATTCGTTTAATGTCAGACCGCCAACAGTTACTGCGGTTGTTATGGCTACAGGAGGTGCGGCTTTTGCAACCTCTGTGAGTACATCTGACTTCTGTTCCGGAGACATAACGACCTCACACAGCGACTTTACGAATAGCTCTTACGATTAAGGATTGGGTTTTAGCGTTATTGAACTGACTGCCGTCTAAGAAGTCAATTCTAGTGGCTGTTGTAAGACCAGCGCCAGGATTGGTGCTAGACCAAGTCCTCAAGTTAGTAGCAAACGCTTCTGATCCGCCAGACTGAAACGCAGCAACGCTTGTTTGTGCTGGCGTTCCTGTGGTGTAGTTAGAACCTCTAGAAGGCACTGAGTAGGAGTTTGTACCGTAGGAAGTGCTATTAGACTGTGTGGTTGGCTTGAGGTTGTAGTAACAAATTTCTAGCTCATAAAGAGCAGGTAGATACCAATCCGAGTAACCATTAATTGTTAGCGCAGCGCACCACTGAGCAGCAGGATAAGTTGCTGAGTCTAGCTCTGCTGTGTTCGTTGCTCCATCGTAAGTCGATAAGCCTAACGAGTCAGACGTATCCGATGTCTTGTAGTTAATACTGCTGTTTTGACCAGAGGCTTTAGGGGAGACTAAAAGATAGTAAGTGTTGCCACCGAAAGCTATCTTCCCTGCGTAGTAACCACCTTGCCAGAACTCACCGATGGTAGACGGGCCTCTAGCACCAGATCCTGGGCCAAAACCTCTAACAGACCCGCCACCTAATGCTTCTAGTAACGGCATTATGCGTACCGAGACTGTGAAGCCAAGACCGTAAACGTAGCCGATCCTGTCTTGATGATGGAATAGGAATACACATCAATCGAACTAGCATTGCCCGCTGTTGGAGCAGTACCACCTAACCATTTAGGTGTCACTGACGAACCATCAACCTGTACAGCAGAGTTGTAATAAGCAGTACTTCCATTAGTCACTAGAAAGGCACAGGTTAAGACTTCGCCTGTAGCCATTGCCGTATTCAGCGAGGTTCCAGAAGAGGCTCTAAAGTTGACTGTGAAGTTCCCAGAGGCATTTGTTGTGTAGTACAGGACACCTTGGGTTGTTGTGTCAAAGTTGATCGTACCTGTCGCTGCTGTTGCTGAGACTGTGATGGTCTCAACCACACCTTGTAGCTTTACACCAATCTGAGACGAGGTGGATGCTAGTGCTAACTGTTTAGCAAAGGTTGCAGCCTGTGAGGATGAGATAGTGAGTGCTGTTGTACCTGCTGTCTTGATTTCAAGAACGTCTGTGTTGTCAGACGTAATCGAGGTTCCAGCAGCAGCAGCATTAAGGACGTTAGCCATTATTTACCTCAACCCAGTTAACGGTTGCTTCATCCCAACTGTACATCTTCCCGTCTGTAGGCATCGCTACTGGAGCTTCCCACTGTGCGTTAGCGTTAAGCAACCAACTAGCAAAAGGCTTAGGCGGTACGAAAGCGTCTATATCTTCGCGGTAGGTGTAACCAATGCCTGCGTAGTTTTTACGCATGTTCCCGTTGTAGCTTGTCTGCTTCCAAGTACCACCTAGAATCTTCTCTAGGTGTGCAGCGCCAATATGCTCTTTCTCAACACCGGAAGCGTCAGACATATCCTTGTTATCAACGACAACCACTTGGGTTACAACGTTGTTCTGGTCAATCTTCGCGTAATGGCCCATCATTAACCTCTTGCAAAAGAACCGTGAAATTTATCGCGAGCCTCAATAGCAACAAGCTCTGCAAACTCTAAATCGTCATGCCAGCCAAAAAATGTACGCTTTCTGTTAATAGACATTTCCACTAGCCATTTTTTGCACTTTTTATCCCATCTAACATTTTTAACGCCGCTTGTGTTGTTTTTGTGAATTTTCCTATTTAAACAATTTTGCTGCTGCGTTACTTCTCTTAGATTTTCTATCCTATTGTCCGAGCGGTTGTTATTGGCGTGGTCTGTTATTTTCGGTAAATATCCGTGGTGATATAAAAAAATAAGTCTATGCAAAGGATAAACCTTACCATCAACTTTCATTCGTATATACCGATGATGGTTTGTGATTGGCGTGAACTTTGGTTGGTAGCCTTGCTTGGCGTACAGAAATCCATCACGGTACTCAAACAATTCCTTAAGACGTTCTTGAGTAGCCATTACGCCTCCAGCTTTAATCCGGTTAAATCCATTTCTTCCCCGACAACACCGACTGGGAAGGTATTAAACGATAGTGAGATTCTTGTGTCATCGCCTTCAACAGTCGGAACCATGTGAGTTAGCGATGAAGGAAACAGAATCAGCCTGCCTGCATAAGCCTCAAACCACCAAGACTCTGAGTTGTACAGGTTCCACTGCTCCGGTGGAAATTTGATCTGCTGCCAGCCATCACGGTAAAAGTAAATCCTGTCATCAGGGTTTGTCTGAACGTAAAACACGCCTGAGATGTAGCTATTAGGGTGTGCATGTTTGTGATGGTATTGCCCAGGCTCCGAGTAGTTGCACCAGCTTTGGGTCACCCTCAGGCTGACATTGTGTTTGGGATTGACTGTGCTTTTGAAGTAATCCGAGACGCTATCTTCAATGAACGAACGAAGTGAGGTCAGAGCAGGGTCACGCAGTACAAAGTTGTTTGTGCTTGTCGTGTTGCCCATGTTAGGTCTTGTCTCAAGCTCACGGATGAAGAACAACTCCTCATCGCTTAGAGGTCTACCAAGCTCCGCAAATCCTACAGGGGTTGGAAACAGATTATGCAATTGCATCTTCGATTTCCTTTTGCCTGATGCCCATTTCCTCTAATTGCTCAGGTAGCCAAATCGTAGGAATCATTTCTTCAAACTCTTTGATCTTGTCCATCACCCAATAGACTTCTTCTATGGAAGGGCATGGCCGTGGATCATCCCATCTCGTAAAGACGTTGTTACTGATTTCCCACTTTGCACCTGGACGAAGAAGGTGCATTGCTGTGTCAATCCCCAGAAACCTAAATACCTTTGTTGTCATATACCCTCTTATTGATTTATTTTTATGATAACGATACCGGAGCCGCCTGCGCCACCGGTTCCTGCGTTTCCACCGCCGCCGCCGCCGCCGCCGGTATTAGCAGTTCCATTAGTTGCTGGGCCTGTAATCGTACCGGCTCCGCCGCCACCCGTGCCACCTGAACCACCATTATTGCTAGGAGCTGTACCGCCAAATCTTCCACCTCCACCACCGCCAGCGTAGGTTGTTGACGTTCCAGAAATAGATGATGCCGTTCCATTCCCACCATTACCGCCGTTAGCAGACGTTCCAGCATCGCCAACAGCCCCAGCACCGCCGCCGCCTCCGGCACCTTGCCCACCAGCTTGACCAAGTCCGCCATTATTACCTTGCGAAGGACTTGTAGAAGGTGTGTTACCGGAGCCGCCCGTACCGCTATCTCCGCTTCCACCGCCCCCAGAACCTCCACTAAGCCCGTTTGCAGCAGTTGAACTGGCTCCTCCTCCACCGCCACCACCGGCTGAAGTAATGGACGAAAAATTGCTACTGCTTCCCGATGTCCCTGTTCCACCAGGAGTGGGATTTGGAAACCCCGCTCCACCGCCACCAACTGTTACCGTGTAAACACCATCAGAGTTTGGGCCACCAGTTGAAGAAACGCTTAAACCAGTTCCTGTTCTAAAGCCACCAGCTCCGCCACCTCCTCCGTGGCGACCACCACCGCCACCACCACCAGCAACCACAAGATAGTCAACACTGGTTACACCTGTCGGGCATTTCCAAGTGGTAGTGCCTTTGAACGTAAATACGGTTTGGCTTGGTACGGTGTACTTGAGGATAACAATGCCGGAGCCGCCTGCGCCGCCGCTACCGGCAGCACTTTGATAAGCACCGCCTCCACCGCCGCCGCCTGTATTTGCCGTACCAGCAGAACCGGAATTATTTGTTCCTGCTGCGCCAGCATTGCCACCACCGCCAGAACCACCAGAGCCAGCAGTACCGCCAAAAGCAGTGCCACCACCGCCGCCGCCAGCATAGGTTACAGAAGTACCCGTAATTGATGACAATGCTCCTGCTCCGCCATTTCCTCCAGCGGTAGACGTTCCATTTGATCCAGTTCCGGTAGTTGCATTAGCACCACCACCACCTCCAGCTCCATAATTTGGCCCGCTTCCAGAACCTGTACCACCATTGTTTCCTTGGCTAGGAGAAGTTGATGGTGTATTTCCAGCACCAGCGGAGCCAGGGCTGCAAGAACCCCCGCCACTACCGCCGCTACCTCCTGTTGTAGACGTCGATGCGTTAGCACCACCGCCGCCACCATTTGACGTTATTGATGAAAAAATTGAATCAGACCCAGTAACACCTCTAGATGGATATCCCGTTGCTCCAGCGCCCCCACCACCAACAGTAATTGTGTAATCCGTTCCGGCAGTAACGCTTAAACCAGTTCCAGTTCTAAAACCGCCAGCTCCACCACCTGCGCCTCTATCATAACCACCCCCACCACCACCAGCGACAACCAAATACTCAACCTCTGTAACACCAGCAGGGCATGTCCAAGTGGACGTAGCTGTAAAGGTTTGGACGATGGTGTAACCGCCTCCGCCACCGCCGCTACCAGAAAAGGCAGCGGCAATCATTGCCGATAATGCGCCAGCCATTAGGTTACTCCCGCACCAGAAACATACCAAGTATCAGTTGCTGTTTTCAGGCATGTTGCCAAGCCCTTTGTAGCCACTGTCCTGTTGCCTGTTGCTCCATTTGCTAACTGGAACGTAACGCCAGCACCAGAGATCGTAAGGTTGCCTGAGTTGTCATTCACCACAAGAATTGTTGTACCTACAGGAAACGCTACAGAGGCATTTGTAGGCACTGTCAGCGTGGCTGTAGAACCGCCTGTGAAGATCACATGCTTACCAGAGTCTGTAAGTACCAACGTATAAGCAGAAGCGCCACCAGAGGTCTGTGGTGCAGTCCTAAAGCCTACAGAGTTAGTACCGTCTACCGTACAGTTACTGAGTGTTCCTGATGTCGGTGTGCCTAAGATCGGTGTTACCAAGGTGGGCGAGGTTGCAAAGACTAGCGAACCTGAGCCGGTCTCGTCTGTAACCGCTGCTGCCAGGTTAGATGATGACGGAGTGCCTAACCAGGTCTGTACACCAGTACCCAAACTTGCAGACGTTATACCTGTCGCAAAGGACAGATTGCCTGAACCGTCTGTAGACAGAAACTGATTAGGGCTTCCATCTGTTCCTGGTAGCGTAAAGGTTGTATTCGATGAGGTGTTTGCAGATTGGACGGTTGTAGTCCCCGTTCCAGATGCGTTACCCTGAAGTTTGATTTTGCTCATAAGCTTATCCTAAGACCATCCAAGATTGACCATCTGGAACCGTTACAGCATACCCCGCTGCAACAGTCACCGGACTGACCGACAAACCGTTGGTATTGCTCGTTAATGTCACGTTAGAAGAAATAAGTATCTGCGATTCTAAGATAGGCCCGCCTGCTCCACCACCTGTTGCAGACAGAGTTCCTGCTGACAGACTTAACCCAGACCCTACGGTTACGTTACTGAATCCACCTGTGCCATTATTTGCCAACAACTCAGCATTTGTACCCGTAGGAGCAGGCGCAGCGCCAATCGTGTTGTAGGACAACGTTACTGCCGTTGAACCGTTAAACGTAGTTCCTGATGCAGCACCAGACCCAGAGTTGTTAAGGGTTAGCGCGTTAGTGGTTGTGCCTCCACCACCAGCAGGCGTAGCCCAGGTTCCATCACCTCTCCAGAAGGTCGATGAAGATGCTCCGGTTCCTGAATTCAGGTTTGTAACAGGTAGATTCCCTGTAACTCCTGTGGCAAGTGATATTTGAGGAATATCAGCAGCAACTAATGCCCTAAATGTTGGCGCTCCAGCCGATCCGTTGGGCGAAGCAAGTACATAATTCGCTGTCTTGCTCGCATAAGGGTTGGTTGTATCACCGTACGCAGTTGCAAGAGCAATCGTTCCTGTAGAAGTGATTGTCCCGCCACTTAGTCCCGTACCTGCTGTGATTGATGTTACGCCACCAGCGGCAGCGGCCCAAGTAAACGCGGTACCGTTCCACTGTAGGTAAGTTGATGAGGTTGTCGGGGCATCAATAAACGATGTAGCGCCAACGCCCGTTTGGTACGGGATTTTGTTAGCAGCGCCACCAGAAATATTCTGTGCGCCTGTCGCAACCGTTGCAGATGAAGAGCTTCCCGTAACTGAAATCGGCCAAGTCCCGCTTGCGTTTGTACCCGTTGCGGCTGCAGCACCTATTGTGTTGTAGCTGATCGTTCTTGCTACAGAACCATCGAAGGTCGTTCCAGAAGCAGCACCAGAACCAGAGTTATTGAAGGTCGCAGCATTGGTTGTTGTTCCGCCACCACCGCTTGCAGCCGCCCAGACAAAGCCTGATCCATTCCACGAAAGGTAAGTTGAACTTACTGTTGGGCCTGCAATGAAACTCGTCGTTCCCGATCCTGTTTGGTAAGGGATCTGGTTTGTCCCACCGCTTGCAAGATTGGTTGCTGTTGTCGCACTTGTTGCACTTGTTGCGCTATTAGCCACGCCTGAGATCGAGATCGACCAGGTTCCTGTTGCCCCCGTCCCGTTGATCGGAACGTAATCTGTGCCCGACACCGCATTGGCAAAGCCACCTGCGTTATTACCTTTAAGAATCGCTGTTCCGGTTGTGGCCGGTGCGTAGTCGATTCCCGATGATGCGGTAGCAAACGCTCCTGCACCATCACCCTTAAGGATGCCCGTTCCTGACGTTGCAGGGGCATAGTCTGTGCCTGACGTTGCCGCATAGATAACACCGCTTACAGCCTTCAATACGCCAGTCGTAGAAGCCGCTTTAACTAACTTGCCTGTCGTACCGTCAAACAATGCAATCTGGTTTGCAGTCGCAGAAGATGGGCCTACAACGTCACCCGTTCCAGCGGGAGTCGCCCAGGTTAAAGCCGTTCCATTCCAAGAAAGGTATGTGCCTGAGCTAGAAGGCGCAGTTACAAAGCCTGTCGTGTTAGCCGCAGTCTGTACGGCTAGACGATTAGCAGCACCACCGGATAGGTTTGTCGCAGTTGTCGCTGAGGTCGCTGTAGTCGCACTGTTAGCAGAACCAAGGATGTCGATATTCCAGGTTCCTGTAGCACCAGAACCCGTCGTAGAAGGTACTCCGAGGTTCGTACGAGCGTCAGTGATGTTAGATGCACCTGTACCACCATCTGCTACAGCAAGGTCTGTAATCCCCGTTATTGAGCCTCCAGAGATGGAGACCGAATTAGCCGCTTGTGTCGCCATAGAACCCAAACCAAGGTTCGTTCTGGCTGTGGACGCAGAAGATAAGTCAGAGAGGTTATTTGCGCGGTAAGCGTAAGTCGTGTCTTGACCTGTGGCCGTAACACCTAAGTTGGTTCTTGCGTCGGTTGCATTAGATGCACCAGTACCACCGTCAGCAACCGCTAGATCGGTAATCCCTGTAATCGAACCACCCGTAATTGATACGCTTGATGCTGCCTGCGTAGCAATCGTTCCTAGACCTAGATTTGTGCGGGCAGAAGAGGCAGAAGAAAGATCGGAAAGGTTGTTAGACCTAAACGCGTAGGTTGTGTCCTGACCAGTCTCGGTTACGCCTAAGTTAGTCCTTGCGTCTGCTGCTGTTGCAGCACCTGTACCACCTCGTGCTACGGTTAGGTTTCCTGTCGTACCCGCAACAATAGGGAGTCCTGTTGCATTCGTAAGAGTCAGGGATGTTGGTGTGCCAAGGTTAGGCGTTACTAACGTCGGAGATGTAGCCCTTACAACATCACCAGTCCCCGTGACAGCACCAAAAGACAGGTTACCTGACCCGTCTGTGCTCAAGACCGTGTTAGCAGCACCATCAGCAGAGGGAAGAACGAAGGTTACGTTAGAGGCTAGAGAAGCAGCAGAACGTAACTCGGTGTAATTAGAACCGTTGTCTGCATCCTCACCTAGTCGAATGCGAGCAGCATTGGCCGTTACGCCTTGGACTGTAAGAACATCAGAAGAGGTAAACGTATCGCCATCGAGTCCAGCCTGTTGATTCTTAAGCTGACTCATCAACTCCCGTATAGCATTGTTGATGTTACTAGGCGCACAACCTTCGGCAATGTCGATACCGTCGATGTCGGTGTTATTGCCTGGAGTTGAGGAAAACTCAGAGATCTTTGTCTTTGCCATGATTACTCCGCTTGCATCCCAGAAATCAACGGTGCAAAGCCTAGATCCTCAGCTTTCTTCCGTAATGCCTTAGAAACAGGCTCTACCGTCATTTTAGATGCTTTCTGCATCATTAGCGAAGCTAATTTCGGGTCTAGCATTGCCTCGACCAAAAGTTGACTTACTTTTTCATCAGGGATTTTGTATAAAAAGTTCAGTGGTAAGGCTAAGGACTTGACCGTAGCTGTATCTGCAAGCACATCAGAAAACATAGAGCCAATCAGATTTGCAGTCGAGAAGTTCTTAAAGGTATCCGACCCTGGTCTTTGGGCAACAGCAGACGTTAACGAAGCAGTCCTATCAAGGTCTTTAATAAGATTGTCGAGCATGGTTGCCTGACTCTGATTCAGAGTCCTGTTTATTTCTTGTGCTCTGTTAACAAGTTGGCTACGTAGCTTGGCTTGACTAAAAATCGGAATAGCAGACGGGCCGCTAGTAATATCTGGGGCGGCAACCGTCGATCTCCTGCCAATGTCTTGCAACAGTTCAGCTTGGCTTATTGGGACTGATTGGCTCCTGTACTCAGCCAAATACGATTTGAACCCAGGCGCACTTCGTTCAATAACGTCATCAAGAACACCCCTAATCTGAGCCAACTCTCCAGCAGCAAGCCTTAGCCTAAAGTCCTCTTTGTCAAACTTTCCTTCAATGGCTGAGTTGATGTCTTTTCGTATCCCGTAAGCCCTTTGAGGTGTCAATGGCGCTTCTTCTACGTCTTTAATGAGGCTTTGCACAAACTTCATGGCATCGCGTACAGGCTTAGAACCGCCTGTCTCTCCTCTAGTCACTGAAGTTATTGCGCTTCTCACGGGGTTTAGCGCGTCATAAGACATGGGCCCAAACTCTTTTTGGGCTAAGAACGCTTCTTCACGCATAGGCTTCGTTGAAGATGCTCTCATGCCCTTAAGAAGGTCAATATATTCCTGCCCTTCTCCAGCCTCACGAGTAAACGCTTGCGACCTAGCAAGGTTCTGCTGCGCTACGCGCTGACCAAGTAGATTCTGCATATCAAGAATCTTAGCTACAGGAGTTTGCAAGCCTAACAACCCTGGGTCTCTCGCAGCCTCAGCCATAGTTGGCATTGACCCAGGAATGTACTCGGGAGCATTTTGCATCCTTGCTGCTGCCGTCTCAGGTATCGTTGCAAACCTATTTAAGACGTTACCAACAATGACTTGCCTACCTTGCTCGGTAAACGGTTGAACTGCCGCTTTCACCACTTGAGTGCCTGCTCTAGCCGCAGCAGGAGCGCCAGATGGAGCCATAGACCCAACAATACCTAATCCTGCTTGAGCAATAGGAGGCAACCCTTCTTCTCTTGCCAAACCAGACGCTCCCGCGCCTGTTAGTGCAGCAATACCCTGCGCTCTTGGGTCTCTTGCTAGAGTTGCAGCAACCTCTCGCGTTACCGGACTGGTTGCTACCCTTTGCAAGCCTTTTGCCGCTTGCACTGCGCCGCCAGTGCCAACAAGGGCAGAAGCGACGTCTTGAGTAACACGCTCTTGTGCTGTTTGCGGTTGCGGGAGAATCCTGTTTAACAAGTCCTGCACTGTTTGGCTAGGAGGTGCGGCAACTTGTTTGCCAGCAACCATATTAACGAGTCCCGTTATAGGATCAGCTAGCATTGTAGGAAGCGCAGTTAAACCGCTTACAGCAGCACGAGCAGTCAAGCCTAATTGCCTTGCAACGCCCCCTGGAGAAACCTCTGGCTTTGCTTCCGCTTTGGCAAGCATCTCGTCAATAGGCTTTCTAACCGATTGAACTTGTCCAGCAGCAACAATAGCTCGCAAGCCTTCATCAGACACTTTAGACATATCACCAGAAGCAATCGCTTCTAGGTCTTTGTCTGATAATTTGCTTAAGTCCATTATTGGCCTCGCGGTTTTAATCTCTTGGCAAGTTCTTCTTGCGCCGCCTTAACAAGATCGACAGGAGCGCTTACTGCTTTCGGAGCCTCAGCAGCCGTTTCTGTTTTTGCTGCGCCTGTCACCTCTTTTGGCCTTCCTGCCGCGACATTACCCATGTCGGTAATGATGCGTGACAATTCAGACGCTTGTTTATCAATTGCTTTTTTGCCTGTAAACACACCCGTCACGGTCGTTGGGTCTACCACTAACTGCTCAATGATTGTTAAGTCAGGCCCGTTAAGAACACCAAGGTTATAGGCTTCTTTAGCCTGCAATTGCATGTTTCGATACTTAGCTTGGATGTCCGCGCGTTTAGCGGGGTTCATCGCGTCTGTAGTCTTAAACGAAGAAAGCGAATCTCTAAACTCCTTGATAGCGTTTACAGTGTTTTGTGCGCCAATAACTTGTTTTTGCTGCGCCTCTGGCAGTTTGCTAGCTGCACCCATAACAGGTTGGCCACCTGCGCCTTGCACTGGTATTGCTGGCATTCCAGGAATAACCGGAACGTACACTTGCCCTTCAGGAGTATCAACAACCTTATATGCGCCGCGCTGAGACTCAATGTTTGCAAGGTTAAGTCTCTGGCCTTCCATGCCTACGCGCTGGCCTTCATAAGCAAGTTTTTGTCGCTCAATCTTTAGTCTCTCTTCATCAAGCATGATTCTTTTAGCTTCAGCTGGGCCGATATTTAGCTTGACTGATCCTGTAATCACACCCGTGTTTTTATCCCTGAATCTAATCTCGTCCCCTACATTGATCTGCTCTTCATTAGGTAACGGAGAAGCGTTAACAACCTTCATTGCGCCTGTCTTACTAAATTGGACAAGAGTAGGCCTACCACCAATCATTACCGTTGAAGGTGTTGTCGAGTATTCCTGTTTTAATTGTTCCGAAAGAAATTTAAGACCGCCTTCTCTACCCATCGCAGCAGCAATCATGCGTTGCTCAGGAGTTAACTCTCCAAATGGGGTTGTTGCTTGTTTGGCTTGTTCAAACCTCGTCGCAGCCTCAGCCGTTGGGCCTGTAGTGCCCATCGCTCTTCCAGCCATGTCGGTTGTTTGTTCTGCTGTAGGAGGCATCAATAACCTGTTGAACAACTCTTCTTGCCTACGTTTTTTTGCGGCCTCTTCCAACTGCATACCGATCATCTTGTCCTGCACTGCTTGCTGCATTGCACCACGGTAGGCTTGCTGTCCTGCCTGTAGACCTTGGGCTACAAGTTCACCTGTAGACCTGCGGACAGGACTTCTTCCTGATCCAGCAAGCAAGGTAAGACCGAGGTTTAGCAACCCTTGGTCTTGCGCCTGCTGCCTTAGTTTTTCCTGTTCATCTGCGCCTAATAAACCTCCCATATAGGAAGGCATCTGACCAAACACACCGCCAAGGAAGTTGCTAGTTGACACTGTTATCTCCCAAGCAAACCAAGCAGGCCGCCAGCAGCAGCACCAATACCTGTGCCCAAACCAGGAACCATGCTACCTAGCTTTGCCCCAGTAAGTGCGCCACCAAGTGCGCCAGCAAGCGGGTTAGAGTAAGTCGGCTGGATAGTCTGCTGCCCCATAGGAGCGCCGTAGGCAGAACTCAAGAAACTCTGTAAGTTCGAGTAAGGCTGCTGTTGTTGATAGTTGAACTTCTGGATTGCGTCTGCAAGTGCCGCTTGTTGGTACTGCTCTGCTGTCTGACCAACCTGTGCGAGTTGTGCAATATCCGTGTAGTCCTGCGCTGCCATGCCTGGCGCAGCACCTATTGCTGCCTGTTGTCTTGCTCGCTCTTGTTCGTACAAGTTAGCACCCAAACCAAGCGCAGACATCTGTCTTGCTCGCTCATCTCCATAGTTCTGATAAGCAAGCTGCCCCGCCTGACTGGTTAGCGCATTTGCTAGCGCACCTTGTGCCCTTGCTTCTTGGCTCATAAGTGCTTCGTTTGTGCCGTAACGTCCAGAGGCAGAAGCCTTAGACCGCATTTGGTTGATAGCATCCTGATAAGCCTGAGAAGCCTGCGCGAACCCAGGTTGTAGTGCTTGAGTCAAATAAGGATTAGGCCCAAGGAAACTTCCGCTTAACGTGTTTTGTAGAACAGGGTTGAATTGGCCTTGCAAGGTTGCCGCTTGGACCCCACCAATCTGACTTGCTAACTGTTGTTGCGCCAAAGGTACAAGTGGGTTTCCTTGCATAGCCCTTGTTTGCATAGCAGAAAGCGCAGCCTGCGTCTGTTGGGATGGGCCAACGTAGGTTTGGCCTGTGTAGGCTTGTGGGCCTCCAGTAGCGTAGAGACGTTGAGCCTCGGATAGACCATATTGGACATAAGGGGCTTGAGACGGGTCTAATTCCGTCCTCGTCACCGTGTTTGTTGAGCCACCAGACATATCAAACCTCTCTTACCCACTTACGGGGTCGAAAACCTAACGCCTTAGCTTTGCGATCCCAGCCTTTACGCCACGAATCAAAGCTGATAGTCCTTGCGCCACCTTCTCTCGCAAGAACGAGAACATGATCCATGCCTGCATCAAAATCTCCCTTGCCATAAGCGCACCAAATATGCAAATTATCGCTGATAGGCTGAAGAACAACAAACCCGCAAGGATAACTGTCCTCAAAGTACATCCAAAGAAGTGATCGTCCCGCAAAACAGTCTGCGTAAATGTCCTCCGGTATCCACTGCTCCGGACTTTTCTTGAGAATGACTTCCAATCCTGCCCTAACGAACGGCCAAATCTTCCTAAGTTCTTCGGGTTTGATGTATCTTGCATTCATCCCACCACCACATACCCGTAGGTCTTACTGGAGGTTGCATTCGGGAAATGAGTAATCGTCGCAGACCCGTTCGTAACGCTAGAAACATACACCCCGCCGTTAGAAAACCCCCCAACAAACTGCATCGTGGCAATCACAGAAGGAGTCGCAGGCCGAGTAGGGCTCGTCTGAGCGGGGATTTGCTCGATGATGACAAGCGTTGAGCTTGTAGCCCACATTAACTCGATGTAATCGTTAGCAGCAAGGTCTACAAAGAGGTTCAGCGCAGCAATAACATGGCCCTTTACTGACCCATGCTTAGAATCAATCGAGAATCTTGAGTTCGAGTCAGCAATATCAGTCCCGTTCTTCCTAACCCATACGTCTACATCCTGGATCTGCGAGTCATCGTTAGCAAACTGGATCGAGAACTGAAAGTTGTACTTGCCAGCAGCCCTAACATTGATTCGACTGGAGTTAGAAAGGTAGACATTGTTCGTTAAATCGGTATTAGAAAGCGTAATCGCATACGCTGTTGTTGTGCTTGCAGCAGACTGGTCGTTAACGTCATAAAACGAGCCATACGGGATCGAATCACCGTAAGCAGCAGCAGAGTAAGGGACAAGAATAATCTTGCTTTCTACCCCTATCCTTGCGTCTGTTATCGTGGTTGTGGTGGCGTTTCCTGTGTTGAGCGTTACTGTTCCGGTGTTATTCGTCTTACCGTCCATGATGCCACGGACAATCTCAGCAACGGCTCGTTGGTCGCCACCAAAAGGAGGTAGCGTCCGGAAGATCATCGCATCCCCTGCGGAATAATAGTTACATCTAAACCTACCGCAGACGACCAGACCCCAGTAGGGATTGCTTTCACTCGATGATAAGTCCCCGCCGAGCGTAATCCGATACGGTTATCGGTGTTGCTGGAATAAGTCGAGCCTGTAAAGTCTGTTTGTTGGTTCAGCCTTCTACGAGAGTTCACTTGTACCGAGCAAGAACCACCGTCAATAACAGGACGAATCAACGTCATCACTGAAGGCATGTCGTTTAGGGATAGGTCTGGGGTAACAATGTTTGCAGTCAGAGCAGACCCAGAGAAAGCCACGATTTTCGTGCCTAGCGTCCCTGTTAATAGATTCGATGTCACCGTATAACCAAAGGAGTCTAGGCTTGCAGGTAGCGTATCAATACTCCCGTATGCGTCTAGTTGCTCTAAGGTAAGACCCGATGATGAGGTTGTTGTGATTGCTGTTGAAGATGCAATCGTATCGACGTTAACTTCAGCGTAAGACCACTTAGAGAGGTTGAAGTTGTAGATCAAAAGCGCAGTCGTCTGGTCTACAGTCTTAAAACACCAGATAACAAGGTTTTTAAGCGGGTCTACAGCAGCAGACATCGTGGATAACTGCGATATATCCACCGTGTTAAAGAACCAACGATCAACCTTCTCGACCGAAATAGACTGCACAGTTTGCCCGTTACAGACGTAAAACCCGTCATCAGACAGAAAGAAGCTAGACCCTGCGTACTGAATGATCGAGTTGGGTTCCATGCACCCTAACCCTCGTGAGATCGTGTCGAACTGAAATACAAGCGGGCTACCAACGTAAGACATACGGACAACTGCACGATCCATAAAGACAATACCGAACTCGCCTCCGGTTATGCCCTTGACATGCCCACCGTCTGGGATGTCCTGGTAGTCCGATTGTGTCGCAGCCGATGGTGTCCAGTCAGTCTCATCACCTAGCGCGCACCACTCCACGCGATTAGGGTAGACCGTTGACCCATTATTAAAGCCAGCAACTACAAAGTCCCTGACCGTCGTTACATACCTAGACTTAGGCGCAGCAGCACCAAGGTCTGCAAAGAGCGTAGATGTACCCATGAGATAACCTTGAAGCCTGTCTCCTCCGTTAGCCGCAATCACTCGATTGCCAAACTGAGTAAAGCGCCATTTTTGGTCTGATGGTGTTGTGTAACCACCAGCCTTAGAGATGTCAGAAAGGCTAAGGTTAGTGTTTAGCTTAAATAACTTGGTGTCGCCGCCAGCAAAGACAGTGACAGCCTCGCTAGGCGCAGCAGCCGCAACCACAGAGTTAAGCGTCTCAGCAGCAGCATTAGACCACTCAGAAGGCGTAGACAAAGGCCCGTAACCAACTTGCTGAGGAATGACGTTCTTAGCGTCTACAAGCGCACCAGCAACCCCAGGTTGATCCGGTAGCCACTCGCCAAAGTTCACTCTCATCGCTTCGCCACCGTCATGGTTAGCGGCACACCTGAATACTGACTCTCTTCGTCAGACCTTGTTAGCGAGAAGATGGCACGATCATAAAGCGTACCCCAGGTTTGTAGCCTGGGATCGTTCATCAGGTAAGGCTCTGCTTCGCCTAATGACGCGTAGAGAAGTGCGTCCGGACAGGTCGTAAGCCAGAGATTTGTCGTGTTGCTTGTAGAAAGAAACGCAGGGGAGGCGTAGTACAGGATCTTGATCGTGTAAGTGCTGTCAGGAATTGGGGCAAGCTGAATCGTAGACCCAAGGACGGTATAGAAAGCCGGTACACCACTTTGGTTCGTCCTACCGTTCCGAATGAAGATGCTCGGCGTTGAGAACGTAATAGGGAAGTCGGGGTCAGAGTCAACGTACACATCCCTTGCTTGCAAGAAGTCACTAGGGAGGTTAATTGTCGCGACTCCACCGGTCGCCGTAACCGATGCTTGCGTAAGCATTTGCCGCAAGCGTAGATCTCTACGGAGTCGAATCTCTGCGAGTTGGATGAAGTCAGAAATCGCGGAAGTAAGATCATCTCGCGAGAGATAGTTAGCTATCGTTGTTTGTAGTTCGCTGTAGGTGCTTAGGGCCATATTCGACATCGCTCCACCGGTATTCGTGCGTCCCGATGTGTCCTATTTCGAGGCTCAATTCGTGATCCACGAAAGTCTTTATCCCGTGGTCTAAGGCTTTCACGCAAAAATGCACATCTTCGCCAATTAGACCACCCGCCCCCCATACTACATCAAACCAAGGTTGCGGCATAGCCTCAAACACAGACTTATGGGTTAGCACAACCCCAAAACCCACAGCAGTCACCTCTTCGATACCCTTCTTTCCTCGGCTCTCGATTTTCTCGAAGATCTCTTTATCCTCGTGAAAGTTGATCGCCGTCGGAAGAACAGGCTTACGTCTTGTGACTGCATTAACCCCAACGATCTTTTGCCCGTGTGCTAACAGTCGTTCTAACGTGTTCTTTGGGAACCTCATATCCGAGTCCACCCAAAGGATGTACTCAGCACCGTCTGCTAACGCTTCTTTGGCTAATGACTCTCTTTGACTAAAGATGAGTGTCCCAGGTGCGGTATATAAGAGGAACGATCCACCTGTTGTCGCACATCTATTGGCCCCGTCGTATGCTGCCAGACGAGCCATATCAAAGGCAGTCCCCGTCATCATCGTGTCCCGACATGGAACACAAAAGGCTATCTTCATACTTTCCCTGGTCTAGTTCTGAAGTGTCTGTTCTCTGGGTCGTTCATCCACGCCCTGAACTTCTTCTCGTCTGCGATAGCAAAGCCTCGCATGATTCCTTGTTTATTTAGGTCGTCAACCACCGCAAAGGGTAGTTGAGCGTATCGAGTCCACTCGCCCCAACGCTCACGCTCGTCTGTTGCGTTATAGAGCGCTTTGTTCTGCTCGACAATATCCGTTATGT
>VFQT010002488.1_pt1 | contig 18783 bp, 21 predicted proteins | sample 3512381 | NCBI WGS metagenome assembly VFQT01 (sample SAMN10412376, study PRJNA504923) | tailings metagenome | isolation source: Relicate 2 Philex TSF3 active mining site | place: Philippines: Tuba, Benguet | collected 2017-08-29
CAGAATCGGCGCATCACCGCGAGGGGACTCCATGAAATTCACGACCTTGCTCGCCATCGCGACAGCGATCGGCGGCGCCGCTGCTGCGCCTGCCTTCGCGCAAGACACGCCCGCGCCGACGACCGCGCCTGAAGCAATGCAAGCGTCCGGCTTCTATGCCGGCGGAGGTATCAACCTGTATTTCCTCGATCGCGACGCGGCCGCCTCCGGCATGCCGATCATCTTTGAGGACCGGCCCTCGCCCGGCGCCTTCATGGGCCGCATCGGCTATGCCTTCAATGAGAACTTCGCGGTCGAGGCTGAGCTCGGCTTCGGCGGCGCCCGCTCTGAGTTCACGACCTCTGGCGGCGGTGCAGATGGCGAGATTGGAATCGACTCGCCGATTGGCGCGCATGTCGTTCTCTCGCTACCGATGGGGGGCGGGGGTTATCTCCTGGGTAAGGCTGGCTATGTCAGCGCCAATGTCTCCCGCGAGTATCTCGGCGTTGACTATCCGGACCTCGACATCAGCGGCGCGGCCTTCGGCGTCGGTGCAGGCCTTCGCTCCGGCGCGTGGGATTATCGTTTCGAATATGCTTTCATGTCCGGCGGGGATGCCGGTGATGGCGGCGTGCTTGGCATGTTCGTTCTGAACCACTTCTAGGCGCATCGCTACCAGCGTCGAAAATGGGGTGGCTGCCGCGGCAGCCGCCCCTCCTGGTAAGTCCGATCAGCGCTCGTCCAGGCCAGCCACGTCGTGACTTGCATCGGCGCGATATCGCCAGCGTCCATCACGCATAACGCCCTCCACACGAAGACAGGCATAGGGGCGCTCCGGCCGATTGTCGGCGTCGCGGCTGTCGATCGGCCAGGTCTTTCCGCATGCACGCTGGCGGCACCAGCAAGCTTCAGCCGCGATTGCATCGGGAGCGGCCGTGCGCTCCTTGAAGATCGTGGGCCTACCCCCTCCCTGCCTCAGAAAGGCAAGCGCGGAGCCAGATTCGGTCAGGAGCTGCTCGGCGCGATAGGCATCGCCGAGTACATCGGCGAGCGCATCCGCATCGCCAGCGAGCATGGCCTTCGCGAAGGCGTCGGCCGTCTCGATCGCCGCGGCGAGATGCGGCCAGTCCTGACCTGCGATATCAAGATTTCCGCCCCTCCCGCCCGGCATCCGTCGCTTCAGCTCAGAAGGCTCGAACGCGCCTGTCGTGCTCATGAACATGAGCATCGCGCCTTCCGGCTTCGCGCAACCGAGGACGCGTCCATGTAGGCTGATCCCCGGTGCGCGCAGCTGCGCTGCCACAAGCGTTCGCTCCAAATCGGCGCATTCGGTGACACGTCCGACGAATGATCCGCGCCATGCGCCCGGCAGCTGCCCGAGCCCGTCGATATAGCCACCAAGCGATGCGGCATTGAGGCCATATACTGCGTCGACGTCGCGATAAACCCGCTCGTCAGAATAGAGCCCGTCGACCACCACGCACTTGCCCATCCACGCTGACGGGGCAGCCGCGATGTCGGCGATGTCCGCCTTCTCCGAGTTGTCCACTGTGCAGACAGCCGACCGCGGCACGCCCTGCGCACCGGCGCCTCCGGATGTGGCCGCGAGGATCAGGAAGATGGCGAGTGCGATGCGTCCCATGCGGCATCGCTAGCATGCGCCAGCCTCGGCGTCAGGCCCAGCTGTCGAACCTGAACCAGCCGCTCATCGGCCAGTCGAAGAGGCAGGGCTCCTCGCGCGTGCCCGCGCCGATATTGTGCGCGATCAGGGGCTGGCCGTCCCGAACCTTGCGCGTCACCACGCCGATATGGGGTAGGCCCCCGCCCGTCAGTCGCCAGCTGATAATGTCGCCGGCGCGATAGTCGGCGGCGACCTTGCTCAAGGTGCGCGATCCGCCCCTCCTTCTGAACAGGGTTTCGAGATTGGGCACACGGCGGTGATCGATATTCCTGTCCGGCTTGGTAAGTCCCCACATCTTCGGATACGCAGCAAAGCTCGCACGCATGTCCTCATGCACCTCGACCTGCAAGTCGACGCCCGCATGGCGGAAAGCGCGGATGACCGTGTCAGTGCACACGCCGCGATCATCGGACACATCGCCGCCAGGGTAGGCTAGCCTGACGTAAGCGGGATCGTAGATCTCGAACTTCTTTGCGCGCAGCTCTGCGCCAATCGCCACTTTCTGTGGAAAGGACAAGTCGGCAGCGGTGGCTGGCTGCGCTTCGGCATGAACCGGCAGCAGGGCGCCGCCCAGACCCACAAACACCTGCCTTCGGTCGAACCGCATCATGCCGGACCCCGTGCGTACACGATGTCAGCAAGCCATGTGATTGCGGCAGCGGGACGACCGAAACCCGGCGGGCTCTGTCTGCAACTGCGTTACAGCTTGGTCAGCAGTTTCACGATTCCGCGCTCGGTGAGAATGATCAGGACGCCGCCTGCAATCGTGATCAGCATTCCCAACGAGATGCCGAAGCCGACAAATTGCAGAAAGCCCATTCGACCGGCGGCGCCGAACGCCTCTCCGAGCTCGCGGATCTGGCGAAGACCCTCGGGGGCCAGCATGCCCGCGATGATCGGAAGCAGGATGGGACCGGCGACCGCTGCAGCAGCGGTGATGATCCGTAGCTGGCCCACCATCTTGTTGCTGGTCAGCTCGAAGAAGATCAGGACACCTGCGAGAACCGGAATGGCGAATAAGGCGGCGATGAAAATCGCGCTGAGGCCAAGACCCGAGCCAAAATCGCCCGTGATGTTCCCAAGCGCTTCGAGCGTGCCGAGATACCCCGCGATCAGCGAACCAAGTATAATCACGCCGGCCCACAGCACGTAGGGCTTGGCGAGAATGTTGGCCACAGCCGGATTGGCCGCCATCGCGGAGAGATCGAGGCTGGCCGCGGCGGGCACGGCGTAAATGTCCTTCGCCGCATCGGCTTCGACCTGGAAGTCAACGGCATCACCCGCCTTGAGCGCAGCCGTGCCCCGGTTGTCAGCACTGACAAACGTGTAGCGCTTGCCATCATCGCCGGTGATCGCACCTGTACCGGCGGCCGCATCGTAGCCGAGAACATTACCCTTCATGGTCGCGCTCTCCTCGTTGCAGGCACCTTAAATTCACGGTTTGTCTTACAGATTGGGGCCTTATCCACAATCAGAATATGGAAATCGCCATCCGGTCGCTTGCGCCATTCGCAAGTGAGGCGCGCTTCGCCAAGGCGCGTGCGTGCTTAACGAGATCTCAACCCGTTTTCCTGTCCGCCCGACACCGCGCGTTAAGCTTGATCGTGCATAAACGGCACAACCAGAAAACTGACCTATTGGTGGGCCCGCGTCATGTTCCAGATCATCGGAGTGGTGGTCGTCTTTGTGATGGTGTTCGGCGGCTTCATGCTCGCCGGCGGCCATTTCGACACGATCATCAAGGCCGCGCCCTTCGAGATGATGATGATCGGCGGCGCCGCGATCGGCGCTTTCCTGATCGGCAACTCGTTCAAAACGGTGATGGCGGCAGCCGGCGGCTTCGGCAAGATTCTCGGCGGCGCGAAGTGGAAGGCCAAGGACTACACCGACCTGCTCTCATTGTTGTTCATATTGACAAAGACAATGAAGACCAAGGGCGTTGTGGCGATTGAACAGCATATCGAGAACCCAAAGGAATCCACGATCTTCCAGAACTATCCGAAGATCCTGAAGGACCATTTCGCCACGGATCTGATCTGTGACACGCTCCGCATGATGACGATGAACCTCGAAGACCCGCACCAGGTCGAGGAAGTCATCGAAAAGCAGATCGAGAAGCATCACCACGAGGCCCACAAGGCAAGCCACGCGATCCAGAACATGGCTGACGCCCTGCCCGCGCTCGGCATCGTCGCGGCCGTGCTCGGCATCATCAAGACAATGGGCGCGATCTCGCAGCCGCCGGAATATCTCGGCAAGCTGATCGGCTCCGCGCTCGTAGGCACATTCCTCGGCGTGTTCCTCGCCTATGGCTTCGTTGGACCGTTCGCCGCTCGCCTCGGCCAGGTGATCGATGAGGAAGGCCAGTTCTACAAGATCATCAAGGACGTTCTGGTCGCACACCTGCACGGTAACGCGGCGCAGGTTTCCGTGGAGATCGGTCGCGGCCAGATTCCGAGCGAAAGCCAGCCGACCTTCGCTGAACTCGAAGAAGCCCTCAACGCCGTCTCGGTCTAACGCATCCTCCCCGAAAGACGCGGACGGCCCGGGCTCCGACCCAGGGCCGTTTGCATGAGCGCCGGCGTACATGGGATAAAGGCTAGACGATGCGCTCCCCATTGAGCGCAAGCGCCGCCCCACAGAGATAGACCGAGCCGCAGACATAGACGCGGTCCGCCGCCTTGCGCGCCGCCATGACCGCCGATGCCAAATCGGGGGCGATGTCGGCTCGGCCGCCCCTCGCCTCGATTGCGCTTGCCAGGGCCTGCGGGTCGGCGCCGGGCCCGCCCTCCTGTCCCCCGCTGTCTGGCAGCGGACAAACGAAGAACCGCTCAGCCGAATTCGCGAGTTCCGTGATCACGGTCTCGACATCCTTGGCTGCCTGGATAGCCAGCACGATCGCCACGCGATCCTCGCCGCAACTTGCAGCGATCGCCTCGGCCAGCGCAACGACGCCGCCCGGATTGTGCGCGGCATCCACCCAGACCTGGCCATCGCCTGCAAGCGGCCCGGGCTTCAACTGCTGCAACCGCCCTGGCCACACTGCTTCTCGAAGCCCAGCCGCCATTGCTTCCGGCGTGAAGCGTCGGTTGCCGAGCGCTTCGACAGTCGCGCATGCAGCGCCGGCATTCTGACCCTGATGACGTCCGGGCAGGCCCAGCCAGGGAGAGCGGACCTGCAACCGGGAGCTCGCATAGACGAATGCCTCGCCGTCCCAGTCCTGCCTCCAGTCCTCGCCCGCGCAGAGCATCGGAGCGGCGGCCTGTCTGGCCTCCTCGCGCAGCACGCCCAGCGCAAGCAGCGGCTGCTGCGCGACAATCGCAGGAACGCCCTGGCGAAAGATGCCAGCCTTCAGCCGAGCGATGGCCGCGACCCCGGACACGCCGAACATGTTTTCATGATCCCGGCTGATCGGGGTCACCACGCAGGCTGCAGGTCGGGCCATCACATTGGTCGCATCCGTTGCCCCGCCCGCGCCAACCTCGATGATGGCAAGGTCAGCACGGACTTCCGCAAAGAGGCAGAAGGCTGCCGCTGTCAGCGCCTCAAAATAGGTGAGGTCCTCGGTGCGCCGGCTGATGTCGTCGAGCACGTCTGCAAGCGCTTCGTCCTCCACAAGCGCACCAGCCACCCGGATCCGCTCATTGACACGTGTGAGGTGGGGCGAGGTGAAGACGTGCACGCGCATGCCCGCCGCCTCCGCCATGGCGCGTATAAACGCTCCGGTCGAGCCCTTGCCATTGGTTCCGGTGATGTGGATTGCAGGCGGCAGGCGATCCTGCGGATCGCCAAGTTCGACCAGCGCCTTGCGGATATGCGCCGTTCCCCACGCTGGCGATACCCTCCCGGCGCTGTTGATCCTGAAGCGGTCCAGCTCGGCTGAAACGATGGGGGAATCGGCCACGTGCCGTGCTGCTCCGCGCTACAGGTCGAGATCAGCAGATAGTGACGTCCAGCCTTGGCGCAAACCGCATTCGCCTGCGACGAATATCGCCGCCTAGCGCAACCCGTTGATCTGGGCGCAGGTGGTGGCGAACATGTCGAATGCGCCATTGTCGACGGGGACGCCGACGCGCTCCTGTTCGCCATCCGCGTTGGTCATCGAAAGGCGGATGTTGTTCGCCATCATCACGGCTGTGACCGTGTCTGCTGTGGCCGGCAGCACATAGACGGGCCGGAAACGATCAAGATCGGTCTTTATCGCGGCGGCATCGATCTTGACCGGGAAGGACGCGCTCCCGAACTCGACCACGGCCCGGTCGAACGGTCCTTCCTTTTCCCATGCCAGCTCGAAGGCGAGCCGCATCTCCCCCTTCGCCTCCTCGCAGGTCAGAGACAGCCCAGCTCCGTTTGAAAGCGTGAGCATAGGCGACAGGCTGACATCCCAACCCGCCGACGCAATCGGCGCCTCGGCCGTCGTCACCGCGCTCGCGGGCTGCACGGCGGCGTCGACTGGCGCAGCCGGCTGGCATGCACACAGGCCAATAATGGCGACAAGCGCCAGGCTCGCCCTGTTCATCTACTCGACCCCACGACTGAAAAATTCCTCTGACAGTCTCTAGGCTACACCGGCAATCCACGCCAGTTGGACCGCACCGGCGCCTCCAGACGCCTCTCACCGAATGTTTTGGACATTCCGTCACGGCGCCCTCTGGAATGCCAATGCGAGATGCGATCCGTTGGACGTTGCCTGCGTACAGGCTCATACACGGCGTAAAAGCAAGGAAATACCGAGATGGCGGCAAACACGATGCTGAAGCGCGCGGCCTGCGCCGTTGCTGCGGCAGCCCTCCTCTTGACCGCCTGCGCAAGCCCGCCTGCGGCAGACGCGCCGCGCACGTTCACCGAACGTGGTCCGAACGAGGTTGGCGTGACCACGCTCAGCCTGCCCGACCGGAAGATCGAGGTTTACTACCCGGCCGCTGCCGGCGCCGCCGCGGGCAGGACCAGCGACGTCTACCTCCAGACAGAACCCGTCCCGCCAATGCTGGCCGGCCTTCTCAAGCGCATTCCGGAGACGGTCGATCTCAAGGTCACGGTGCCGGCGTTCCGCGACGCACCTGCCGCACGCGGCAAGTCTTTTCCACTCGTCGTGTTCTCGCATGGCGCCGGCGGATGGCGCAGCGGCCACGGCAACCTTCTCTCTGGCATCGCCTCGTGGGGCTTTGTCGTCGCCTCGGTTGACTTTACCGAATACGGCTTTGCGTCCTTCGCCTCTCCAGGCGCGCGCGACATGAACGCGCGGCGCACAGCCAGCGCGGCCGCGCTCGAAGCCGCGCTCGACCTGATGGCGAAGTCCTCCGCCGAAGGGCCGCTTGCCGGCGTCATCGACATGTCCTCCATCGCCGGCATCGGCCACTCCGCCGGCGGCGGCACGATGTTCGCCGCAATCGACAATCCGCGGATCGACAGCATCATCGGCTGGGCCCCCGTGCCGCCCCAGGGCCCGGGCGCACAACCGAAACCGACCATGATCATCGCCGCTGAGAAGGATTCCGGCATTTCGGTCGCGTCGCTGACGGCGGCCTACGACAAGCTCAACGCTCCCAAGCGCCTCGTGATCGTGCCGAACATGGGCCACAACGCCTTCAGCGACTCGTGTCTGTCCATCCAGAGCGGCAACGATCTCATCTCGGCGGTGAAGCAGATGGGCCTGCCCGTTCCCGCGGGCCTGCTTGACCTCGCGCAGAACGGCTGCCGCCCGGAAGATCTCGACACGAAGGCCGGCTGGAAGATCGTCCAGCACATCACAGTCGCCCAGCTGCGCTCCAGCCTCGGTGTGCCGGGCGCCGCGCCCGCTATCGCCACCGACCTCGGACCAGCGTTCCAGAACGCGTCGTTCGAGCTGCAGGAGATGAGGGCACAGTAACCCCATCGCATAAATGACTGCGGCGTCCCGACAGGGACGCCGCTTTGCATTTCACGAAGGGCGATCCTACTTCGCCGCTGCTTCCTCAACGAGCTTCGGGCGCCTGCCGCGCGCCGGCAGCATCAGCATGCCCAGGATGGCTCCGATGGTGGGGGTCAGTTCCTTGCGATGGCACACAATATCCACCATCCCGCGCTCGCGCAGGAACTCGGAACGCTGGAAGCCTTCTGGCAGTTTTTCGCGGATCGTCGCCTCGATCACGCGCGGGCCTGTGAACGCCAGCTGCGCGCCGGGTTCGGCAATCTGCACGTCCCCGAGCATTGCATAGGAGGCAAGTACGCCGCCCGATGTCGGATCCGACAGCACAACGATGTAGGGCAGCTTGGCGCGCTTCACATCCTGGATCGCCAGCACGGTGCGCGGCATCTGCATCAGCGCGAACGATGACTCCTGCATCCGCGCACCGCCCGAAGCGGTGACAACGATCAGAGCGGCCTTGCGGGCGACGGCCGTTTCAGCAGCCTTGATGAAGGCCTCGCCCGCCGCCATGCCCAGAGAGCCGCCCATGAAGGCAAAATCCTGCACCAGGATCACGGCCTTGCGTCCATTGATCTCGCCATGCGCGGCGACCATGCAGTCCTCGCGGCCGGTCTTGGCTTTCGCAGCCTTGAGGCGATCAGTGTATCGCTTGTCGTCCTTGAACTTGAGGGGATCCTTCACGACGGGCGGCATCGGGATTTCAGCATAGACGCCGCCGTCGAACATATATTCGAACCGCTGCTCCGGAGTGATGCGCATGTGCGCCCCGGCAGGCGTCACCCAGTATGAACTCTCGAGCTCCTGCCGGTAGACCAGCTCGCCGGTCTTCGGACATTTGACCCAGAGATTGTCGCCTTCGGTCTCCTCACGCTTGGCGAAGATGGACTTCAGCCCGGGAGGCAGGTTGGTAAGCCAGTTCAATGAACGCTCCGTTCGGTACGCGCTAAAGCTATGGCGTTTGACAGTGACTTAGCAACCACACTTATTCGCTTGACAGAGGAGGCGGGATCGCCTTGCTCCACCGCATCGCGGACAAGTTCGACGAGGGCCGACCCGACCACAACTCCGTCCGAAATTCGTGCAAAAACAGCCGCTTGCTCGGGAGTGCGGACGCCAAAGCCAACTGCCACGGGCAAGCAGGAAATCCGCCGGGCCTGCTCAACGCCCGCGCTGATATCGGTCGTCGCGCCGACGCCCGCACCGGTAACGCCGGCGACCGAGACGTAATAGACGAAGCCCGAAGACCCCTCAGCAATCGTGGCCATGCGCTGCTCACTGGTGGTCGGTGTTGCCAGCCGGATAACCGCGAGCCCGTGAGCCGCCAATTCCGCGCGCAACGGCCCGTCCTCCTCTGGCGGCAGGTCCACGGTGATCACGCCGTCCACTCCCGCTTCTGCTGCCGCCTTCGCAAAGGCGGCGAACCCCATGCGATGGATGGGATTGGCGTATCCCATCACGATCAGGGGCGTGGTCGCATTCTCGGCCCGGAAGCGTTTAGCGATGGTTAACGTATCCTTAAGCGTGGTCCCGGCGGCAAGGGATCGCAGCGCCGCCTTCTGGATCGCGGGGCCATCCGCCATCGGATCAGTGAAGGGCGCGCCGAGCTCAATGATATCGGCCCCAGCCTCTGCCAGAGCCCTGATATTGTTCAGGCTTCCTTCGATGTCCGGGTCGCCCGCCATGAGATAGCCGACGAAGGCTGCGCGGTCCTGTGCGCGACAGGCGGCAAATGTTGCGGAAATACGGTCAGCAGTCATGTCGCGGGGAAAAATGCTTAGGACGGGCCTGGGCTGTTTCAGCGCTGGTCTGGGGCGAGGCCCCGAAGCAAGGCCGCCGTTATACCGGAAAAACCCGACCCACCCTAGCCCCCCGATAGCTTCCTGATGCCGCACTGCAACAAAGGCGGAACACTCGCCTCGCAGGAGATGTTCTCAGAACTTCCGGAACGCGACTTCCAGGCCGCCATCATCGGGCCGGACCGGAAGGGCCTGCTCGATGATCCGCGGCTGCGAAAAATCCATCTCCAGAAACCGGTGCGCGTGTCCGCCGCGCTCGCGGCTGGTCTCGACATGGATGCGGTAGCGTCCCGGCGCCACGGGCCGACCGTCATCATCGATGCCGTCCCAGTAGACCCGGTAGACGCCTGACCCACGTGTCGAGAGCGACCGGCCGAAGAGCGTGTCGAGCTTTGCACGGTTCTGCCGCCACCAGATATGGTTGCCCTCATGCCACTCCTTGTGCCGGCCAACCATGAAGAGCGTCCGCACCGGCCGGTCATCAAGGTCACTGACCCAGACCGCGACATAGGGCGAACGAAAGGCAAGTTCGCGACGCATGTCCTTAGGCGGGGCTGAAAAGGTGATGTCCGCGTGCCATCCCTGCTTCCACAGGCTGGTCTCGCCGGACGCCTGTGGCTGGTCAGGCGCATACTCGATCCACTGAGCCGAGACTTGGGGATGCTCACGGCCGAACCACACCACGCCATCCGGCTGGGTAACGCGCGCCACCATGCCCTTCACGCGCTCAATACAAGCCTGCGCCTCCCTTGGCGACAGCACCAGCATCGCCGTTGCCAGGGCATCTGCAGACATCGCTGTGGGGCCCACAGCTGTGGCTGACCGCAGGTGTGGGACCGGCCAGCCCGTCCGAGGATCAAGCGTGGCGCTCAGCATGCCGGTTGAAGTCTTGACGTCTCGCGGACCACACCCGGATGTCGCAACAGCGCCGGTGGTGATTGCGAATGCGCCACACGGAGCAGCATTGTCGAATGGCCAGAGCGGCAAAGGAAGCTCGATCCGCCAGTCACCCTCGCCGGCGCACCGCACATCACCGCCAATGTCGACAAGCGCCCGCGACACATCAGGAATGTCCATGGCGGCGCGCAGCGCACAATCAACAATGTATCCCTTGGCGATCCCATCAAGATCAAAGCGCACATTCTCTGGGCGCGAGATCGTCCGTGTTTCGGGTTCAAGTCTCACAGCGGCCGCCGCGACTTCGCGCGCGAGGGCCTGCATCGATGCACGATCCGGCAGGCAGTCTCCTGCCCTCCGCCACACGTCCAGCAATTGCCCAAGCCGGCCGCTATAGGCTCCGTCACTGAGGACCCGCCAATGCTCTGCCGCTGAGACAACCTCGAACAAGTCCCCCGACACCTGACGCGCGTCAGCCGCGTTCAGCTGCGCGAGCTCGCTGTCCGGATCACGCCAGTTGAACACGCGATCGAGCCTGTCGATCTCGACGCGCGCCGCACACGCCGCCTGGTAGGCGGCCGCCTGTGATCGTGCGTCCACGACAACACTGAGACGCGTACCGAGCACGCACGGATCCTGAAACGAAAATGCAGATGCGCCAGGGCGCGCCTCCTCGCCCGACGCTTCAGCGATGCATAGCTCGGGAAGGTCGCCAACGATCAGCATGCGTGCCTAGAGGCTTGCCCCATCGAACGCCTGAATCTCCAGCTTCTCCAGATCGATGTCCGGCACGCAGCGCAGGTTTACCGCCACCATCCGCGTTCCGTCCGGGGCCGCACCGGAACCATGCGTCGAGATTCCGCAATTGGCGCAGAAGAAGTGGCTGATCGTCTGCCGGCCGAACAGATAGGTCGAGACATCCCTCTGCGGCGTGGTGAGCCGGAAGTTTTCCGGTGTCGTGAACGCCAGCATGTTTCCCGACCGGCGGCAGTAGGAGCAGTTGCACACCAGCGCGCCCCCGAACGTGCCGGTCACCTCGAATGCAACCTTTCCGCAATGGCAGGACCCAGCGTGTGTCGACATGGCTGCCTCCCTCGTCATCACCCTTGTGCCCGCTCGCGCACAGGGTGTGAAGTGAATTGGAGATTAGGCGTCCGCGGCGAGGCAGGAGCGTTCTTTCAGCTCGAAGCGCAGCAGCGTGTACATCTTCGCCGCGAAACGCTCGCCGACTCCCGTGATGTCGAGCTGCCCGCAGGCGCCCGAGGCGTCAGGCCCGCGTCGCCACAATTCGATATCGCTTGCCGGCGCTTCGGCCTGCGTCCAGCCGCGCTCTGCCAGCGCCGCGCGATAGCCCTTCATTGGATCGGTTTCGGGCGCGAGCACGCAATCGGCATTGGGCGTCGTGTCATCGAGACCGTCATCCGCGCACAGCTTCCACGTATCGCCTTGCGCTATGGGCAGGTCGAGTATTCCGCGCAGGATCGGCTTGTCGGGCGGCGAGCAGGCCGCGAGCATCAACAAGGCCGTCGCAAGCAGAGACCGGATCAAATCTTCATCCCCAGATGCGCGGCTACTGAGAAGATGTCCTTGTCACCCCGGCCACACATGTTCATCACGATCAGCCCGTCCTTGCCGAGCTCCTTCGCGATATCGCCCACGCGCGCCAGCGCATGCGCAGGCTCCAGCGCCGGGATGATGCCCTCGAGCCGCGTGCAGAGCTGGAACGCCTCCAGCGCTTCCTTGTCCGTGCAGGTTCGGTACTCCGCACGCCCCGTCTCGTGCAGAAAGGCGTGCTCGGGTCCGATGCCGGGATAATCGAGCCCAGCCGAGATCGAGTGTGCGTCGATGATCTGCCCGTCGCCGTTCTGCAGGAGGTATGTCCGGTTGCCATGCAGAATCCCCGGCTGTCCGCCCGTCAGCGAGGCCGCATGCATCGGCGTGTCGACGCCATGCCCGCCCGCCTCGACACCGATCATCCGCACGCCCTCGTCTTCGAGGAATGGATGGAACAGTCCGATCGCGTTTGATCCCCCGCCGATCGCCGCAACCAACGCATCCGGCAGGCGCCCTTCCTGCTTGAGAATCTGCTCGCGTGCCTCGCGCCCGATCACGCTCTGGAAATCGCGCACCAGCATTGGATAGGGGTGCGGGCCCGCCGCCGTGCCGATGACGTAGAACGTGTTCGCCACATTGGTCACCCAATCACGCAAGGCTTCGTTCATCGCATCCTTGAGCGTCCCCGTGCCCGATGACACGGGCACGATCTCCGCGCCGAGCAGGCGCATGCGGAAAACGTTCGGCTTCTGCCGCTCGACATCCGTCTCGCCCATGAACACCACGCACGGCAGGCCAAAGCGCGCGCAGATGGTTGCTGTGGCGACACCATGCTGTCCCGCCCCCGTCTCCGCGATGATCCGCGTCTTGCCCATCCGCCGCGCCAGCAGCACCTGCCCGATGCAGTTGTTGATCTTGTGCGCGCCGGTATGATTGAGCTCGTCGCGCTTGAGGTAGATCTTCGCCCCGCCGAAATGCTTGGTGAGCCGCTCGGCGAAGTACATCGGGCTGGGCCTGCCGACATAATGCTCCAGCAGCCAGTCGAACTCTGCCTGGAAGCTCGGATCGGCCTTGGCGCGCGCATACTCTTGCTCGAGGTCGAGCACGAGCGGCATCAGCGTCTCGGCCACGTACCGCCCCCCAAACGCGCCAAAGCGCCCATCGGCGTCCGGCCATTGAGCCCATGAGTTGGAAGTGGATTTCGCTGCGTTTGTCATGCGGTCCCATAGACTGTCGGCAAGAACGCTCCAAGACCCTTCGGGCCCTTTATGCCTTCCCCTGCCCCCGCCATGGGGTAGGGTCGTCCGAAAGACGATGGGGACGGAACGAGATGTACAAGGTCAAGCTCACGGAATCATATTTCCCCGCGCAGGGCGGGCCCGAACCCCCGCCGATGACCATAGGCGACATGCTGCGCGCCTCCGTAGCTCGCACACCCGACCAACCCGCCCTGAAGGAGCTCGGCTACGATGGAGCCGTCCTGCGCACCTGGACCTACGCCGGGCTGCTCGCCGACGCCGAGCGCCTCGCCCGCGCCCTCGCCTCGCGCCATGCTGAAGGCGCCCGCATTGCCGTCTACGCCAACAACATTCCAGAATGGGTGCTTCTTGAGCTGGGATGCGCCCTCGCCGGACTCACGCTCGTCACGGTGAACCCCGGGCTTCAGAAGCGCGAGTTGAAATACGTCCTTGAGCAGTCGCGTTCGGAGGCGATCTACTATGTCGCCGATTTCCGGGGCAATCCGATGCAGGCGATCGCCGACGCCGTGTGCGACGAGCTACTCGCAATCCGTCATCGCTTGGTGCTCACCGACCATGCCGCGCTCTATGCAGGCGCCGAGGGCGGCGAACTTCGCTCCCCCAAGCCCGCCGACCCGGTGCAGATCCAGTACACCTCCGGCACCACCGGCTTCCCGAAAGGGGCCATATTGCATCACAACGGCCTCGTTCGGAACGCAATCGAGACGCTGGCGCGCGCGGGCGTCCGCGCGGGCGACAACGTCGTCGGCTTCATGCCGCTCTTTCACACGTCCGGCTGCGGTGTCGTCGTTCTGGGCAGTCTCGGCTCTGGCGCAACCATCCTGCTGCCGCCCCTGTTCGATCCGGCCATGGGCGTAAAGGTCTTGGAGCGCGAGCGTGTGCGATTTATCGGCGGCGTTCCGACCATGCTGATCGCCCTGATCGAAACCGCGGAAAAGCTCGGCGCGGATCTATCGGCCACCGAACGCATGATGTCCGGCGGCTCGATGGTCTCGCCCGAACTGTGCCGCAAGGCGCGCGCAGCCTTCGGCGCGCCGGTGCAGATCGTATACGGACAAACCGAAAGCTCGCCCATCCTCACGCAGGCCTGGTATGAGGATTCAGATGAAGACCTCACTCAGACCATCGGCCAGCCCGCGCCCTATACCGAAATGTCGATCCGCGACCCCGCCAGCAACACCGTCGTCCCGATCGGCGTGCAGGGCGAGATCTGCGCACGCGGCTATCAGGTCATGCTCGGCTACAACGACAATCCGGAGGCGACCGCAAAGACGATCGACTCCCAGGGCTGGCTCCACACCGGCGATCTTGGTCGCATGGACGAACGCGGCTACCTCACGATCACAGGTCGTGTGAAGGAGATGATTATCCGCGGCGGCGAGAACCTCTTCCCTGCCGAGATCGAGAACGCCCTGCTCGAACACCCCGCCATCGCCGAGATCGCCATCGTCGGCGTGCCTGACGAAAAATGGGGCGAGCAGGTCGCCTGCTTCATGCGCTGCAGCGGGGCCGAGAAGCCCACCGCCGCCGACCTGAAAGCCTTCATCCGCGAACGCCTCGCCGCGCAGAAGACCCCCGCCTATTGGATCTGGGTCAGTGAATGGCCCCTCACCGGCTCCGGCAAGATCCAGAAGTTCAAGCTGGCCGAAAACTTCCTCGCCGGACAGTACGAAGCCGAGTCGGTCTAGGACAGAAGCGTCCCGGGCCGGATCACTTCGGCCGATCGCGCCGAGGGGTGATCCCTAGAACGTCTGCAGCATCATGATGCTGATGTCCTGTTCGGGCGTGAAGTCTTGGCGCGTCATCTCAAACCGCGTGGGGCTGGTCTTCTTCAGGCCATCCGCGCAGAGGGTGATGAGCTGATCGGGCGCATCCTTCTCGATCGTCAGATGGAAGGCGCCGATGGGCTTCGCCCAGTTTGCGCCCGTCTTCAGCACATAGCCAAGCGTGCGCTCGCTGATCATCTGGCCATCGCCCACCGTCTTCTTCAGCCGCTCCAGGGCCGCATCGAACTGTGCATCGATGCAGTAGTCCTTCCGGATCGCTTCCTTCTCATCGGCCTCGGCGTAGATATAGGACGCGCCGATCGAACCGCCGACCACCGGCTCGTAAGCGTGCTCGACAACAACATCCTTGCCCGCCGGGAAGGTCTGCATGCGATGAAACGTCGTCTTCAGCGTCCAAGCGGGTCGAAGATAGCTGATCGCGCCGGTGTCGGGTTCGAGATCGAGCCAGATCACGCCTTCGTCGCGCAGCTGTTTGGCGAGGGCCAGCGGAAACTTTCCCTGCGCCGCGTCCCACGCCGCAAAATCGGTAACATGAAATGGCAGACCTGCCGCCTTCACGCGGTCGCTGACATCCAGCCCGTTGTCGAGCACGGCGCGCAACTCGACCTCCAGCGGAATCTCCCTGCCATCCACGCTGGTGCGGAAGTTGACGAAGTTTGGCGACGCGGGATTCGCCAGGGCCACCGGCGCCTCACCGAACTGCCAGCCGATGTCGGGAAGTGGAAAGGCGACACGCGCGGTCACATCGGCATTCGAGGTGTTGCGGTAGACGTACTTCACACGAACTTCTCGGGTCGACAGGAGCAGGTCCTCGGACACCATGTCGATGACGTCGCTTCGGACCAGCTGGAGGCCGCCAGCCCGCAGCTCAGCCGTTGAATCGTTGGCGTGCGCGACGGCCGCTAGCCCGATCACGACTGCAACGCCGGCAGCCATCGCCGCATACCTTTTGAGCCCCGCACCCATGTCGTCCGCCTCCCGCTGATCGTCCCACCACGTTATCAAGCATTCCAGCCCCCTGCGCCAAGCGTTGTCTGCATCCGGGCGCGCCTTGCAAATCCGCCAAGGTCGGTGCAACTGGCGTCTTTCAGGTCGGGTCCAGGTCGGGCGCCTTTTCATGCAGTATGATGACGTTGTTCTGGGCCGCCGCAGCATCCGCGGCTACCTGCCCAAGCCCGTGCCGCGCAAACTGATCGAGGAGGTTCTCAGGCTCGCGATGCGCGCGCCGACCTCGATGAATACACAGCCATGGAACTTCTACGTCATCACCGGCGAACCGCTCGACCGGATCCGCGCCGGCAACACTGAACGCAACCTCGCCGGCATTCCGCACTCCCGCGAGTTCCGCATCGGCCAACCCTTCGCTGGCAAGCATCGCGAGCGCCAGATCGGCGTCGCCAAGCAGTTGTTCAGCGCCATGGGCATCGCCCGCGACGACAAGGAGGCGCGGCAGGACTGGGTGATGCGCGGCTTTCGACAGTTCGACGCGCCCGTGTGCATCATCATCACCTATGACCGCGATCTTCACGGTAGCGACGACACGCCCTTTGATTGCGGCGGCGTCGCCAACGCACTGGTCAACGCCGCCTGGTCGCGCGGTCTTGGCGCAGTCATCAACAGCCAGGGCATCATGCAATCGCCCGTCGTACGCGAACATGCAGGCATCGCCGACGATCAGGTCATCATGAAGAGTATTGCCCTTGGCTGGCCCGACCACAGCTTTCCTGCCAACGCCGTCGTCTCGGAGCGCAAGCCCGTCGAGGAAGCCGCCGTGTTCGTGGGGTTCGGGGAGTAACGGCTAGGCGCGCCAGCGAGCTCTACGCGTCGTCGTCGTCTTCGTCGGCGTATTCTTCCTCCTCCTCGCCCTCCTCTTCGTCCTCATCGTCGAAATCGTCGTCGTCCTCGTCTTCATCGCCCTCGTCTTCATCGTCCTCCGGCGCCGCAAGCAGCGGGTCGGCATGGAGCATGGCAAGCATGAGGGCGCGATCGAGCGGCGCGATTTCAGGGTTGAGGGTCACGAGACTTCCTTCTTGTGCTGGGCGAATCGATGGGTATGCGCACCGCGGCGGATATCGCATGAAGACATAGCTCGCATGTGACAGGAAGACAGGATTGTCCCTGCAGGCGCCAGGGGGCCTATTCGCCCTTCGCCGCCGCGATGAACGCACGCACCTTCGCCAGGTCCTTAACGCCGGGACCGGCCTCGACCCCGGAGGACACATCCACCGCCGCAGCCCCACTCTGCCGGATCGCCTCGGCGACATTCTCAGGCGTCAGGCCGCCCGAGAGCGTCCAGTCTTCATGATCATGCACGCGAAAGCCCTTGAGGATGGACCAATCGAACGTTCGTCCGTGCCCGCCTTCGCGCTGAGCGCCCTGCGGCGGCTTTGCGTCGAACAGGAAGGCGTCTGCCGCCTCGAAGGCTTCGGCCTCGGCAAGATCGCGCTTGCTCGCCACCCCCATCGCCTTGATCACCGGCGTCAGCGGATGCTTGCGCGCGAACGTCGCCACCTGTCCGGGGCTTTCCTTGCCATGAAGCTGCACGGCGCCGATCTCCGGGGTATCTTTCACCAGCCTCTCAAGCCAGGGAACGGCCACGGTGGCCACAACCCATGGTTCAACGCCGAGTTCGGCGGCGCGTCGGATCAGCGCCTGGGCCTTCGCGAGGTCAACGAAGCGTGGACTCGTCTCGACAATCACGAAGCCCACCATGTCGGCGCCAGCCTCAACGACTGATTCGAGATCTGATTCGCTGGAGATCCCGCAGATTTTGACGCTGGCCATGAACCGCCGCTCCGGCAGGAACGCCCTGATTCATATTGCGAAATCCAGGGTCCTAAAAAGCAGAAAGGGCAGCGCGCTGGCTGCCCCTTCCGTACGCTACGAACTTTACTCAAGGACTGCCGCATACCTCAAGGGCGCTTGGCAAGCAAGTCCCTGATCTCGGCAAGGAGTTTCACGTCAGCCGGCGGCTCCGGCGGCGCAGGCGCGGCCTCCTGTTTCCGCTTCAGCTGGTTCATGCCCTTGACGACCATGAACATGGCGAAGGCAACGATCAGGAAGGTGATGCAGAAGTTGATGAACTTGCCATAGTTGATCGTGACAGCGGCGATCTCCTTGCCATCGGGGCCGAGCGAGGCCGGCTTCAGCTCGTACGCCAGCTTGGAGAAGTCCATGCCGCCCGTGATGAGGCCAATGACCGGCATGATGATGTCGCTCACCAACGATGTAACGATGGCTCCGAACGCTGCACCGATGATCACGCCGACCGCGAGGTCGACGACATTTCCTCGCATCGCGAATTCGCGAAATTCCTTGAACACACTCTCTCCCCTGTGCAGTGGGCGCATCGGCGCGCCCGCCCAAGTGTCGCAACGTCGCCAGGACCCGTCCAGCTGGAATCCGGCAGGCTATCTCACCCAGATTGGGCCTACTGGACGCTACTCAAATCGCTAGTCGCGATCCTCCGGATCGTGGCCATTATTGAGGCGGGAGCGCAGCTCCTTGCCGGCCTTAAAGAAGGGAACGTGCTTGGCCTCGACCGAAACGGAATTGCCGGTGCGCGGATTGCGCCCGGTACGGGCCTCGCGCCTGCGCACAGAGAAGGCGCCAAAGCCGCGCAGCTCGACCCTGTCGCCCCGCTCAAGCGCGCTTGCGACCTCATCGAAGATGATGTCGACGATCCGCTCGACCTCGCGCACCTTCAGCGTGGGGTTCTCTTCGGCCAGGCGGGCGATGAGTTCAGAACGTAGCATAACGGCAAACTTGCGCTAAGCGGCGGGGAAGGCAAGGGTTTTTCTCGCAGCCGGTTCCGGGCGGTATCATCCTGTGCCGGGATGGGACGGCGGTTGGAGCCAATCTCCAGCATTCGGGGCGCGAGCCGGCAATCTCCGTTCGATCCGCTAGAGACCTTCGCCAGCCC
>VFQT010002490.1_pt1 | contig 18753 bp, 19 predicted proteins | sample 3512381 | NCBI WGS metagenome assembly VFQT01 (sample SAMN10412376, study PRJNA504923) | tailings metagenome | isolation source: Relicate 2 Philex TSF3 active mining site | place: Philippines: Tuba, Benguet | collected 2017-08-29
TTGGGGTGAGTGACGGGACTTGAACCCGCGGCCACCTGAACCACAATCAGGTGCTCTACCAACTGAGCTACACCCACCATTCCGTGCCGGTCATCACCAGCGCGGAGCCGCGAGTCTATCGGAGCGGCGCGCTCCCACGGCGTCCGGCCTCAGGCCAGGGGGGTGCTCTCGATGGCGTGCTCCTGGCCGAGGGCCTGCGCGGTGGCGGTGTCGGGGCCCGGCGGTGGCACGAACACTGCGTCGCGGTAGTAGCGCAGCTCGGCGATGGAGTCGCGGATGTCGCCCAGGGCGCGGTGGTTGCCGGACTTCTCGGGCGTGTTGAAGAACACGCGCGGGTACCAGCGCTTGGTGATCTCCTTGACGCTCGAGACATCGACGAGCCGGTAGTGCAGGTGGCCGTCCAGGTCGGGCATGTAGCGGGCCAGGAATCCGCGGTCCACGTACACGCTGGAGCCGGCGAGGGGAGCCTTGCGCGCCTCGGGCACGTGGCCGCGCACGTAGGCGAGAACCTGCGCCTGGGCGTCATCGACGCTCGTACCGCCCGGGATCTCGTGGATCAGCCCCGAGTCGGTGTGCATGTTCACGACGACGTCGTCCATCGAGGCGAGGGAGGCATCAGAGGGCTTCACGACCAGCGAGATCCCCTCGTCGAGCTCGCGGAGGTCGCCGTCGGTGACAATGCAGGCGATCTCGCAGATCTCGTCGTGGGAGGGGTCCAGACCCGTCATCTCGAGGTCGATCCACACCAGCCGGTCGTTGCCGTTCGCCATGCCGCAACCCTAGAGGGGGTCCGTGGTCGAGCGGGAGGGTGACTGCTCGTTCCGGTCAGGGCTTCCCGCTGACCACCCAGCGGACGATGTCGGACTCCGTGACGATGCCGGCGAGGCGTCCGTCGTCGTCGAGCACGGGCACCGCCTCCACCAGGTTCGACGTCATCACCTCAGCCGCGTGGACGGGGGAGTCATCGGGGCGCACGTGCACGAGAGGCACCTGTGCCATGACATCGGCCACGTGCCGGCGGCTGAGATGGTCGGCGGTGGCCGGCACCTCGGCGAGGATGTTGCGATCACTCAGCACGCCCATCGTGCTGCCGTCCCGGTTGAGCACGACCAGGTGCCGCAGGCCCGACACGAAGAGCAGCTGCCAGGCATCCCACAGGGTCTCCGACATCTCCACCGTGAGGGCTGGCCGGGACATGATGCCGGCGACCGTGCTGACTCGTGCCTGGTCCGTCTGGGCGCTCACGCCGCCTCCGGGCGCTCGGGTTCGGGGGGCACGACCACGACGGGCAGCGTCGCCTTGTGGAGCACGCCGTTGCTGACGGAGCCGAGCAGCGCGCCCATGGTCGGTCCGCGGCCGTGGGTGCCGACCACGACCATGGCTGCGTCCGCTGCGGCGTCGAGCAGTGCCGTGACCGCGGGGGCCCTGACCAGCTGCTCGACGACATCGACGTCCGGGTAGTCATCCCGGAACCCGGCAAGAGCCTCCGCCGTGAGCCGCACCTCGTCATCGGCGACATCGCGCAGGGGCACGGGAACAGGGCCGGTCGGAACGATGAGCAGGTCGTACGCCGGCACGTCCCAGGCGTGCACGGCATGCAGACTCCACCCTCGACGGCTCGCCTCGCCGAAGGCGAAGCGCAGGGCGGACGTCGCGGCGGGAGTGCCGTCGATGCCGACGACCACCGTCGTCGCATCGGGGCTCGGGTCTCCGCGCAGCACGGCGACGGGACATTCAGCGTGGGCGGCGACCTGGGCGCCGACGGATCCGAGCAGAAGGCCCGTGAAACCCCCACGTCCGCGTGACCCCATGACCACCAGCTCGGCCGTCTCGGCCGCCTCGAGCAGGACGGCGCTGGGGGCGCCGATCGCCACGACGCCGCGCACCTCCAGCCCGGGGAACTCCTCGCCGAGGGTGCGAGCCACGGAGTCGATCTCGTCGTGGGCCGCGGCCTCCAGCTGGTCGATCAGGTCCAGGCTCGGGGGCATGCTGATCGCGAAACCGCCGCCGCCCATCGGCGGCAGCATGGCGTGCAGGAGGACGAGGTCGCGGCCGCGCAGGGCCGCGGTGGACGCCGCCCACCGCGCTGCCGTCATCGACGAATCCGAACCGTCGAACCCGACCACGACCCGTCCGCGGTACCTGCCCTCGTCAGACATGGATCCAGCATGCCGCGTGAGCGGCCCCGATGGGCGGGAACTGGGACCCCCACGCAGGGGACCAACGTCCCCCGCGGGTCGTGCCGTGCGACGCGGGAGACGTCCGGGGGTCAGCCCCGGCGGTTGCGCATGAGGGACTCCTGCACGACGGAGGCGACGAGGCGGCCGTCCCCGTCGAAGAACAGCCCCCGGGCCAGCCCATGGCCGTTCGCGGCCACCGGGGTGTCCTGGGCGAACAGGAGCCAGGCATCCACCCGCGTCGGGAGATGGAACCACACCGCGTGGTCGATCGAGGCGAGCATGAGGTCCGGACGGCTGCTGGCTCCCGAGTGGGGGCCGAGGGCGGTGCTGACCATGGTGAGGTCGGACAGGTAGGTCAGCGCACAGGCCTGGACCATGGGGTCGTCCGGCAGCTGCTCCTCGATGCGCACCCAGGCCATGCGCTCGTATCGGCCGTCCTCCAGCTCGAGCGGGCGGTCCGGCTCCAGGATGCGCAGACCGATGACGTGCGACTCCGGGTAGTCGAGCTCCGCGAGCGAGGCGCCCTTCACGTGCTCGGGGAGTGGAATGGAGAAGTTGTGCATGTCCGGCGGTGCCAGTGACCCCGGTGGCCTGAACTGGTGGTGCGGTCCGTCGTCGTCGATCGCGAACGAGGCCGTCATCATGAAGATGGTCTCGCCGTTCTGCACCGCACGCACGTACCGAGTGGAGAACGAGCCGCCGTCACGGATCCGGTCGACGAGGTAGGTGATCGACTCCTTCGTCCGGCCCGGCCGCAGGAAGTAGCCATGCAGGCTGTGGACCCGACGTGCCGAATCGTCGACCGTGCGGCCGGCGGCCATCAGCGACTGCGCGGCGATCTGCCCGCCGTAGGCGCGCAGGGGAGCCCCCGAGTGGCACCAGCCGGTGAAGATGTCCCGGTCGACCTGATGGAGATCCATCCGGTCGGCGAAGTGCTCCTGCGATGACGCTCCTGCTGTCACAGACCAGCCGCTGTGCGCGCGGTGACGTTCTCCGCCGGGAGCGGGAAGCCGGCACGGTCGCATGACTTCTGCACACGCAGCGATGCCGTGGCGAATCTCTTCTGCTCGGGCTTGCTGAGGTCCTTGAGGTCTTCCTTCTTCTTCAGCTTGCCGAGGATGTTCTTCAGGCGATCGGCGTTGGCCTGCAGCTTCTGGTCGGCGCTGCCGTCGTCGACCGCGGCAGCGGACAGCGTGGCGAACTCGTCGATGAGGGCGAGCATCTCGCCCTTCACCTGCTTCTCGGTCATGTCGCCCTGCTTGACGACTCCGCCCGCGTAGGAGCTGTTGAGCAGGTCGATCTCGAAGTACACCTCGCAGGCGGCGCCGGCCCCACCGGCGGCGATCGTCTCCTCGACGGGAGTCTCGGTCGGGAGGGTGTCCTCTATGACGATCTCGGTGGTGGTCGCGGTGGGCTCCGCGGCAGGGTCGCCTGACGAGCAGGAGGACAGGGCGGTGATCGATACCGCAGCTGCAGCAGCGAGCACGATGGCGCGGCGCGTGGTGGTCTTCGGCATCGGTGGTACCTCCCGTTCAGCCGCCGTCGGCGGTGCTGGTCGAACCCTCAGGGTCCACTATCCCTGCTCGGGGCCCTCCGCCGCGGGCGAAACGCGCAAACGGTTGCGCTCGCGCGGGCCCCGCGTCGAGCCGGGATGGCCGCGGCGAGCCGGCGGGTCCTCGCCTCAGTGGGAGTGGGAGAAGGACAGCTCGTGCCCCTCGCTGTCGAACCCGGCGACGGACCACACGCGCCCCGCCACCTCGTCGTCGCTGAGCGGCCGGCCGTCGTCGTCGGGCCGGACGACGTGCACGTGGATGCCGTGCGCAGCCAGTTCATCGGTCAGGGCGGCCATCAGGGCGATGACGGCAGCCCGGGTCGCATCGTGGACGGCGTGCTCGGACTCCCGGCCCGCCAGGCTCGGGGCGATGGCGACGATGCTGCCGTGCACCTCCTCCAGGTACGGCATGCAGGCCTTGGACATGAGGAACACGCTCTTGACGTTGACGTCCATCATGACGTCCCAGGCGCTGGAGCCGACCTCCTCGATCGGGCCCTCGACCTGGATGTCAGCGCAGTGGACGATGCAGTCCAGCCCGTTCCCGAGGCGGGCCGCCCGCCGCGCTGCCCGCTGGCAGTCGGCCTCGTCGGTGAGGTCGGCGGTGATGTGGACCCGCGCATTGCGTCCGGTGTGGGTGCCCTGGTCGCAGCCGATCACGAACCAGCCCTCCTTGCGGAACATGTGGGAGATGGCGAATCCGTGATCGCTGTGGATGCCGGTGATGAGCACGGACGGGGCACGGTCGGCGGGCATGGGGACATGGTGTCACGCGGTATCGCTCGCGTGGATTCCCGGAGTCGTTCACCGTCCGCGCCGGCGCCGGGAACTACTGTGAGGGCATGCGCCGCGTCTTCCCCGTGGCGGCCGTGGCCGCCCTCGCCCTCGTGGGGCTTGTCGGCGTGGCCCTGCAGTCGGGAGCCGGTGCGACGGCCACGACCGGGCTGTCCACGCTGGCCTCCTCGGAGAACTCCCGGCCGCCGCTGCTGGGCACCGCCTACGAAGGGGACGCCTCGGCAAGTCCGAGCGCGGAGCCGGCACCAGCTGAATCCACCCCCACCGCCACCGCGACCGCCTCGGTCAGCTCACCCTCGCCGTCGGCGTCCTCGTCGCCGATCCCGTCGGTGAGGAAGCCCAAGCCGCCGAAGCCGGCCACGCGCGAGCGCAAGGCACGCAACGTTCCGGAGCGCCCGCTCGACAAGCACACCGGCAAGCGGATCGTCTACGACAAGGCCCTGATGACGGTGTGGCTGATGAACAAGCGCAACGAGGTCGTCGGGCGCTACCCCGTCGTCGGACGCTGGGACCGCCCGGTGAAGGGCACCTACCGGATCTTCTCCAAGTCGGAGACCTCCGGGAACCCCAACTCCAAGGTGACCTTCGATCACATGGTGCGCTTCACGTATGGTCCCGACACCAAGTCGCCGATCGGCTTCCACAGCATCCCGCGCTACTACGACGGCTCGCGCATGCACCCGGTGTCATCGCTGGGCCTGCCGATCGCGACAGGTGGCTGCATCCGCATGGCCGACGCGGACGCGAAGGCCGTCTACGACTTCATGGATGTGGGCGACCTGGTTGTCGTTCTGCCGTCGCCGTAGGAGCATCCCCCACCTCGACGACTGCAGCTGCACGCTCTCGGGCCTCGGAGCGTTCGAGTCGTCGAGTCAGTGCCTCTTGATCCCGCCACCACTCGAGCGCGGCGACCATCATCCAGAATCCGTCGAGCACCATCGCGATCGCCCACATCATGGCGCCGGAGAACTTCTGGTCAGCCAGGGGATCGAAGCCCAGTCGCGCCCCGGACTCCACGTACGCGGGGTAGAGCGGAACCGGGGCGAAGTGGATCACCATGCCGAGCACGGTCTCGGGGATCATCATCAGGCCGAGCGACAGCAGTCGCAGGCCGGGTGCTGGTCGCCGTGCGATGAGGTCGGTGCCGATCAGGGGGTAGTAGAACAGCAGTGACACCACGAGGTAGAGCGGACGCTCGACGAAGTCCATGGCGTCGTGATCGGTGATGACCCACTGCATCACTGGCGTCACGTGGACCCCCAGCAGCACCGTTGCGAAGAGCAACCACGTGACGTAGGGGTTCGTGAGCACCAACGCGGGCCCGCTCCGCATGATCCGCACGAGCCTGCGTCGGCCCCCGCCTGACAGGCACAGGAATGACAGGCGAACAGGTGATGACAGGACGATGAGAGGTGCGGCGAGCATCATGACGGTGAGGTGCTGGGCCATGTGCGGCCAGAACATGACGTGGGCCCAGGTGGTGAAGGGGCCGAGGTAGGCCACGGCCAGCAGCGCCATGGCGGCGAGGAAGGAGAGCGTGCGCAGGCGAGGCCACGCTGTTCCGAGCCGCGCCCCCGCGCGCCGCGCACCCCAGAGGTACAGGCACGTGAGCAGGAGCAGGTTCGCGCTCACGAAGAGGTCCGGGGTCCACTGGACCACGCCCGGCGGCGCCGGCCACATGGCGACACCCTACGCGTCGGCGGATTGCCCTGATTGCGCGTTACTGCCACATGACTGGTGCAGCTGCCGCTAGTGTCCCGATTGATCCGCTTCGGGTGGATCGCCGCGGCGGTGACCACGTGCGTCACGACGAGGTTCAAGCGGGGGACGAGAGGTGATCTGGTGAAGCGCCTGCTGGTAGCGGCTGTCTCCGTCATCCTCGGCATCGCGGTGGTGGTCGGTATCGGCCTGGTCGCCTCGGTGAGCGGCGCCGAGCCCGAGGCCATCGTGGCCAAGCAGGTCGGCACGAAGAGCACCCCGAAGGGTGAGCTGCCGCACTACGAGCTGCACCTCGACGTGTACCCCAACAGCTCGCCGAAGGTTCCGCCGCCCAGCGCGGGGACCCCGATCAACGCCGCGCTGCTGAGCGGCCAGCCGTTCTACGGGCCCTCGACGAGCATCCAGGTCCCGGCCAACTCCGTGGTGACGATCCACTTCACCCAGTACGACAGTGGTGGGCAGATCTACAACCCCTACTTCGCCAAGGTGCACGGCACCATGGACGGCACCATGACCTGGAACGGCAAGAAGGTGAGCGAGATCAAGCCCTCGGAGGTCGGGCACACCTTCACCGTCCACCAGTACCCCGAGACCACGCAGCCGTACCTGTTCCTCTCGGTGCCCCTGCCCATGAATGCCGCGAACGCCAAGACCGACAGCAACGGGTACCCGGTCGATCCGCAGAAGATCTCCGTCACCTTCATCACCGGCGAAGCCGGCACGTACGTCTGGAACTGCGAGTTCCCCTGCGGTGACATGTACCAGGAGTTCGGCGGCCCGATGCAGCAGCGCGGATGGATGGCCGGCACCTTCGAGGTCGTCGCATGACGCTCACGTCGCCTCCGCCCGACGCCCCAGAGGCACCGACGAATCGGCCGCCGTCCCTGCACCGGGCCCGCACGTGGATGCGCCGACCGTACGCGCGGTCGATCATGGTCCTGACCGTGGTCATTGGCTTCGTGCTGCTGCCGCTGTGCTGGCTCATCCTCGCGGCGATGAACCAGTCGGGGGCCCCGGCCTCTCCCATCATGGAGGACATCGAGACGACCGTCTTCGTGTTCACTCTCGTCTCGATCCCCATCACCGCCTTCGTCTTCGCCGTCCTCGTCTACAGCCTGCTCGGCTGGAAGCACGTGTCCGGCGACGAGGTGCCCGCCGACGAGAGCCCGGCCATCCGCACCAACACGGTCGGAGTCCTGCTGTGGACGGTGACGTCGAGCCTCCTGGCCATGTTCCTGGTCGTCTGGGGCCTGATGGAGCTGGCGTCCATCACCGCGAACTCCTACGGCACGGTCAGTGCTGACGAGCAGCCCGGTGGGGAGAAGGCGCTGATCGTGAACGTCACCGGGCAGCAGTGGGTCTGGACCTTCGAGTACCCCCAGCACGACGGTCTCACGTCGGACATCCTCTACCTGCCCAAGGACCGTGCTGTCTACTTCAACGTGACGTCCAAGGACGTCCTGCACAACTTCTGGGCCGTTGAGCTGGGCGTCAAGATCGACGCCAACCCGGGGGCGATCACCCAGACGGGCGTGACACCGAACAAGGCCGGCACCTTCAACGTGCGGTGCGCCGAGCTGTGCGGCCTGCACCACGCGTACATGCAGACCAAGATCCAGGTCCTCGAACCGGAGGCCTTCGACTCGTGGGCCCGTGAGAGCGGCGGAGGGAGGACCTCATGACGACGGCGACGCAGGCACCGGAGTCGCCGTCGGCGACGGTCTTCGGCGTCGAGGTTCCGCAGCCGCCCCAGCACGGCAAGCCCGGCGGCATCATGCGTCACCTGAACCTCGGCACCGGGCTGCTCACCGGCATCGTGTTCGCCGTCGCGGCGGGCTGGGTCACCGCCGCCCTCACCCCGTCGTCCGCCTCGAGCGACACCTTCGCCCCGACCGAGCCGGAGTACGTCTACCTGGCGGGGCTCATCGGCTGGGTCATCGGCTTCATGCTGGGCATGGGGGCCTTCGTCGGCCCGCTGCGGTGGGTCACCGGCCGCGACCTCACCCACGCCGATGCGGAGTACATGGCGGGCAAGGATCTCGGCGTCCGGCGCTACTTCAAGTTCACGACCGACCACAAGGTCGTCGGCATCCAGTACCTCGTCGTCGTCCTCGGCATCCTCGGCCTCGGCGGCCTCCTGGCGATGCTGATCCGCACCGAGCTCGGCGCCACCTGGACAGAGGTCTTCTCGCCGACCTTCTACAACACGATCATCGGCACGCATGGCATCGCGATGGTGATCGGGATGATCGTCGTGATGAGCGGCCCGGTGGGCAACTTCATCGTGCCGATGATGATCGGTGCACGCGACATGGCCTTTCCGCGGCTCAACGCCCTGAGCCTGTGGCTTCTCGTCGCCGCGGTCGTCTGCCTGATCAGCTCGATGTTCGTCGGCGGGATCCAGGACGGCTGGTCGGTGTACTACCCGCTCGCCGCGCAGGCGCCGCCGGGGATGCTCGGCTACCAGCTCACGATCATCGTCTTCGCGGTGTCGACCGGCATCGCCAGCGTCAACCTCATGACCACGATCCTGACGATGCGAGCCAAGGGCATGACGTGGTCGCGGACCCCGATCCTGGTGTTCGGAGTCTTCGCCGCCTCGCTGATGGGCCTCTACGCCTTCCCCTTCTACCAGTACTCGCAGATCCTCGCCCTGACCGACCGGATCTGGGACACGGTGTTCTTCAACCCCGTGCAGGGCGGGAGCGTGTGGCTGTACGAGAACCTCTTCTGGCTGCTGGGCCACCCCGAGGTCTACGTCATCCTGATTCCCTCGATGGCAGTGGCCCTGGAGATCATGCCCGTCTTCCTTCGCAGGCCACTGTTCTCCTTCAACTTCGCCGTGGCCGGCATCGTCGGCGTTGTGGCCCTGAGCGGGCTCGTCTGGGCCCACCACATGTACATGACCGGGTGGGCGCCGGCGGTGAACTACCCGTTCATGCTCTCGACCGAGATGATCTCGATCCCGGTCGGATTCCTCGTGCTGGTGGCCATCGGCACGTTCTGGCGGTCGACCGTCTGGACACGACTTCCGCTCATGGCGATCTACGCGGTCGTGTTCAACAAGATGATCGGCGGCGTCACAGGCGTGTATCTCTCCGACGTCCCGGCCGACCAGTACTTCCACGGCAGCATGTTCGTCGTCGCCCACTTCCACTACATGCTCATGGGCGCCGGCCTCTTCGGCGCCATGGGAGGCATCGCCTTCTACTTCCCGAAGATGACCGGGCGCATCCTCGACGAGCGCATCGGGTCCATCGGACTGTGGACGGCTTTCGCCGGATTCCAGATCACCTTCGGCTCGATGTTCGTCGCGGGCCTGCAGGGTCAGCCGCGCCGGGTGCTCCAGTTCGATGACATGTTCAACATCTCGAACTGGATCTCCACCATCGGCGCCTACGTGATCGGCATCGGCATGCTGATCTTCCTCGCAGCCATCATCTACTCCTGGCGCAGTGGAGAGATCGCGTCGAGCAACCCGTGGGGGTCGAAGTCCCTCGAGTGGCAGACTCCGACGCCGGTTCCGCTCGAGAACTTCGAGGTGCTCCCGGTCGTCACCGAGCGGCCCTACAACTACGGGGTGCCCGACCCGTACGAGGCGCCGCTCGAGGCTGAGGACGGCGACCGCACAGGCGACGATCGAGAACGGGCGGGTGTGTCATGACCTCTGCTCCGACTCCTGTGCTGTCTCCCACCACGGGCGAGAACATGGCGACCGTCGGTCGCCGCAACACCCTGGCACTGTGGCTGATGATCGTCGCCGATGCGGCGGGCACCATCGCGCTGCTCATCAGCTACACCTACCTGTGGAGCCTGAACGTCAATGGCGGATGGGCTCCTCCCGGTGCGAGGCTCACCGCGGTCGAGACCAACAACGACATCACGAAGTCGCAGGCATCGTTCGCGCCCGAGTGGCCCTTCTGGGCGATCCTGGGCATCGTCGTCCTGTCGACCGTGGCCATGTGGTGGGCCTATCGCGCCGCCAAGGGAGGCTTCCAGACCGCGCTTGTCACCGGATCGGTGCTCTCGCTGATGCTGATGCTGGCTGCCCTCGTGGCCCAGTGGATCCAGGTGACCACCTTCCCGTTCGGCCCATCGGACGGTGCCTACGCGTCCGCGGTGATCATCCTGTGCTGCAGCAACCTGTTCCACATGCTGCTCGTCCTGTTCCTCCTCACGGGTGTGGTCAATCGCTCGCGCCGGGGGCTGATCAGCCAGCAGGCGCACTACCAGGCTCAGGCAACCACCTACTACATGACGTGGGTCAGTGTCTCGGTGCTGCTCGGGGCCCTCGTCACCACCTTCTTCGTGGTCAGCCCCAACACCGACCCATCGACCTTCGGCAGCTTCAAGCAGTCATCGTCGGCCACGGCTGAGCCGTCACCCTCGGCCACTTCCGCGCCGTCATCCTCGGCCGCACCGTCCCCCTCTGCTTCGAAGACCAAGGAGCCGAGCACGAAGCCGAGTCCATCGGCCGCTGCGTCGTAGCAGTCCGTCGAGTGGCTGAGCCGTGAGATCCCACCCGGTCCTCGGACTCCTGGTCGGGCTGCCGATCCTGCTGCTGGTCCTCTACACGCTCGGAGGCCTCACCGAGGTCGGGGACATCGGACTTCCCGCGGTGCCCTTCGCCACCCTGCTGGGACTTCCTGTCGATCTGTGGATCCGAGATGTGGCGACCGCCCTGGCCCTCGGGTCGGCCCTGATCCTCCTGGTCGCTCCTGCACCGAGTGCAGCCGTACGTCGACTCGCGCTCGGCAGTGCAGCGGTGTGGCTGGCATCGCTCGTCGCGCAGCTGGCGCTGACGGTGTCGGAGGTCTTCGCGCTGGCGTGGTCGCAGGTGGCGCAGCCGTCCGTCCTCGCCTCGAGTGTCGGGGAGCTGATCGCGAACACCGACCTCGGCCGGGTCATCGTGGCGCAGGGCGCCCTCGTCGCGGTGGGTGCCGTCCTGCTCGCTGCCGGACGCGGTCGCGCCATGCGCGCAGTGCCCGTCGCCCTGCTCGCCGTTGCAGCGTGGCTTCCCGGACTCACCGGTCACGCAGGCATGGAGCATGGGCATGTGGCAGCGACGATCTCACTCGGGCTGCACATGGTTGCCGCATCCGCGTGGGTCGGAGGCCTCGTCGCTGCCGTGGTCTTCATCGGCGCCCGCACCAGCGAGCCGGCCATGGCAGGCCTGCTGATCCGGCGCTTCAGCCTCATTGCTCTGGTCAGTGTGCTCGTCATTGCCGAGACCGGGCTCCTCAACGCCTCGTTGCGGCTTGATGGCCTCGCCGCCCTGATCACGTCCCCCTACGGCGCGATCATTCTGGCGAAAGTCGGTGTGCTCATCGTCCTCATCGGCTGGGGACTCCGGCACCGTCGTGCTATCGCGGACGGATGGGTCGGCGGCAACGGCCAGGGGCAGCAGGCGCTCCCGGTGTTCACCCGGTGGGTGGCCTGGGAGGTGATGTGGATGGGTGCGGTCTACGGCCTGTCCATCGCCTTGTCGCGCACGGCACCGCCGGGTGCCGTGCTGCCGGGAGATCGCCTGTCCGTGGGCGCCGTCATGGCCCTGCTGCTCGGCATCCCCATGGCGGTCCTGTTCGCGGCACCGGCACTGGCGCGGCGGCCCACCGCGGCGCTCAGGTACCCCGAGTCGGTCGCGGTGGCGGCCGTGGTGGCCGTGGTCGTCGCCGCGACATGGCAGGCGAGCGCCCTCGCTGCTGGCACGATCGGCCTGCAGATGGCGTCGGCGCTGACCGTCGTGCTTCTCCTTGGATGCGGCATCGTCCTCGGCCCTGCAGCAGCCTCCTCGATTCTGGCCGCCGTCATCGTCATGATCGGCCTTCCGATTGCCACATGGTGGATCGAGAGAGCAGCTGTCGGCGGACTGGGTGTCGGCACCTGGAGTGCAGTGCTGCTGGCCGAGGGGCTTCTCGCGTGGGCGGCCTTCGGCCCGGGTCGCGCCCTGCTGCAGGGCGCTGGTGAGCACCCGGTTCCCTCGGCCTCGCCAGCGCCCGGGCGGCACGACCATCAGGATGTGTCGGGATGACGGACAAGATGACGGACAACCAGCGCAGTCGTGTGAAGGACCTCTGGCAGCTGCACCTGCCGCTCGTGATCGTGCTGGCCTTCTGCGCCGTCGCGACGATCGTGGAGTTCCGTCGTGCTCAGGAGGGCGTGGATCGGGCCTGGGCCTACACCTTCCAGTGGCCGATCATCGGCGCCTTCGCCGTGGTGGTCTGGAACCGCTACCGCAAGCACGGGAGCATCACCCGGTCGATCTCGACCTACTTCCGCAACCGGGTGGCCCGGTTCGAGGCGGAGGCCCTGGCGGAGGAGGAGCAGCAGCGAGCCGCCCAGTCCCGGGATCCGGAGCCGGCACCGACTGGTGTGGACCCTGACGAGCTCGCGTGGCGGGAGCACGTTCGTCGGCTGCACGAGAAGGACCCGCCCGGCGGACCGCCAGCCCGGCAGCGTGGCGATCGCTAGCCTGCTGCCGTGACGAGCGGCAGGCGGTGGGCGGCCCTCGCTGTGCTGTCGTCTGCGCTGGCACTTGTCTCGCTCGACAACACGATCGTCAACGTGGCCCTGCCCAGTCTGCAGGAGGACCTTCGGGCGACGACCTCCCAGCTGCAGTGGGTCGTCGACGCGTACTCCGTCGTGTTCGCCGGCACCCTGCTGCTGGCCGGCAGCCTGGGTGATCGCTTCGGCCGTCGACGCATCCTCGTCATCGGCCTGGTGATCTTCGGGGGAGGATCCCTCGCTGCCGGACTCGTGTCCGATGTCGCCATGCTGGCCCTGTGCCGAGCGGTCATGGGTGTGGGCGCGGCATTCATCATGCCGTCGACGCTGTCGATCCTCGTCCAGGTCTTCCGGGAGCCCCGTGAGCGTGCCCAGGCGATCGGCATCTGGGCTGCTGTGGCAGGAGTGGGGGTCGCTCTCGGGCCGATCATCGGAGGTCTGCTGCTGCAGGTCTACTCGTGGCAGGCGGTCTTCCTGGTCAATCCACCGCTGATCGCGGCCGTGCTGCTCGCTACGTTCCTCTTCGTCCCCGAGTCCTGCGACGAGTCCCGTCCCCGGCTCGACATGCGGGGAGCCGCACTGTCGTCTCTCGGCCTGGTCGCTCTCGTGGTGACGATCATCCAGTTGCCCGAGCAGGGGATCTCGCTCGTCACCGTGCTCTGGGCCGCGATCGCCGCTGGTTCACTGACGGCCTTCGTCTGGTGGGAGAGAAGGGCACCACGTCCGCTTCTGCCCATGTCGGTGTTCCGGCAGCGCACCTTCGTGGTCGCGGTCGTGACGGTGGGCCTTGTCTACTTCGCCCTGATGGGGGCGATCTTCCTGCTGCCGCAGTTCCTGCAGCTCGTCCAGGAGATGTCGCCCCTGCAGTCGGGCCTGGCCCTGCTGCCGGGGGCGGGAGGCCTGTTCGTGGCCTCCCTGCTCAGTCCGGCCCTGGCGGCCCGCATCGGCACCCGCCGTGCCGTCGTGACCGGCCTGGTGCTCATCACGGTGGGTCTTGGCCTGGCCAGCTTCTTCACGATGGGGACGAGGTACGGCTATGTGGCCCTGACGCTGGGCCTCGTAGGGGTGGGGATGGGTTGTGCCCTTCCCCAGGCGACGAACGCCGTGCTGGGAAGCGTGCCCCGCGAGCGGGCCGGCATGGGCTCGGCGGTCAACGACGCGGTGGGCGAGCTGGGCGGCTCGATCGGCGTCGCCGTCCTCGGGGCGCTGATGACGGTCTTCTATCGCGCCCGGATCGACGCCGCGGTGGCAGCCCTCGGCGAGCGGGCCTCGCAGGTGCCCGCGGAGGTGCTCGACGGGGTCCGCGAGTCGCTCGTGTCCGCCTATCTGATCGCGTCGAGTCTGTCCTCGGAAGAAGCCAATGAGGTTCGTGTGACCACTGGGGCTGCCTTTGTCTACGGGATGACGTGGGCTCTGCTCATCGGCGCATGTGTCGTGGCGGTCGGTGTCGTCCTCGCGTGGCGGATGTTCCCCCGGCACGTCGACCAGGTGTCCGAGTAATCGCAGGAATCCGGCCGAACCGACCATGACCTGGTCGTGATCGCGCTAGCGTGCGCAAACGCCGGTGCTTCCCGTTCGAGTTCCCCTCTCGCCTTCCCCCATCGGTATCCGTTCACCTATGGGAGGTTCACGTGGCAGTACAGGAGGGGAGCCGGGTCAGCGGCTTCGATCGCTGGTTCGAGCTGACGGCACGGGGGTCCAACTACAGTCGTGAGATCCGTGGCGGGTTCGTCACGTTCTTCACGATGGCCTACATCGTCGTGCTCAACCCGCTCATCATCGGGACGGCCAAGGACGTCAACGGCATGTTCATCGGAGAGAACTCCGACCCCGTTGTCGCGATCGGCATGGTCGCTGCGGCGACGGCCCTGGTAGCCGGTCTCCTGACCATCCTCATGGGTGCCATCGGGCGATTCCCGATCGCGGTTGCAGCCGGCCTTGGCCTGAACGGCTTCGTGGCGTTCACCCTCGCGCCGCAGATGACGTGGGCTGATGCCATGGGCCTGGTGGTCATCGAGGGCATCGTGATCCTGCTCCTGGTCCTCACCGGCTTCCGCTCCGCGGTGTTCACCGCGGTGCCCGAGCAGCTGAAATACGCCATCGGCGTCGGAATCGGCCTGTTCATCGCCATCATCGGCCTGGTCGACGCCGGCATCGTCCGTACGGGCGTGCCGCTCATCAGCTTCGGGCTCTTCGGATCCCTGCGCGGCTGGCCCATGTTCGTGTTCGTCTTCGGGCTCCTGCTGACGATCATCCTGCTCGTCCGGAAGGTCCGGGGCGCCATCCTCATCGGCATCCTGGGCACGGCCGTCGTCGCGATCATCGTGGAGGCCGTCGCCAAGGTCGGCCCCCGCACGGGCCCCGATGGCAGCGAGGCCAACCCGGTCGGCTGGAGCCTGAACGTGCCGAGGCTGCCGGACCAGGTGATCAGCACCCCTGACCTTGGCCTCCTCGGACAGTTCAACCTGCTGGGAAGCTGGCAGGCGATCGGCGTCGTGGCCACGATCCTGGCGATCTTCTCCCTCATGCTGAGCGACTTCTTCGACACGATGGGCACGGCCTTCGGCCTGGCGACCGAGGCCGAGCTGCTCGACAAGGAGGGCCAGATCCCGCACTTCGAGTCGATCCTGGTCGTGGACTCCGTGGCGGCCATTGCAGGCGGTGCGGCCTCGACGTCGAGCAACACGTCCTACATCGAGTCGGCATCCGGCATCGGCGAGGGCGCCCGCACGGGCATCGCATCCCTTGTCACCGGCGCCCTGTTCCTCATCGCGATGTTCTTCTCGCCCCTGGTGACGATCATCCCGCACGAGGCAGCGACCCCGGCACTCGTCGTCGTGGGCTTCCTGATGATGACGCAGATCCGTCACATCAACTTCCTCGACTACCAGATCGGCATCCCGGCCTTCCTCACGATCATCCTGATGCCGTTCACCTACTCGATCACGGTGGGCATCGGCGCCGGATTCGTCAGCTGGGTCATCATCAAGATCTTCACGGGTCGAATCCGTGAAGTGAACTGGCTGATGTGGGTCGTCTCGATCGCCTTCGCGATCTACTTCCTGATCGATCCGATCCAGCAGGTGGTCGGCGTGGGCTGACGCCTGCTGGTCGACGGATGAGGGGAATCCCTGACGCGCCTAGGGGTGCGGGTAGGGGTTCCCCTCATCGTCGAGCAGGGCGTGCACGTGCACGCCGAGGCCCTCCATGACGGACCTGCCCGGCAGGAACGTCAGATCCATGATCACGGCGAGGCTGATGACCCGAGCCCCGGTCTCGCGAACGAGCTCGACGGATGCTGCGGCCGTTCCTCCCGTGGCGAGGACGTCGTCGACGATGACGACGCGATCGGCGGGCGTGAGGGCGTCCTGGTGGATCTCCAAGGCGCTCGTGCCGTACTCCAGGTCGTACTCGCGGCGGTGGACTGCTCCCGGCAGCTTCCCTGCCTTGCGGAGCTTGACGAACCCGCAGCCGAGCTCGTAGGCGAGCGCGGCACCGAGCGGGAACCCGCGCGCCTCCACGCCGACGACCATGGTCGGCGCCTCCACGCGGGCTGCATCCGCCCAGGCCCGGACGACGATGCCGAGGGTCGAATGGTCCGCCAGGATCCGCGAGAGGTCCTTGAACGAGATTCCGGGGGTCGGGAAGTCAGGGACGACGACGATCTTGTCGCGCAGCAGGGACAGGTTCTCGCTCACGTCGTGAGAGTAGCCGCGCGATCGCATCGGTGCGGCACTTCAGGGGAGCCGGCTCATCCTCGGGCACCTGTCACGGTGTAGCCCCAGGAAAGGCTGGCCGCGAGAAAGAGCCACACCTGGTAGGGGAGCAGCACGAGCCCCATCCACAGGGCCTGGCCGAAGGCGATGCCCACGATGGGCAGGGTGAGGACGGCGGCGCCGGTCAGGCAGACCGCCGCCCAGGCCAGGTCGTGCGGCACGTAGAACAGGTACGCCCATGCGATGGCAAGGGCCACCGTGGCGGCGAGGAGGGTGAGGAGCGCGACGACCCGCGGCGGGCTCGCACTCCAGCTCACGGCGATGCCGACCACGATGAGCATCAGGAAGTTGTAGGGCCAGATGAGGCCGAAGACCCAGGGAGGAGGCTGCCACCAGGGCTGCTCGAGCGAGAGGTACCACGCACTCCCGGTCGATACCCATCGACCGGAGCCGATGGCATACACCGCGACGAGCACGACGCTGGCTGCCACCGCACCAATGCGCCATGCCATGGAGCGAGTGTCGCACGAGCGGAGGGAGCGGGCACGGCTCCTGCCCGCCGGGCCGTCTGCGCCGTAGGGTGGTGAGCCCGAGCACTGCGACGGGAGACAGCCATGAGACGCATCATCGCCGCGATCGCCGGAGCCGCCCTGCTGGCCGGTGTGTCCGTGGCCCCTGCCATGGCGCAGGAGCGCATCGCCCCGCCCCCGTCGTCGGATGCACTGGTGGCGGCGACCAACGCGATGCTCCGCCCGGCCGACGTGCCCGCTGCCGTCCGCAAGGCGCTGAAGGGCGCGTCCCGCTTCTTCGACACCGGATTCTTCAATCCTCCGGGAGGGCAGGATCCGCTGCCGATCTGCGTCTCGGGCCCGGACTACACCACCGTCACGCTGTCGCGCGACAACGCGATCGGCTACATGGCCTCCTACGGGGGAGTCGTCCAGTACGAGTACCGGTACCCGAGTGCGGCCGCAGCCCAGAAGGCCTGGCGTGCCGTGAGCGAGCAGGTGGCGCAGGGGTGCACAACGACGTTCACCGAAGGAGACCAGCAGACTCGCAACACCGCACGTCGAATCCCCGGAGTCTCTGGTGGCGAGCGCGGGTGGCAGGTCACGTCGTCGGGCAGCCAGAACTCCTTCTCGTCCGTGCAGCTCATCGACGACACGATCCAGCAGGTCAGCGTCGTGGACGGCAGGCGTCCGGTCTCGACGAGGGTGCAGCGTGCGATGGCGGGCCTGGCCTCGGAGCTGGCCGATCGCTGGGCCGCCCGCAGCGGCGCCACACTGGTGCAGGATCCAACCCTCACCAAGGCGGAACGCACCATGGTGCAGCCGGCCGACGTCCCTGCGGCGCTGACCATGGCGACCGCTGCCGACGGCGGGTGGAGCAGCTTCCAGGCCGCGGTGCCCGGCATGGGCCCGCAGGTCTCGTGCAGTGCCGGGGCCGAGCTGCCAGCAGGCGCCGCCACCTTCAGCACCGTTCTGTTCAGCGGAGGAGACGTCCTGGGCATCACAGGCAAGGGCAATGTCGTGCAGCAGGTCGAGCAGTACGCGTCTGCTGATGCGGCAAAGGCGGCCTGGCAGGCGTTGGCAGCGGAGGCGGCCAAGTGCACCACAGACGCGAATGCCACGCTCTCCAGGAAGACCGCGGTCAGCAGGAGCACCAACGGTGTCTCGGACGTCGTGATCGACCAGGTTCCCGGCGTGTGGGTTTCGACCCTGGAGACCTACCCCGATCTGGGCAGGGGCTTCTCCAACGGCGCCTACACGCTGTACCTGCTGGTGGGCGACACCGTTCAGCAGGTCACGTACGGAGTCACGCAGAAGGGGATCCGTGACGTGCCGGTCGACACTGCGGCTGTCGACGAACTCGGCAGGGCATTGGCCGCTCGCTGGCTCGCCTACACGGGCTGACGTCGGAGGCTAGGCGGGACGGAAGACGCAGTCGGAGTCGAGATCGTTCGCCATCACGAGGCGTAGGCGCGCCTGGCAGTTCGTGAGGCGAAGTTCGGTCCGTGCGGTGTTCATCACCCCGCGCAGGGGCCCGGCGCTGCGATCGAAGGCGCCCTGTCTCGCCTCCAGCACCATGCGCGAACCCTCCACGACCATCGTGATGGGTGTCGTCGATCCGCGGCGGCCGTCACGATGCGTGAAGCGCAGTGTGCCGACGTATGCATCGTCGGAGCCGGTGACCGGCGCGATCTGGAACCAGTAGCCGACGTCGTTGTCGCGAAGTGAGTCGGAGTGCCACGTCCGGGCGATGCCCTCATCCGCCTGAGCGGCCGGTG
>VFQT010002491.1_pt1 | contig 18745 bp, 19 predicted proteins | sample 3512381 | NCBI WGS metagenome assembly VFQT01 (sample SAMN10412376, study PRJNA504923) | tailings metagenome | isolation source: Relicate 2 Philex TSF3 active mining site | place: Philippines: Tuba, Benguet | collected 2017-08-29
GCTACGCTCTTCAGTGTCGCGGGCTGCTCGGTCATGCACGGTCGTCCAGGCATCTCGTAGCGAATTCTCTCGCTGATCCCACTCCGGGTACACAAATCGCTGCCCGGGTGCTTGCTCTATTGGCGATACATGCATCGCCGTATCAGCCTCTTGATCACTTGCCTCAATTTGCACCGAGCTTCGCGATAAACTCTCTTCGGGTGGCGTATCCGCAGGCGCCTCGTGCTCAAACTCCCACAAAAAACTATTGTCATCGCGGTAGGCTGGCTGAACGGCATACAACTCTTGTACAAAACGCACACGCATCTGGCCGAGGTCATTCCCGAGTATTTTTCCGATCTCGGCAAAACGCTCAGGGTCTTCAAGACCGAGGGCTGCCTCTGCCTCAAATAAATCACGACCTTTATTTACCCAATGATTGGGGTCTTCATAATTGGGATCATGCAGAGCTCGCGATAATCTTGCTGAGAGCGAGGCAAATGTGAGATCGTTGTTTTCACCATTCGCGCTGTGAAAGCACCTCCATAAAGACCAAAGCCCAGGGTACTGTTTGATAGCCAGCCGCTCGACGCGCGCGTCTTCTATCAACGACAGCACGGCAATCAGCAAAGGTTTTTTCTTGCCTGCCGGCTGATGCCGGGGCGAGTAATTCAGATGTGCAAGCGCATGCGCCACAGCGGCGCGATAAATATTGCCGCGCGCGGCACCGTCCCAAGCGAGATAGTGGTCGGGAAGTAGTAGCGTGCCCTCGCTGATTACGGGCCGCAGCGGCAGCGCATTCAGGCGCCGCTGCCGGCGCGCTGCCAGCGACAGTTCCGGCTGTCCAAAGCCGGTCGTGAAGTATTGCAAGGCGTGGCGCGCGCGCTCGAACGAGGTACCCTTAGCCTCGGCCACCATAGCCTGTGCTGCAGCGGCATCCTCCAAACGAAAATAAGCAGCGAGCTGTCCGGGATGGTTCGGGTACAGGCGAAGGCCAGTAAGTATCCAGCGACGTAGCCCGCCTATATCGAGGGAGTTTAGTAAAAATCCCAGATGAGAGGCTAGCGCTGTTTCTAACCCCGGTGCCTCTTGCGCAGCATCGAGCATTAAGAAGCGCAGCTCTTCATCAGTGTCAGGATGTCGTTTGTGCGCGGGAAGTGCGGCAATGGCATCCGCAAATGCAGGATGCAGCTCAGTTACTGCAGTGAGCTCAGATACCGAAGTAAGCATCGATGAACCCGTCGAGCGCTGAAAGCATATCGGGGTCATCCGTAATCGGCCGCGCCATCGCCAACCGGCAAGCATCGCGCGCGCCTATTCCGGCGTGAATCAAACCTCCCGCGTGGATCAGCATACGCGTTGAAATGCCCTCCTCCAGCCCGCGACCGCGCAGCGCACGCGAGCGGTGGGCGATTCCGACTAATTTTTTTGCAATCTCAGCAAGCACGCCACTCTCGTGCGCCACGATATCGGTTTCTGTTGCTTCTTGCGGGTAGTCGAAATCAAGCGCACCGAAGCGCTGCTTGGTCGATTGCTTAAGATCTTTGGTGAGACTTTGGTAGCCAGGGTTGTAGGAAACAACCAGCTGAAAATCGGGGTGCGCATGAATCAATTCGCCACGCTTATCGAGTGGCAAAGTACGGCGGTTATCAGTAAGCGGATGAATAATGACCGTTGTGTCTTGCCGCGCTTCTACCACCTCGTCGAGATAACAGATAGCACCATAACGTGCCGCAATGGTGAGCGGGCCGTCGTGCCACACAGTACCGTTGGCATCTAATAAAAAACGCCCGACCAGATCGGACGCTGTCATATCCTCGTTGCAGGCGACCGTGATTAATGGTCGCTTCAGGCGCCAAGCCATGTGCTCCATGAAGCGGGTCTTGCCACAACCCGTGGGGCCCTTTAATACCATGGGCAGCCGCATCTGATAGGCGGCCTCAAACAAGGCTACTTCATTACCGGCGCTCAGGTAGTAAGGCTCGGATTCGATGTAGTACGGCTGAATCAGTTCGTTCATCGTAAGGAATCAAAAATGCACGCCCCAAGAAGAGGAAGTTGGGGCGTGCAAACGAAGACACCGAAGCTTAACGGTGGGCTGTTGCCTTGTTCGGGATTCCTTCGATCGGAGAATCCTCGGTTCCCGGGGTATCACGCGTGATAGCCTCGACCATCTTGCGTGTACCTTCAGGATCGTTGATCCACTTGCCATAAAACTCATACGGGCACTTGGCGACACCGTTGGCATCTTCACCGGAGTTGATCTTGCCGGTGTAGCCGCGGTGCAGAAGTTTGTACAAGTGATTATTGGATTGGTTGTTCTTACGTGCATCACGAATCAGCGACAGAGACAATTCAGCGTACTGAATGCCCATCTCTTCTTCAGCGCACTCACCCAGGGTGCGACCATCGAACCCGATGATGGCAGAGTGGCCGAAATAAGAGTACACGCCGTCAAAACCAGCCGCGTTAGCGACAGCAACGTAGCTGTTGTTTGCCCACGCCATCGCCTTGGCCATAATGACCTGCTGCTCTTTGGCTGGGTACATATAGCCTTGGCAGCGCACGATCAATTCGGCACCTTTCATGGCGCAATCACGCCAGATCTCCGGGTAGTTACCATCGTCGCAAATGATCAGACTGACTTTCATGCCCTTAGGGCCGTCAGAGACATAGGTGCAATCGCCTGGGTACCAGCCTTCGATCGGCACCCAAGGCATGATCTTGCGATACTTCTGCACGATCTCGCCCTTGTTATTCATGAGGATCAGCGTGTTGTAAGGCGCCTTGTTCGGGTGCTGCTCGTGACGCTCTCCTGTCAGCGAGAACACACCCCAAACATTCGCCTTGCGGCATGCTGCTGCGAATATTTCGGTCTCTTCGCCGGGTACTGCAGATGCTGTCTCGTACATCTCTTTCGAGTCGTACATGATGCCATGCGTTGAATACTCCGGAAAAATCACCAGGTCCATACCCGGCAGACCTTGTTTCATACCGACCAGCATTTCGCCGATCTTGCGTGCGTTATCCAACACCTCGGCTTTGGTGTGAAGGCGGGGCATCTTGTAGTTGACTACTGCAACCCCAACGCAGTCTTTGCTGCTCGCAATATCACCGTGTCTCATGTCTACACTCCCTTTCTTCCATTGTGGGTACTACCTGTCGTGAGCTTATATGGAAAAAGCTCGAATATTAATGAATAAAACATCGTCGTACTGCGTGATATCCGACGATAACTTGACTAAACCGTGAGCAGTGAATGCACCCGATCGTCATCAAGATCTTCTTTCAAAGATTCGTATACCACCTCACCTTTCTCCAGAATCAGGAAGCGATCTGCCACCACTTTGGTAAATGAAAGCACCTGCTCGCTAACAATCAAGGAGAAATTCTTTTTTTTCTTTAATTCGACTAATTTCAGCGCAAGCTCTTTAATAATCGACGGCTGTATTCCCTCGGTTGGCTCGTCAAGAATCAATATTTTTGGATCGTTAACCAAAGCGCGGGCAATCGCTAACTGCTGCTGCTGGCCACCGGACAGGTTACCGCCCTTACGATTTTTCATCTCGAGCAGCACAGGAAAGAATTCATAGATCTCGCTGGGAATACCTCGTTTTTTATCCAGCATCCCGGCCAGAATATTTTCCTCCACCGTCAGGTAAGGAAAAATCATGCGGCCCTGCGGCACATAACCGAACCCGCCTGCTACACGCTCATACGGCGCGAGTGAAGATACCGACGCACCATCGAAGTCAATGCGGCCAGAACCCGCTTTTAACAGGCCAATCACTGTTTTTAGCAGGGTAGTTTTTCCCATACCATTGCGCCCCATCAGCGCAACTGATTCACCACTCGCAACGCTGAAGCTGAGATCATGAATTACATGACTCTGGCCATAAAAGACATTGAGTTTTTCAACAGAAAGCAAGATCGTCTCCGACAGAGATACCAAACATCAAGTCAATGGCCCAAATACACTTGTTTCACCTGCTCGTCCTCTTGAACTTTTTCCAGCGTTCCTTCAGCCAGCAATTTACCCTGATGCAGTACGGTGACCTTCCTGGCGACCATTTTCACGAACGCCATATCGTGCTCAATCACAATGATCGAGCGACCAACCGAAATACTGTTTAACAACTGAGCAGTTTTCTCTCTCTCGCGGGCACTCATCCCGGCAACCGGCTCATCAAGCAGGATCAACTCCGGATCCTGCATCAGCAGCATGCCGATCTCCAGCCATTGTTTTTGCCCGTGAGACAAAATACCGGCGACATCATCGAGGTGATCCATCAGAAAGATCTTCTCGGCAATCTCGTGAATTTTTCGTGTGATAACTTCTGAGCGCGAAAAAAATACCGAACCAAGTACACCGCGCGGGCTGGGATGTGAAATCTCAAGATTCTCCAGAACGGTAAGCTGGTCGTACACCGATGGCGTCTGGAATTTACGGCCGATGCCCAGACGCGTGATCTGGTACTCCATCAACTCGGTGATGTCGGTATCTTTGAAATAAATTTTGCCGGCGGTTGGCTTAGTCTTACCGCAAATCATATCCAGCAGCGTTGTCTTGCCCGCGCCATTCGGTCCGATGACACAGTGCAGCGCGTCAGGCTCGAGATAAAAGTTGAGATTGTCGACCGCTTTGAACCCGTCGAATGAAACGGTCAGACCTTCAATCTGTAGTACGAGTTTGTTCGCCATAGATCTATTCAGCCCTGGTTTCCGCCATCTTGCTGTTTATTTTTAAATCGACTGAACCAACCCGACAAGCCAACGATGCCGTTCGGCAGGAACATCACCACAAACACGAACAAGAAGCCAATGAAGTAAACCCATAAGGTGGCGAAGTTTTCAGAGAAAACCGTTTTCGCAGTTCCCACCAACATGGCACCAAGCACTGCACCGACAAGCGAGAGTCGGCCACCGACCGCTGCGTACACCACCATCTCGATCGATGGCACGATGCCCACCAGAGATGGGGATGCGAGACTCTGCTGTATCGTGAATAGCGCACCGCCGATTGCGGAGAATACTGCTGCAATCGAAAAAATAAACGCCTTGAATAGCGCCGGGTTATAACCGGAAAAGCGCACACGGTCTTCGTTGTCGCGGATGGCAATCACGACTCGACCAAGACGGCTATTCAGTACAAATCCGGAAACCAACATCGCAAGCAATAGCAAGCCTACGGTGATGTAGTACATCGCTAATTTTGCCGAATCGGTATCGAGGTTGATTCCCATGAATGAGCGGAAATCGTTAATGCCATTGACGCCACCCGTAACACCCTGCTGCCCAATAATCATGATCGCCATGATCGCTGACAGAGAGAGTGTCACTATTGAAAAATAAACCGAGCCTATCCTGCGGCGAAACGCTGCGTAGGAGAACAGGAAAGCCAGTGCTGCCGGCAACAAGATAATCGCAGGCAGAGTGAAACCCACGTAATTGCACGGCTCCCACCATATCGGCAGTGTTTCTACGCTGTTCCAGACCATGAAGTCTGGCAAATTGGATCCGAAAAATGCCGATAAGGCTTGCGCAGAGCTGTCTGCATTGGTCGCTTCGAGCTTCAAGAACATGGCAAGCATGTAGCTACCCAGTCCGAAGAACAGGCCTTGCCCCAGACTGAGAATGCCGCCGTAGCCCCAAATCAAAACAATACCGACCGCTGAAAAAGCCAGGGAGAGGTATTTGGCTGCAAGACCCAGTCTGAACACGTTCAGCGATAACGGCAGGACCAACAGCAACACGATCGCGACCAACAAAAAGCCTACGCGGCTTAGACCCACCTCGGCGCCTGTGGGACCAAAAAATCTGTCGAACAGTTTCATGCTTAACGCCTCACTTTTTGTGAGAACAGCCCATTCGGTCGGAAGAACAGCACCAGAATGACCGCTGCCAAAATGGCGGCACGCGCCATCGATCCGCTCAGCCCGTACTCAAGCCACGACTGCATCTGTCCAATAATGAACGCCGAGAGCACCGTACCGAGCAGGCTCTCCACGCCACCAAAAACAACCACAATAAAGGTATCCACGATATAGGCCTGCCCCGTGGTCGGACCGGTCGAAGCGAGCATGGTGAACGAGCTTCCGGCGATACCTGCTAATCCGCAGCCAAGTGCGAAAGTGGTCGCGTCAACCTTTTCGGTGTTAATGCCAACTGCACTTGCTATCGGACGATTTTGGGTTACTGCGCGTATCGAGATACCCCAATGCGTTTTGTACAGCAGAAAATAAACAAACAACAGCGTGCAAACCGCAAGGCAAACAATGAACAGCCGTGAAAGCGGAAGCGCGACGCCTTCAGTCAAACTCACCGCGCCTTGCAACCAGCTCACCGTGGGTACTTCGACTTCACGCGGATTAATGAATTGTCTGAACAGCTGCTGCATGATCAGACTGATACCCCAAGTAGCCAGCAAAGTATCGAGTGGTCGTTTGTACAAGTGGCGTATCAAACCTCTTTCCAGCAGGTAGCCCACTGCACTCGTCACGAAAAACGCCAGCACGATACCGACGAAAACGAAGCCGTCCATCAGCTGCGGGAAAAAAGCCTGGAAGAATTTAGCCGTACCGTAGGTGCAATAAGCGCCGAGCGCCATCAGCTCGCCGTGAGCCATGTTAATTACGCCCATCAGCCCAAAGATGATGGTCAGGCCCAATGCCATCAGCATCAACACGGTAAAAATCGACAGTCCAGTGAAGGACTGCATGACTATGGCATCAAATGACATGTGAGGTACGAGGTCGAATCGTCAAATAAAGGAAACAGCCGCGAACAGCCCCAGCCGCACCAACATCTTGCGGTACGTGCTGGGGAATGCCCTGATTTGCCTGAGAGATCAGGAGATTTTTACAGCTTCGGGAACGGGTTTGGCTCGATGAGCTTCGACTCGTACAGCATATCGACCTGACCATCCGCACGGAACGCACCGATACGCGCATGCTTCCACAGGTGGTGGTTCGACTGATGGAACTTGACCTTACCCTCTGGCCCGCTGATCTCAAGATTCGACGACGCAGCCACCACTTTGGCCACTTCGAAACTCTTCGCTTTCTCTGCGGCTTTTGCCCACAATAGAACCGAGGTGTAGCCGCAAGCCAAGGTGTCGCCGGTAACACGATCGGCGCCATACTTCTTCTTGAACTCAGAGACGAACTTCTTGTTCTCCGGGTTGTCGAGGCCTTGGAAGTAACCCATGCAGGTGAGCGTGCCTGCAGTGTTGGCCGCGCCGATACCGGACACCTCTTCTTCCGACACAGCCAGCGACAACACGGTCTGGTTCTTGCCGGTGATACCGGCAGCGGTGAGCTGCTTGAAGAACGCAACGTTAGATCCACCCACCACGCAGTTCAGAATGACATCGGGTTTTGCTGCCTTGATCTTGTTGATCTCCGAAGAGAACTCGATATGACCGAGTGGGTAGTAGCCCTCGCCCACAAGCTTGCCACCTAAACGCGTAAGCGTTGCCTTGGCGATCTTGATTGTGGTTCGCGGCCAGATGTAGTCAGAGCCGATCATGTAGAACGACTTGCCCTTGTTGGCGTACAGCCACTCCATCGCGGCGATCACCGACTGCGTCGCCTCTTGCGCGGTGTACATGATGTTAGGCGACTGCTCCAAACCCTCGTAATACGTTGGGTAGTAGAGCAAACCATTCAATTTCTCAAATACCGGCAACACGGCTTTGCGCGAAGCGGAGGTGTAGCAACCCATTACGGCAGCGACCTTATCTTTTTCGAGCAGCTTGCGTGCTTTCTCGGCGAATGTCGGCCAATCGCTCGCACCGTCTTCGACGACAGGGTCAATCAGCTTGCCCATTACACCGCCAGCCTTGTTGATTTGTTCAATAGCGAGCATCTCTGCATCAACTACCGACTTCTCCGCAATCGCGATGGTTCCGCTGAGCGAGTGAAGAATACCGACCTTCACTTTGTCTGCTGCGGAAACTTCACGCGAGAAAAGCAATGTGCCTGGAATTACGCCGGCAACCGCTGCTGCGGTGATACCCAGTCGACCGATCGCCTCGCGGCGGGACGGACTCTCCAACTTGCTCAGATCTCTCGTTTTGTTCGACATTGTTTACCCCTTATATGTGGTTGGTCATTAAATGCCTTGAAGCACACACTTCTTCTCAGGTTTGGGCTAGATGGAAATCGATGCTGTCCCCGCCTGCAAGACTTAGACAACACCCCAGACACAGCCGTCACAATCACGCTTCGGCTGTTTCTGCCATGCGCTCGGAGACCGCATGCAAAAAAAATGCCCAGACGAGTTCGCACTCAATCTGGGCATTTTTGCCGACGGGTCACTCAGGCAATGTTGGCTGAATGACCTCGAATTGTGATCCTGCATTATTGCAAGATGGGCTAAGAGTACGCCGGCGAAAATTCTTTTGTCAATACAAGCGAGCTAAATTATTGGTTAATCCAGAAAAGATATTGTTAAATCGGCTTGCGCAAATCTGAACCGAGATTGAAGTTGCACTGCAACAGAAAAGACTTTACTCAGGCGCGCCCCGAATTGATGCAAACTGCGATTGAATGCACCAATTCGGGATGACTTGAAGGCACCTAGAAGGATACGCCCTATTATCAAAACATAATCATCAAAATTTTGTGCTGAATGGCAAAAGCGTTTTTGGTTTAGGTTGTCATTTTTAGTTTACGTTGTCAGATTTAATTTTTATTAGCAGTGTTAATTTTTAGTATCCAAGCATGTGGACTGATTGAATCTGAATGAAACTATGACGACCGCTGCCTTGCCACGGACGGAACCAAACAGTGGGAGATTGGTTGGCAATCTCTCGCTTGTATTCAATCACCAAGCCGGTAGCACGCGACTGATGCGCCGTCAGCATCACGGGCCGCTTCTCGTACAACGACCGCTGTATCCGGAAGGCAGCGGCTGTTGTCATGCGATTATTGTTCACCCCCCAGGTGGTATCGTCGGCGGGGATACGCTGGAAATAGACGTCTGTGCAGAGCAGAATGCGCACACCTTGCTATCTACGCCAGGGGCCGCAAAGTGGTACCGCGCCAATGGGCAAGTAGCGCGTCAGCAGGTGCATTTACGGGTGGATGCCGATGCGTCGATTGAATGGCTGCCGCAAGAGACTATTTTCTTTAATCAAGCTGATGTGGTGCTAGAGACCCAGGTGTCACTGCATAATTCGGCGCGCTTTATTGGATGTGAAATTCTATGTTTTGGTCGCACTGCCTCGGGCGAGCGCTTTTCACAGGGCCAGGTAAAGCAAACCTACAAAATATCGGTAGATGACAGGCTGCTGTGGCTGGAGCAAGGAACATTACTTGCAGATAGCGCCTCTGCGAACGGACCGCTGGGTTTGTCTGGCTACTCAGTGTGTGCAAGCTTACTGTGCGTCGGCGCACCTTCTCAACGCGTACTGATCGATGAAGTTCGTGCCGCAATTGCACCTTGGGCCGAACCGCATGCCAAGTTGGGTGCAAGTCAGATGAAATCTTTATTGATGGTTCGGTATCTGGGTGATGCAAGTGAGAATGCGCGTAAGGTTATGTTGGCGGCTTGGCGCGTTTTACGACCGGCGATGCTGGATCGCGCATCTACAGAACTGCGCATTTGGAATACATAGGTGAAAGTACGTAAGCGAATAACGAAGGAGCAACGATGGAACTGACACCACGCGAGAAAGACAAGCTGTTGATTTTCACTGCCGCCTTACTGGCCGAGCGCCGTAAAGCGCGCGGACTCAAGCTGAATTATCCGGAGGCAGTTGCGCTAATTACAGCAGCCATTATGGAGGGTGCGCGAGACGGAAAAACAGTCGCTCAGCTAATGTCTGAAGGTGCGCAGATACTCACGCGTGATGATGTGATGGAAGGCGTGCCGGAAATGATTCCCGACGTGCAGGTCGAGGCGACCTTCCCCGACGGAACCAAGCTGGTGACTGTGCATAATCCCATACCCTAAGATCGGCAACTGAAACATAGCCGATTATTTTTACTGAATTCTGTCAGGAGCGCGCCATGATTCCCGGTGAAATGCTGATTGAGGCGGGTGAAATTGCCGTCAATGTGGGTCGCAAAACAGCGATTGTCAAAGTTGCCAATAGTGGAGACCGACCGATTCAGGTCGGGTCGCATTTTCATTTTTATGAAACCAATCCGGCACTGCAATTTGATCGGGCTACGGCTTACGGTATGCGATTAAATATTGCTGCAGGCACTGCGGTACGTTTCGAACCGGGGCAGGAACGCACGGTTGAATTGGTCGATCTTGCGGGCGATCGTAAGGTATACGGCTTTAATGGCAAGGTTATGGGCAAATTAAAAGGGGCGGCCAAATGAGCACCATCTCCCGTAAGGCGTATGCCGAAATGTTTGGCCCCACCACCGGTGACCGCTTACGCTTGGCGGATACTGAGTTATTCATCGAGATCGAGCACGACCACACGACCTATGGCGAAGAGGTGAAATTTGGTGGTGGCAAGGTCATCCGTGATGGCATGGGCCAGTCACAGCGGGCGCATAAAGATGTGATGGATACCGTCATCACCAATGCGATCATTATTGATCATTGGGGTATCGTCAAAGCGGATATCGGCATCAAAGCTGGACGTATCGCGGGTATTGGCAAAGCCGGTAATCCGGATATTCAACCGAATGTCACGATGGCGATCGGCGGCGCCACCGAGATTATTGCCGGTGAAGGCATGATCGTGACTGCAGGCGGCATTGATACGCATATTCATTTTATTTGCCCGCAGCAAATTGAAGAGGCACTCATGTCGGGTGTCACCACCATGATCGGTGGCGGCACTGGCCCGGCAGTCGGCACGGCCGCCACAACATGTACGCCGGGGCCTTGGCATATTCATTCCATGCTGAGCGCCGCTGACGCATTCCCGATGAATTTGGGATTTTTAGGTAAAGGCAATGTGAGCTTGCCGCTGCCGCTCGAAGAGCAAATTCGCGCTGGCGCTATTGGCTTGAAACTGCATGAAGACTGGGGCACTACGCCGGCGGCCATCGATAACTGCTTATCAGTTGCCGACAAAATGGATATTCAGGTGGCGATTCACACCGACACTTTGAACGAAGGCGGTTTTCTGGAACATACACTCGCGGCCTTTAAAGACAGAACGATTCATACCTTTCACACCGAGGGCGCAGGCGGTGGGCATGCGCCCGACATTATTGCGGCTGTGGGGCAGAGTAATGTGCTTCCCTCGTCCACTAACCCTACGCGTCCCTATACGGTCAATACGCTGGACGAGCATCTCGATATGCTGATGGTGTGTCATCACCTTGACCCGGCTATTACAGAAGATATTGCCTTTGCTGAGTCACGTATTCGTCGAGAGACGATTGCTGCAGAAGATATTTTGCATGATCTGGGAGCCATCTCGATGATGTCGTCCGACTCGCAAGCCATGGGTCGAGTGGGTGAAGTGATTATGCGTACCTGGCAAACCGCGCACAAAATGAAAGTGCAGCGCGGGGCCCTGAAAGAAGACAATAACCGTAATGATAATTTTCGGGCCAAACGCTACGTGGCAAAGTACACCATTAACCCGGCAATCACGCATGGCGTGTCGCACCTAGTCGGTTCGATCGAAACCGGCAAGTTGGCGGACATCGTGCTTTGGAAGCCGGCATTTTTCGGCGTCAAGCCAGCGATGATTCTGAAAAGCGGCATGATTGCTGCGGCGCCGATGGGCGACCCCAATGCCTCAATCCCCACGCCGCAACCTGTGCACTATCGATTGATGTTTGGTGCTTATGGCGGTGGACTCAAAACCTCATTTACCTTTGTCTCGCAAGCTGCGCTCAAGGCGGGGGTGGCAGAGAAACTGAAGCTGAATAAATCCGTTGAGGGTGTGAAAGGTATGCGTCATCTGCGTAAGGCTGACATGATTCATAACAGCTACACGCCGGTAATGGAAGTTGATCCTGAGACGTATGAGGTTCGTGCTGACGGGCAGTTGCTGGTATGCGAACCTGCGACAGTTTTACCGATGGCGCAGCGGTATTTTCTGTTTTGAACTTTTCTAGCGATAACTCTTTAACCATGCTAACCCTTCATACCAAAATAGATAGCGCCGACACTATCGACGGTGAGCTGGTGCTTCCCTACGAGCTTCGAGAAAAAAGTCGTCAGCGCGCCGCCCTCACCTCGGGCGAGGAAGTTGCGGTATTTACTGTGCGCGGCACCGTACTTCGTGATGGTGATTTACTGAAAGGCGATGATGGTCGCGTGGTTCGTATTCGTGCTGCCGATGAAGCCACCTATCGCGTAAGCTGCGAGTCGCCCAATGCGCTGCTGCGTTGTGCTTTTCATTTAGGGAATCGGCACACGCAAGCGCAAGTGGGAGATGGGTTTCTGCGCATCCGAAAAGATGCTGTACTGCGCGAGATGCTGACGGGCTTGGGCGCGACGGTACAAGAGGAACGCGCACCGTTCGAGCCGGAAGCCGGAGCCTATGGCGGTGGGCATCATCACCATGGCGATCACGGACATCACCACCACCATCATCATGCACTCGCGCCTATTCCGGTTCGCCAGAAAATTCACCGTCCAGGTGATAGTCAGTGACTATTTCTGCACCACGCGCTGCTACGCCATTACTGCACCTTCTGCAGCTTTGCAGCCCCTCATTACCTGTAGGCGCCTACAGCTATTCGCAGGGATTAGAGGCGGCTATGCACGCAGGTTTGGTCTACGACGAATCAACGGCGCGAGGCTGGATCATTCAGATGCTGGATCAGGTCGTGGCGCGTTTCGAGGCGCCGATTACATTGCGCCTGATAACTGCCTTCACCGAGCGCGACGCACAGAAAGTGCAGTACTGGACAGAATTTTTTATCGCGTCGCGCGATAGCGCAGAGTTTCGGGCAGAGACGCTACAAATGGGCTACTCGCTCGGAAAGTTATTACCTGAGCTAGTACCCGATCAAACAGCGCTCACCGATTTACTGCCGCCGCTCTCCGAGCTTCCGTACCCTACAGCACTCGCAGCAGCGACAGTTGCTTTTGGGGTTGATGATGATGAAGCGCTACTCGGGATGCTGTTCTCTTGGGCGGAGAATCAGGTTCTGGCGTGCGTAAAATCAGTGCCGCTTGGTCAAGTGGCGGGTCAGCGTTTGCTGCTCTCGCTTGGGGAATCAATTGCATGTGCCGCGCAGGTTGCTCAACAACTTGCCGATGATGCCTTATCGAACTGGACGCCGGGCTTATCACTGCTTTCAATGCAGCATGAGGTGCAGTACTCGCGGCTGTATCGCTCCTGACAGGTGTACTAACTCACAGAGAATTTATGAATACTTCAAATCCCCTACGCGTTGGCATCGGCGGCCCGGTGGGCTCGGGCAAGACCGCTCTGTGCGAGATGCTGTGCAAGCAGATGCGCGGCCATTATGAGATGGCTGTCATTACCAATGATATTTATACCAAAGAGGATATGGAAATTTTACTGCGCGCCGATGCACTTCCGGCGGAGCGGCTGATGGGCGTGGAAACCGGCGGCTGCCCACACACGGCAATTCGTGAAGATGCCTCAATTAACTTGGAAGCGATCGCGCGCATGAGCGCAGATTTTCCTGATCTTGATCTTATTCTGGTTGAGTCAGGTGGCGACAATCTCGCCGCCACTTTCAGCCCCGAGCTTTCCGACTTGACGATTTATGTGATTGATGTTGCGGGTGGCGAGAAAATTCCCCGCAAAGGCGGCCCCGGTATTACACGGTCGGATCTGCTAATTATTAATAAAACCGACTTGGCTCCGCATGTCGGCGCCAACCTGGAGATCATGGCAGCAGACGCTAAAAAACAGCGTGGTGATCGGCCATTTATTTTTACCAATCTAAGAAAAGGTGATGGAGTTGATCAGGTGGTCTCTTTCATCCGCAAACAAGGGTTGCTGGATGAAGCACGGCATTGAGTCTGACTCGGTCAAACTGACTGCAGTAAGTTATTTGTCTTGATGATTTTGAACAACTTTATTGGAAACCCACGCCTGACTCGCCTTGACCACGGTCTCGTTGAGCGTACACTGATCTAGCATCGAGCGTATATGTAGTTGTTTGTGTAAATCAGGTGGGACCCTAACATTAAACAAACCTTTTAGCGGCTTTTTGGGTTCTCGATTAAGTTGCCTGCAAGTCTCGATATAGTCATCTACTGCGGCCTCGAATTCTGCTTGCAGTTCAGAGGGAGACTCGGCTTCGTAGGTAACAAGATCTTCAATGAATAATATTTTCCCCCGGCAGGTCATCCGATCCATATCTAGCTCAGCAGAGCCCTCGTAATTTTTGTATGTAAGAACATTCATTTTTTCAAAAGTCCGTGATCTCTCAACGTGTTTACGACATCGACCAAGCACCCCTTGTCAACGTTAGGTGATGGGTGAGGTTGATGGCAAATAATCAGTATGTTTTTATCGCGATGAAAAAACTTCCGTCGTGAACCACTACCAGTCAGCAGATCAAAGCCAAGGTGCCGTAGAACTGAAACGAGCTCCAGCCATTTGAAATTTGCTGGCGGTGGCTTTGTGACCAACCTACTTAGGATCTTTTCGTGTTTCACTGGAAGGATATAGGAAATCAGCGCCTTCCGTAACTAAATTTTAGTTACGATCAAGTTTACCATTAGAGCAATTTTTTGCTATTCCAGCAAGATCTTTACTAAAAATGGCACAACTCGGCTCGATATCTCGCCACACCCTGAGGAAAGAAGGTAACTAGATGTACGTTGGGGTCGGGTAACTGCCTGGGATTCGGACGGACAAGCTAAGGCTGCGGTACCCTGCTTGCTGCCTGACCCGTCAACGAGACAAACAAAATATCAATGATGCGATTGCATCGCATCCGCCAGTGCCTCGGTCGCCATTGCTTCCAGCCACCCGATATCAACATCGTGATGCGCCTCGCACAGAAACCATGGCTCGCGTGAGTCGGGTTCAAGCATGATGCCGCGATCAATCAAGTTCCAGGCAAATTCGCGATACAAGCGGCTATCGGTCTTGCGCCAGTCGCGGTAGCTGGTAGGGACGGTTTCAGTGAAATGCACACCGAACATCGCCGGCGGTCCGGCAAAGGCATGTGCGATGCCAGCAGCAGTAAATACTCTACCGAGCGCTGCCTGAATTTTTTCTCCAGCTTCGTTTATTGTTTTCAGTGCGTCGGTGTTGGTCAGAATCGATAGCGTCGCATGTGCGCCGGACAGCGCAATGAGGTTGGCGGTATAGGTACCACCATGCACGACACCGCCGCGATGCGAACCGACTTTATCCATAATATCCGCGCGACCACCAAAGCCTGCAACCGGGTAGCCGTTACCCATTGCCTTGGCATAGGTAGATAAATCTGCATAAATGCCATAGAGTTGCTGCGCACCACCAGCGGCAACCCTGAACCCAGTCTTAACTTCATCAATCAACAGCAAGGTACCGTACTGCGTACAAAGCTCTCGCAGTCGGGCCAACCATGTGGGCGTGGCAGAGATACTGCCGGCGTTACCAATGATGGGTTCGAGAATGACACAGGCGAGTTGCTCGCCACGGGCTTGAAATAGCCGCTCCAAACCCTCGTCATCATTCATCTGTATCAGATCGAGTAGCTCGCGCGCGCGTTGCGGTATACCCGCGCCGAAGGGAATAACTTCGGGCTGAGTGCCGCTGGCCGGATCCCAGGCTTCGATGTCCGACTTCCACATCATCTCGTCGTACAGCCCATGAAACGCGCCTTCGACAATGGCAACGCGATCACGCCCGGTGAAGCCGCGTGCTGTCCGCACTGCGCCCATTACGGCTTCGGTACCGGAATTCGCAAAACGCATTTTCTGTACGTTCGGGCAAAGTGCCTTGACCTGCTGCACGACCTCGGTATCGAGTTCAGTAGCAAAACCCGACAAGGTGCCGCGCTGTGTAATTTGCTCGACGACGGCGGCGTCGACTCGCTCATCTCTGTAGCCGAGAATAATCGGGCCGTAGCCGAGCCGGAAATCGACATACTGCTTGCCGTCGCAGTCCGTCAGCCGACAACCTTTTGCGCTTGCGACGAATACGGTCTTATCGTCACCCCAGTAGCGGTAGTTCTCTGCAACGCCTTGCGGCATGTGCAGATGGGCTTCGCGCATTAATTCCGGTTGACGACGCATGTCAGGCGGCCTTTTCGTCACCACCCGTCTGCCCGTGCGGTGGCCGCAAGTACAAACCCACTTGCTGCTCGAGCAGGCGCACGACATGAAGTTCAGCAGCATCGTCGCCATAGACCTGACGCGCACGCTCGAACACGGCCTGCGCATGGCGCCCCATCGTAAGGGTATAACCCTGCTGCTCGGCAATCTGATTCACCAGTGATAAATCCTTGCAGCACAAAGCGAGTGAAAAGCTGGGGTCGTAGTGGCCCGCAAAAATAGACGGAATATCATGCTCAACCACCCAGCTGTTACCTGCACTATGCATCAAAGCCTCGCGCACCACCTCTAACGGCACACCGGCTTTTGCACCCAACATCAAAGCCTCGCCAATCGCGGCTGCGTTCACGAACCACATGAGGTTGGTCATCAGCTTGATGGTGGCGCCATTACCATGCGGGCCGACATGCAGTACCCGATTACCAAGTACATCCAGCACATGACGCCAACGCGCAAATACGTCAGCTTCACCGCCAACAAAGATAGTGAGTCTTCCCTCAGCCGCACCATCAATCGCATTGGTGACGGGTGCTTCGAGATAATCTACGCCACGTTGTGCTGCAATAGCAGCGATGTCATGCGCCAGCTCGGTTGAGCTGGTAGAGGTATCGATTAATACGCTGCCTGCGCGCATTGCATGCAGTACGCCGCGCTCACCGAGTAAAACATCACGTACCTGTGGCGGCCCGGGCAGCGACAGCAGCACAATATCAGCCTGCGACGCTGCATCGACAGGATCATCACACCACTGCGCACCCAAACCCGCCAGTTCATCTGGTAGCCCGGGCCGCGCGTCATGCACTGACAGCGCATAGCCATGGCGTGCAAGATTCACGGCCATCGGCCGACCCATATTGCCGATACCGACGAACAGAAGCGACTGCGTCATGTTTTATGAAATTCGAAAAAGTGCGAGCCGATGCCGGTTTGACGATCAAACTGGAAGCCATTATCTGACAGCAGCTCGAGTGCCTCATCAAGCGGGTAGACACGGTAACGAATGGTTTGCGCCATGAGCGTCTCGTCGTGATCAGTCAGATAGTAGTGCTTGGTAAAACCATGATCAGCAGGTTCGATTTTTTGGGAATAGACGTAGCCATTTTTTATCGGACGCTGGTAGTCATAATGAGGGCCTTGAATACCCAGCAGTAACCGACCACCACTATGCACATGACCGGCCACGCGTTCTATGCCGCGGCGGTTATCTTCGTGCTCAGGCAAGTGACTGACCATGAACGGCTCGTTGTCACCGTCGACCACGAAATACCAAACCCCCCCATAAGAAAACGCGAGATCGTAGGTAGTCTCAAGATCAAACTGCGTGACGTTTTGCCGCTGCAATGAAATATTCGGATAGGGGTTCAGACGTTCCGATGCAATGTTCAGCATCGCCGACGTCAGATCGATACCGGTGATTTTTGGAATAGCAGGATGGCGAGTGACCAGCTCCTGCAAAATCAAGCCAGTACCACAACCAAGTTCCAATACTTTGTCAAAGTCGCCGTGGCTGACAATGTTATCGACGATCTTTTGGTAATCGTAATAGCCGGACGTCATGATCAAGTCGTAGTACGCCGACATATTGGTGTAATCGCCCATGCCCTCCTCTGCCCGCTCTCCCGCTCCGGTCTGGCTGCCGGGCTGGGTTATTTATTTATTAATTAAATGTTCAAATGTGATGCAGGCGTGCAGTGTTGATTGTTTCTGTGCTCTGGTCAACAGCAGAATCGCGCAATTGCTGATTGTTTTTGTTTTCAATGCGAAGCAACGATCAACGGCTGCTTGATTTACGTGCCAACCAGTTAGGGCTGAAGCCGTTAGCGGCCCGACGCCGTAGTTTCCAGACGGGCGCGCTCTAATTCGGCCAGCATGATCGCTTGCAGGGTGGGATTCTGAACGCCGGTCGCAGCAGAGAATTTTTCTACCCAATCGAAAAAATCAATGCGCTGCTTTTCATCCCACGGCGATGGCGGGGTTGGGGTCGCCAAATTACGCACGCTGGCGACCAGCTGCGCTAGTTTGAGTAATTTTGCGCGTCGCGACATCTTGGGAGCGATGGTGATCCGAAGCGCCTTGCGGGTGCTGCGCGAGAGACGCGGGTTGTCGGTCACCTCGGCCACGATACAGCCGACCTCGCTCCCAAACACCGACGCAATGTCGGTTTCGGTGACGGAGCCAAACTGTAATAGATCATGCAGCATCGCAGCGGCGAGCAAAAACGGGTCAGACTCGCCAGCTTCTTGCAACATCTGCGCGACGTCGGCCGGATTGAGAATGCAGTGCATGCCTGCCTCGGGCGCAATCGGCCGCTCGGCGCCATGGCGGCCGCGGAACGCGAGCGCCTTATCCAGCACAGAGGTGCTGCCTGCGGGCGGTTTAACTGTATTGGCAGTGATCATCGTCCGATCCTAGCTGGTCTATCATGGCAAGGTCGATTTCATTCCGTCACAGCCGTAACACCCCTACCAATGCAAGCCCCTCGACCCGAAACCGTCAAACGCTACCTGAAGCAGCCGCTGGTGAGGCTGAGCACGATCTCCTGGCGCGATCTGATGATGGTACTACTGCCGATCCTGGCGGTCAC
>VFQT010002493.1_pt1 | contig 18738 bp, 27 predicted proteins | sample 3512381 | NCBI WGS metagenome assembly VFQT01 (sample SAMN10412376, study PRJNA504923) | tailings metagenome | isolation source: Relicate 2 Philex TSF3 active mining site | place: Philippines: Tuba, Benguet | collected 2017-08-29
CACGTTCCCTGTCCTTCGCGGCACTCTGGAACCTCCAACTCCCCCCTCTGGTGACCCGGTGGTCTCGGGGAACGTGGGGCCTGGAATCTTCAACGACTTCCACAAGCCTGATGCCGACAACAACGCCGCAGTAGCTCGGGTCGTCTTTCCAGCGGTCGACGTGCACGAAATGGGGTTCGGTTGCCCAGCTAACACCTCGGCTGACACGATCGAGTACTTTCGCGGTCATAGGTCACCTCCACGAGCCCAGGGGGGCTAAGGCTTGATGCCGAGATCCGCCAGAATCTTCATCGCGGCCTCTGCCGCTTGGATCTTTGCGTCCAGCTCACCCCGGAGCTTCCGCAGACCGTCCAAGGTGGTGGTCTCGGGCGGTTGGGTCGGGGCGCGGACGGCCCGCGGGGTAGAAGCCCAGCCCAAAGCGACCGTATCCGAAATGTCCTCGGCCTCGGCGCACCAGTCGTAGGTGACTCCAAGGAGTCCGGTGACACCGTTGCTGTTCTTGCCGAAAGTGCCAACATCGGGCACTTCCTTCAAGGGATGGTTCGAGAAATCCGCCTCGAAGGTGGCTTCCTCTGCTTTCCGCTCCGCCTCCGTGATGAGCCGGAACTTCCGCCCGGAGGTCTCGGAGAGCCACTTGGCGTATTCCATGCTTTCGCTGAAGGTGACGTAGGTCACCGGTTTATTTTCGTGTCCACTTGGGAACGCGTGGTCCGGCTTGAAGAGCCGGTACTCCGCGTTGGTGACCTGGTCCAGCACTTTGACTTTCGGCATTAGGAACAACCTCCCGTGATGATCTACAGTCTCAAATGTGGCGCGCTAATCACTGTCCGGATTCGTCCATCCCGGATTCGGCCTTTGAGACCGCTTCTTCTGTTTCCTCCTGAGTAGGGACCACCGCCACCCCATCCTCGTCCAGGGACTCAAGGATCTCCCAACCGGTGTCTTCAGTCCCCCATAACAGGGTGATAGTGATGGCCTCTCCTTCTCGCCAGACGGTGACAGTCATCAGAAAGGAATCTCCGGGTCAATCTCGTTCCGAGCGGAGCTCCGGTGGTCCCTGATGGAACTCTCGTACTCCTCCTGGGTCGCCCGAAGGAGGGCGTGGTAGGAGAGCGGGAGAGGCAAAGTGTTCACGGGGGTTCCATCCTGCTGGAAGAGACGAGCATCGATCACTTCCGGGTCAAGGACAGACCCAAAGTGGTGGGAAGCCGGGAGGTAACAGACCTCCCCGCTCACCGGAAGGGGAATACCTGGGATGACAACGTTCTTGATGTTGACACTGACGGTCAGCATGGCGGCTCCTGAAATTCAGCGTGGTTTCAGTCCAGGACTCTGAACTCAACACTTCTGACACCCCAGGCCTTAGCCTCCGACTTGGAGGAGACCAGGATGTCGAATCTGTTCGGTCCCTTGATGTCTCCCCCGGTGTCTCTGACCGTGAAGACTCGTCTGCCCGACCCAGGGATGAGGAACTCAATCCTCGTTCCGATCGGATGGTATCTGGTGTCGGCGGCCACGATCGACTTCCTGTGGTCGGCAATTGTCCCGTCTCTGGTGATTCCGGAACAGCCTTTACAGTTCTTCGTGTAGGCCGTCACCCTGGCCCACTTTTTCCCGGTGGGCTTGACCTTCCTGATCGGTGCGGGTTTCGAATCCCGGAGACCGGCGACGGTTCCGGCCTCCGGGATCGGTTGACTGGTCGGGACCGCCTCAGTCTCCTGGACCGCCTCAGTCTCCTGGACCGCCTCAGTCTCCTGGACCGGTTGGTCGGTCGAGGCCGTCCCTCCTCGGAACAGTGCGAGGAGACAGAAAGTTCCGAAGAACCCCCCCAGGAATTCCGACTTCATCAGATGGCCAGGGCCTCGTAGGCATTCTCGGAGGAGACCTCGACACCATCGTTGTTGGCGGCGGCGACGGCCTCACCGCCGATGTTGAGGATCCAGTTGCACACCGGGTTCTCCTCGGTGCTGGGCTCCAGCTTGTAGCTGACGTAGCGACCGACCGGCAGCATGCGCCGCACGAGGTTCTTGGCCAGCGTCTCCGGGGAGGTCATCGAGGGCGCCTTACCGTTGGCGGCGGGGACCAGGACCTTCTGACCGATCAGAAGACCCTGCAGGTAGATGGTGCCCTTGGGGGCGGCGGGCTCCTGGGTCTCGTCGGAGGGACCGACGTAGACGCGAGCGCCGCGCACCTTCTCGCCGTTCACCTCCAGCGGCTCGAAGACGTGGCCGTTGGTGGGCTCGGTGTCGCCGTCCAGCGTGCGCTGGAGGTCCGTGATGACCTCACCGACCGCCGCGTCCACGTGGGCGCGGGTGACGGTGACCTGCTGGAAGCCACCGGGGACGGCGGCCTCCAGTCGGGCGATGAGGTCGGCCTTCTTGCCGGTCGTGTCCAGGCCCAGGTTGGCGCAGCTGGTCTGGAGACCGGGGAGGGTGTCGGACTTCTTCCACACCCGCTCCCAGCCCTTGTAGCCCTTGGCCACGATCCACTCGGTGTCCTGGGCGGTCAGGGCCTTGGCCTTGGCGAGGCTGCGCTCGACCAGGCCGATGTACTTGAAGCCGGTGACGATCACGGCGTGCACCGTGTCGTCCTCGTAGCGAACTCCGCCCTTCTCAACACCGGTCTTCTTGATGATCAGGCCGGTGAAACCCTTGTGGGCCGAGGAGAGGGCGGTGGCGAGGTTGGTGAGGTTGGCGTTGGTGGAAGCGGCAACGTTGGTCATGGTAGACTCCGGTTGAAACGAGCACGAAAGAGAAGGGGGAAGAACGACGCGTTCACTCCCCCCCACCCTCAACCTTTTATCCGGATTCGAGGTTCCGGTTAATGTATCCCCTCGACTCTCAGACGCAGGCTGCGAGGACGAGGTCCTTGTGTGGGAAATGACGATCCGCCATTATGACCCCGACGGAATTCAGAATTTTCGAGATCTCAACATCCCTATCGCAGTCACCAGCGGGTCGCATTTCGGTGTCTTTGAGGATCTTCAGGTAACCATCACTGAACACCTTGAAGTGCCCTGGGACCTCCAGCTCCTCGACAATCAGGCCCCTGACCGACCCGACTACCCTTTTGGTGTGGTTCCAGCCCCTGAATTCCACCAAGTCCCCGATTCTGGGTTCGAAACCCTCGGAGTGGGCGGTGGGCGTTTCCTCCTGTGTCTCAAGGTCCTTGTTGATCGTAAGGAGGATGTTTCCGTCAGAGATACTGGCCTTCTCAATGAACCCCCGGTTCTTTCGAACCAGTCCGAGCTCTATGACAGCTTCTTGCAGGGCAGGCGTGTGACGGTTGTTCCTCACGTATTTCTCTGGGTCGGGGACCCAGAGTCCCACGTCGAAGGCCTCCTTCAAAACCCCGAAACTAAAGATTCCGTAGATTTCTAAATCCAGAACCACGAACTCGGTTTCAGTCACTTCTTCACCCCACAGGAGACCTTAGCCTTCTTGGAGTGGCTAGGGAACACCAGTCCCTCGACGGTCTTCAACAGGACCTTGGGGAGTTCCCCCAGATTGGTGACCATCACATGGTCCGGGAAGAGATTAGCGACGTTGTACAGGTCGGGTCCGATACCGACACCAACCACATGAACGCCGGCTTCTTTGGCCAGCCGGATCTGACGACGGACCACCTTGGGGCTGTCGGGGATTCCGTCGGTGATCACCAGGACGATCCGATGGCGCTCTTGGCGCTTGGTCAGCTCGCTCAGCGCGAACTGGATCCCATCTTCCAGAGGGGTAGTTCCATTGGCTCTGTAATTCAAGAACCGACCCGAACAGTCCCTCAGCCGTTCGTCCCACCCCTTGAAGATGTTATACTGCACCGAATCGATCCGATGGAAGGTCTCGTAGAACTCCTTTTTGGTCCCCTCCTGGAACTCCTTTTTGGTCCCCTCCTGGGAAATGACCTCTTCGGGACGGGAACTGAACCCGTTATCGACGCAGTATCTGGACTCGACCCCAGCGCAGAGGATGGGGGAACCCAGCGCGTCAAACGCACTCGCGATAGCGAGCATGCCCAGGGCTGCATGCTGGGCCAGGGAACCCGACATCGAGCCGGACTGATCGCCGACCACGGCGATCGCCAGTGATTCAGCGTTGGCAGGTTCGATCCGCTGCCAGGGACGGGTCGGGGTTTTCCCGCTCTTGACCTCAATGAAGGTGTCAACGAGCATCCGCTCGCTGAGTTCTTCGCCGCGCCGCACGCCGTGTCGAATGACCGGCTGGCGGCTCTGCAGGAACCGGTTCCGGAAGTGCGCCCGGATCGCAGCCACCACGGGCTTCAGTGCCCGCTCGACTTTGGCGACCTTCTTGTCGTCCTTTTGGTATGAGGGAACCACCTCGACTCTGTCCCCCGAGGTGGACCAGGGACGCCAGTCCTGCTCGTCCTGGGTGGTGGTGTTGGGGTCTTTGAACCCCTGGGAGAGGGCCTCGTTGGAGGACAGAAGCTTATTATCCCCTTGGAGGAGCTCCTCCAGGAGCTTGTCAAGGTCGAACCCCTCGTCCCCTGAGTCCTCGTCCGGCGTCTTTTCAGACTCGGACTCGTCCTCGGACTCGTCAGAGTCCCCAGAGTCCCCAGACTCGTCGGACTCGTCCTCGGACTCGTCAGAGTCCTCAGACTCGTCAGAGTCCTCAGACTCGTCCTCAGACTCGCCAGACTCGCCAGACTTGTCAGAGTCCCCGGACTCGTCCTCGGACTCGTCGAAGCTGAGTTCAGTGTTGTAACCCGAGAGGGCGAGGCCGAGTTTTTCAATGATGAAGTCCATTGTTACCTTCCTTCACCTTCTTATCCGGATTTGAGGCCTCCGTTAACACCACCCTCAGTCAGGCTCGACCAGCCTGAACATAAGCTTCTGAACCCCGGTCACAGGGTCCGGAACCCCGGCGTCGGTGACCTCCACCTCGCTTCCGGCATGGGGACCGGATTTCAGCTTGGCTCGATCACCAACCTTGAAGACTCGGTGGTTGTTTTTGGGCTCCTGCTGCTGGGGCTTCTGATCTTTGGGCTCCTGGGGCTCTTGCTTCTGAGGTTCCCCTTGCTCTTGGGGCTCCTCTTGCTCCTGGGACTTCTGCTCCTGGGGTTCTTGCTTCTGAGGTTCCCCTTGCTTCTGAGGTTCCCCTTGCTCCTGGGGCTTCTGCTTCTGGGGCTCCTCCTGCTTCTGGGGGAAGAGCTTGAAGATCTCAGCGATGACCTCCATCGCGAGCCACCAATGGCCGAGGTCATCCTCCCGAGTCATGTTGATGGCCCGGTCGAGCAGCGGCCGGATCGCACCCTCGGTGACCAGTTCCCAAATCTTGGGCTGTTCCAGTTTGTACTTCTCCAGCGCCTGACGCTGGAGGGGGGTGTTGTACCCGAGGCCGATGTCCCGGAAGATCCCGGCGATCGCCTGGAGGGGACCTATCCCGATGACACCCCGGTGGTCGGACGTCTGACCGATGCCCTCCTGCTTCAAGATGAAATCCTGGAGGTCGGGCATCACCGACTGAGCGCCGGGGTGGTCCTCACACCCACGGCGCTCGATCCGGATGTCCTCTATGATGTTCCCCCAGGTCATCACCTGACCGATGAGCTTCGGCCAGTTCAGTTCCGGTTCGGGGATGAGGCCCCAGCGCTCATTGAGCGGGGCGTAGACCTCGTTGACGTGGAGGTCACGGGTGCACGAGTACTTGGTGTGCCACGCTTCGTGGTACACTCCACCCAAGCGAATCCGCTTGGGAAGGTTCCTTCCGTTCTTCCCGCGCTCGTCCTCCTTCGATAGGACGGCGACATTGATCCTCTTATTGTAAACGTGAGTGGCGTTTGCAGCGTCTACCGCGGTCTCTACCATCCACTTGGTGAGAGGGCTCCCGAGTTTGATGCCCTTGGCGATCATCCCGAAGGCCACTCGGGCGGTCCAACGGTTCACGTTATAAAACCCGCTACCACCGGATGCCACGGGGGGAGACCCATCACCGAGAATGGACTTGGAAGCGGCATTTTGGGCGTTCGCCCAGGCGACGGGATCGATGGCTGGCATTTGTTCCTCCTTTTCAATCCCTTATCCATGTTTGTGCCACTTCGTTAACATACACCTATTTGTCCTCGAATCGAAATCCGACGCGGACGGTTCCCTTGGCTTGGTCGAGGAGGCTGAACAGGCGGGTGTCTTTGCAAGAACCCAAAGCCTGCGGGTTGGAAAGCTCGACGTTCACCGTCGTGGTGAAGTACTTCTTGTGATCATCACCGAGGGTCCTGACCACGTCCTGATGCTTCACGCCCTTCCTCAGAGTCCAAACCTGCGGGGGGACCGTAACCACGATGTGGCCTTTGGTCCCTTCCAAGACCCCCGAAGTTAGTACCGTAGACCGGATCTCCTCCTTTAGGACCTCCAGCCGCTCGGTGGACTTGGCGATTAGTTCAGCAAGTCCAAGGGCTTCATCAACCAACTCCAAATTGGTCTTCATTTTAGTTCCCTCCCCCAAGGAGAGTCAGGAAACAGTGGACGTGGTAGTTCCCTGCCGCCACATCCGGACTGTTGGGGTCCTTGGGACCGGACCACCGAACGAATTTGGCGTTGGGGGTGACGGGGGTAGTGCACAGTCTACAAAAGACTGGAAACCCCACTTTCTCGATCCTCCCCCCGATATCCTGAATCATCCTCTCGTCTTCCTCGAAGACGGTGGCGGCAGGAGCGGCAGCGGGAGCGGCAGGAGCAGCGGGAGCGGGAGCGGGAGCGGCAGGAGCGGCAGCGGGAGCGGCAGGAACGGAGTTCGCTCCGCACCCTACCTCGCGCTCGATGGATGCCATGCGCACCGGCACGGTGTCGAAGCACGACCCGGCCAGGGGACAACTCACGCATTGGTGGTCCCCCTTCTTCCAAGCCCCGAAACACGGGGTCTTGGAAGTTAGCCTGATCAGAAGACCCTCGTCCTCTTCGAGGATCGGGTGGTTGTTGGGACGCTCGCTGAAGACGTTTTCCTCCACCGAGAGGACCTTACCGACCTTCACGGTGGGCTCGGTGACGGTGGGCTCGGTGACGGTGGGCTCGGTGACGGTGGGCTCGGTGACCGGCAAATTCCCGGTCAGGATGAAGGACCCCCGCTTGGGGGACTCCACCAGCCCCTCATCGCGGAGCCGGGACACTGCGAAGCTCATGTCCCGGCGACCCTTGGGGTACTCGCCGTTCGGGGTCTGGATCACACCCCAGTGGTCCCAACCGGGGAACCCACTGAGGTCCTGGATGGCTTGGTCGATGTCCGGGGTCCGGACCAGGACCACGGCGATCTCCCGGAGGACGGAAGCCACGAGGGGCTTCCAAGCTTCTACGGATGAGATGACGGGGAAAGCGGCAGTGTTGGGCATTTGCTTTTTCCTTGCCCGCTCAGCGGGACCGGATTGAATGAAAGCGAGGTTGGGACGCCCCACCTTCGACCTTTTATCCGGGTTTGGGGGTGCTGTTAACACCCCCCTCCGACCATCAGTCCGGGTCGGAGAAGGTACCACAGGCGATAGCCTCGTTGATCGCGGCCTTCGCCACGTCCTGGTTGTCGCTGTCGAGCCTGTCGAGCCAGGCCTGCCAGCCCTCTTTGAGGAGCTTATCGGAGCTCCAACTTGGGAAATCCTCCTGGACCGCCTCGGCACACTGGAGGATGGCCTGGATGCCTCGCATCGAGAGGCCGGAGGTACAGAAGAGGTCACCATCTTCGAGCATCTGGCGGATCTTGGTGACGCTCTTGCCGAGGTCGTCGAAGATGCTCGACGAGTTGGCGTTCAGGCTGGGGAACATCCCCCGGTAGACCCCGACCTCCTCGGACCAGTTCATGTGGTGGAACTTCACGAACTCACCCATCCGGTCGATGAGCGAACCGTCGATGGGACGGCTGCTCATGCCGTCGGCACCGTTGCCGTTGCTGTTCGCCGTGAAGACGAACTGCGTGCCGGGGAGCACCTTGTGAGCGCGACCGTAGGGATCGACGATCCGCTTGCTGGTGGTGTCGAGGATCATCCGGAACTCTTCCAGTTGGTCCTCGTCGCCCCGGTCCACGTCGGAGAAGAGGATCAGCGCCGGGCGGTAGATGCCGTCGCGACCCTGGATTCCCTTGACGCACGCGTTCCAGAGGGCGCCATACTCGTACCCGGTTCCGCTGGCGTCGATCTTCTGCTTGTAGAACCACGCCTTGACGTTGGTCCCGCGGGTGAAGCCGACCATCAGGCTCGGCTTGCGCTGGACAGCGCAGTACTGCTGCACCACCGAGTCCTTACCCGTCCCCGGGCCTCCGTAGATGAAGAGCGGCTTGCCGCCCTTGAGAGCGCGCAGCGCGCGCTCGTGAGCGGAGGACGCCTTGCCCTTTTTCGGGAGGAAATAGTGGGGGACCTCCGGGAGGCAGTCCTCCTCCCGGACGTTGACGTCGAGTTGAAAACTGTAGCGCCCGAACCTCACTTCCTGATTGAAGAGGTCAGGAGCGTTGCGCTTGATCTTGTTGAAAGCGGAAATTGCAGCGGCGCTATTGGACATTATGGGCTCCTTGCCTGCTCGGCAGGTCTGGAAAGTCTGCGGGGAGTTAGTTCCTCACCCTCAACCTCTTATCCGGATTTGAGGCTACGATTAATAACCCCACGAAGTTCAGACCCCGCGCGTTCTACGAGCTGGTAGGTTTGCATCCCAGAGAGGCCAAAGGCAACCAGATTGAACCTGGTGGAGGCAATAAATCGTCAATAACCACGCGTGGGTCTAACCTGGAGACTACGTGTTCAATCCCCGCTTCATAGTCGCTTCTCGTTGGATTTTGGCTTCAACCCCTAAAGACGCAGGTTGGGCTGGGGGCGGTTACGGCGGCACCCTTTCCCCATCGGTTCTTTCACCAGGGGAAGGTGCGCGTATCGTGGCCTCCGGCGGTGAATTACGAGGGTGGGACAAATACGCCCAACTGGTTTCGGAATCCTACGCCGCTGCTCCTGCTGGCAGCAGTGCAGGAGTCAAATCCTTCCGCACGCTTCAAGATCACATAGTCAGCATGTTCACCCGGATGCAATCTCGGGTGAGGGTTGAATTTGTAGCGGAAGACCCCTACCAGAGCGCAGCTCAAATGGAGCAGGAGGTCAAAGCCACGGGAGTGCTGAAAGTCTACTCAGGAGATAACCAATTTGAAGCGTGGGACCGGCCCGAAATCAACTTGATGTTGAGGGCGGTGCATGACTTCGCCGCGCACTTGGGGGCGCTGGGCAGGGGTGTCGCTCGGACTTTCGACTACAAGGGGGAATTGCAGGCTTACAATAAGCACTTGGCTCTTGTTGGGTGTCAATCCGCGGCTGTGGGGGCTATGTTTACGGAGATTGTCGGACAAGTGAGCTTTTTCCGACACACCGGCCGATTCCCACAGCAGAAGATTGTAACTTTGCCTCAATTTGACTGGTGTAAGTTGGGGGCTGTGCGAGGATACCGCATCGTCGACGGCGATTTGGTGCGGGGATAACATCGTGACCCAGCACCAATGAGGGGTCCCAGCTCAGGCTACAACACTTTCGTGTCGACCGAGACCTGAAGTCAGACTGAGGATAAAGTTCATGGTCCGCACCTCGGGACGCACAAACCTATCCCCTATCTGGGGCTAAGGTCCTTGTACCAGTCCCAAGCAGCTTGTGGGCTGGGATGCACAAAGCGTTCGCTACCAGCTTCGGTGATGGCGTTGTGCGTGATGGCCCACAACCGCACCCCAGGGTCGTAGGTGATGAGCGCGCACTCGAAGGTGTCGAAGGTGAAACCCCGGTCGATCGTCCAAGCAAAGATCTTGGGGGACTTAGCAGCGGGCTTTAGACGAAAGCCCTCCCGCGCGGCGAATTCCTCCATGTCCGCTTTTGGGGAGACTTTGCTGCCGTTCATACCAAACTTGTTGGGGTTGTTCTTGCGTGAACCCATCTCGTGCTCCTTTCAGAAGATTTTGGCTGTAATGTTGGTATCGGTCGGGGTCTGACATCAGAAGAGGAGACGTAAGAATCCTAGACTCTTCCTGATCTCCGGGGTGTCGGACACCAACCCGGACTCGACAGCCTTCTCTGCTGCCTGGTACACCCTTTCGAAGTGGACCCCCCTTTGGCACGCCTGGCAGAGGGTGTCGTCTCCCGTCGGCCAGGAGCTCTCGAAGAGTCTGTCGAGCGCAGATTTGGCCTCTTCCAGACTCGACCAACACCCGTCATAAGTATCGGGTTCCGGGTGAACGTCGAATTTGCGAGCATCCTGCATGTCGTGCCCGCAATCGATGGGTTGGTACCCAGCTCGGTACCGGACCCCTCCTCCTATCACCCACACCCAGAGCACAGGCTCGTCGGGTTTGGACTTGTGGAGTCGGTAGTGTATGCGGCCACCTGGATCGAAGATCCAGGGTCCAATCTCTGGTTTCAAGGGCCATCCTCCCACGGCGAACTCGAAGGGCGTCCAACTCCATGGGGACTTCGGTTCTGCGGGGTCGATACATGGTGCCCGAGAACGAAGAACCCCCGTCCCGCCGGCACAGGACCGGAGAGACGGGGGGTAGAAGGTCAGCGGGGGTCAGGGTCAGTTGAGGGAGGCCAACCGCGCCTTCAGCTCATCGAGAGGAGCCTCCTTGACCTCGCGCTCGGCGATCCCGCAGGGGCCGTCGTACGAGGACCAGCCACCACAACCACGACCATAACCGCGAGAAAAGCTGCGAACCATTTTGGACTCCGGGGTCAGAAAGTTTCGGTGGGGGAGTAACCTCTCCTCCCCTTCATCCTTTTATCCAGACCCCAAGCCGCCATTAATATCCCTCGAAGCTCCCAGAGTCTACGGGAAACAAAGATGGGGGGTGAAGGTCCGTCAGAACGGTAACCGTCACCCCCTGGAACTTTCAAAATCCGCCGAGTCTGAGACTCAGTCCTGAACCTTCTTCAGCCCCTCGGGGGTGGGCCGGAACTGGCGCGCGAACAGGTAGGTGCCAACGGGCAGGTACACCGTGGCGTGGGTGTGGAAGCCGCGGTGGTGCTCGACCATCGCATCATCCCCCTCGACGATGACGTAGCTCCGCAGCTCGGAGTCCGTCGAAGTCTTGTCCCGGAACATGCGGACCGTGGCCTTCACCGTGGCCGGAGCGCCCAGCTTCAGCCGGGTGGCGAGGCTGCTCCCGCCACCACCCTCCATCGCGCCGCTCATGTCGAACGGGATCATGCCCCGCAGGACATGGTGGTGACCGGTCTCACTGTGGGCCGCCGTGAAATTCCCGTCCTTTCGGTCGGGCTGAATCTCGGTGAAATTCCACGGGAAGGAGAAGTTCTCTTTCATCTTGAGGATGAGGAGGTCGCCCTGGGCGACCGGAAGACCGGCGTTCAGGTCGAGGTAGGAAGAATCGTTCTTGTAGCTCATGCTGGTTCTCCTCAGGGTCTTTGAAGAAATCAGGTTCGGGTCTTCAACTGCTTGTAAATCTCGACGTCCACACCGTAGCTCCTTGCCCCGGCCTCAAGTGCGGTATTCGCGTCGGGGAACGCGGGGACCGCGACCAGTCGCCCCGTGCCGCACATGGCGACCAGGAACCGGCTGTCCGGCGCGTTGGGCAGGTCGACCGACACCAGTTTGCCGAACTTGGGGTCGGGGTTCTCGTCGAGAACCTTCATACCCAAGCTCTCCAGCACGGGGAGCCAGCCCAAGATCTCGCAGCCGCTGCGGAGGACCTCCGCGTTCTGGGAGGTCAGAACCTCCTGCGCCCGCCGCTTCAGCGCCTCGGGGGTGGTCGGCTTGTCCATGATCCAGTGCTCGGGCACGCGGGTGCCCTCCCAGAAGTACAGTTTGTAGCCGTACTTCGCAGTGGGATCGTAGAAGCCGTCGGCGTCGCGCCCCCAAGCGATGGCGGGACCGTCCTCGCAGTGGAGGACCCCCGTGCCGTTGTTGTCCCGGAGCTTGAGGACCGCCGGGCGGTCGTAGACGATGACGAACTTGTTGTGGAAGTACGCGCCGCCGCACACCTTCACGAACTCGGTCAGGATCTTCCGGGCGTGCTCCAGCTCCGGAGTGAGCTGAACCCCGCAGACCTCGACAAAGAAATTGTTGCGGGCGGCCGAGCCGACGCAGGACGACGCCTGGAAGAGGTTCTTCCCCCCGCCGTCCATTTTGGACAGCTCGTTGCCCGCCTGTGCGGCGAGAACAGGGTTGTCGCACCGAATGACCCGGAAATTCGGTGCGAGCTCGATCTTGGCGATGCGAAGCATCTCAACGACGGTCTTCGTCGCGGCGTCCCAGTCGGCGGGGCTCGTGTCCTTCGCGATGCCGATGTACTCGTCGCGGTACTTCGGCATCTGGCCCTTCTGGGCCTCGGTCAACTCGGTGATCTTTCCGGCCATGGGTCATTCTCCGTTCTTCTACTGAGTTTGGTGGATCTGGAAGGTTTCATCTTTACCAGACCATTATACTTTGTGTCTAGGTCGGCTTTACTATCGTCCAGTGGGGGCTCTCGGAGTAATCAGGAGTTGGAATCCGACAGAAATTCCAGGAGGTAAGGCACCTCGTCGGCACTTTCATGGGGAAGCGAACCAAGTGACCCCAACCCGATGGAGGTGCCATGGAACACTTGTTCGAACATGGTATCCGGGACGTTCGTAACCATGTGGTCCTCCAGTCCCCAAACCAAGGAAGTGGAAATTACGAACTCCAAGAATGTGGGGGTGTACCAGTCACTCATTTTCGATCCCAGACAGGAAACAGTGGAGGGTTGCACACTCGGCATCAAGAACAGCTCCTTCCACGGAATTCGTAATGATGCTGTTCACGCCCCAGGGCATGAAGTCGTCTATAGCGTCGGACACATGGGGTTCGATGTGTCCGTCCACCTCCCAGTCCACGTACCATATCACCTCCTGGGTGATATAATCCTCCAGCGGGAGGCTGATCAAACGACTCTTCCTGCCACTCATGTGTCGTTCCAGTTATCCCAGAGTTTAGGTCGGTCCTTATTGTGACTGCCTGCTCCAGCTCCAATTAGCCAATGTTCTGACTTCTCCCATCCTCTCCTGGAATCTGACATACCCTGGATTCACGGTGCCCATGGCCCAATCCAGGAGTTCGTCCTCCAGTTTCGACTTCACAGCGGCGTGAGCCAACACCAACAACCGGTTTATATGGTCGAGGTCTTCCTGTGAATTGAGGATATGGCCGAGTTTCTCTGAGAGCTGGTCAAAGTAATCGGTGAGAACCAGAACAGAGCAGGAATCCTTCCTGGTGTTGGCCAACTCATTCAGTACCTGGTGGTCGAGAACGGAGAGGGCACCTTCGATTTCAGGGTTGACCTTCTGGGATTTAGGGAACAGTGTCATTTCTGATTCCCTCTGGAACTGCAGTAGCTTTTCACTTCCTGCCGGACGATGTAGACCTTCATCGTGGTCCCGAAGCTGTTTTTCCACTGTCTGATGCGTTCCCTGGAGACCCCCATAAGTTTGGCGATCTCCTGGCCGCTTCTTTGTTCCTCCAGCATCACAATCAGGGAGGTAAGTTTCTGGCGGCCGTGGTTCTTCACGAAGTTCCTGAGAACTCTTGTACTGCTGGTCATTCCGACCTCCGAAGTCACTTGGGGCGTTATACTACAGGTGTTAAAAAGACCAATTCACCTGTGTGGGACCCCAGGAGGGTGCGAAATATGTGTCAGAATTTCGGTCTCAAGGTAAAGAGGGTGAATAAGGAGCCGGAGCAAATCACCGAAGTCAAGACCGTCGAGATCACCTCGGGAGGAAAGACCTTCACGTTGCACCTGGAACCCTCCGATAAGGGATGCGCCCTCTCGGTCAGCGTCTTAGGTGTCGGAGGTCACCCGGAGGTGACTATCAGCAGGGACGGTGTCGTGTTCGTGAAATAGTCTAAACCGATACCAAGACCCTGCTACCGTCGGATCTAAGGATCATCCCGGATAACTTGTGGGGCGCACAGGTCCCGCATCCGGTGTCCAGAGCCACGTAGCTCTCCGAGATCTCGGCTTTCCCCCACGGGGTATGTCCGAAGACCTGAACGTTGCCTTTCGGTAGTCCGTATACCTTGCCTCTCCTGGCCCCACCCCAGATTATGGAATGGGGAGAGACTTCGAATATCAGGGAGTACAAAGCCTCCGAGAACTCATCCCCGGTCAGGTTTCTCGGAATCTCGGGACCCAGCCTACCACCAGAGACGGAGTCTATGCCTCCGTGTGACAGCCAATAGGTCACATCCCCGTGTTTTATCCCCTCGAATAGGACCCCGGACTTCAGGAATTCCCTGTGTGATTCTGGGACGCGACCCAGGAGTTCGGAGGGTTCGAAGTCCTTAGGATCGCAACCGTAGGAGGCGATCGTGGAGGAGCCCCCCATCACCCTGGAGGTTACGAACTCGGTCTTCATGGTCTCCCTCGTCAGGAGTTCATGCATCCAGAGCTCGTGATTCCCAATCACGAGATTCACACGATTCTCCAGACATAGGTCCAGAACACCCTTCGAATCTGGGCCTCTATCTATGAGGTCACCCAGCGACCAAATCTCTACTGGGCCGGTGACTTGTCTTCTCATCTTCTCGAAGAGGAGAAACAACTTCCCGGATTGACCGTGTACGTCCCCGAATATGAAATAACTTTTCATCGGGCCTGTTGGATCCTCGCGAGGCACACGTCGTAAGCTTCTTGGCTCGCATCCGAACCCGTACACTCCATTACGGCGTACATGAGTTCCCGGTTGGGGACCACGTATCCCCGGTACCAGACCACAGCCGAGAAGATGGCGAAGGCGAGGATGGTGAAGAGTGAGACTTTCTCGGAATCAAAGGACTTGCCCATTTTTCGTTACCTCCGACTTTTTATCCGGATTGTCCCCTCCTCTTAATAGGTCAGGAGGGAATTTTGGTCTTGACCATTCCGGACAGTGTCAGTTGGATCCATAGGATTGTTCTCCCCAACCACCCGATTCTCCAAAGAAGCCTGAACAGTTTCATGGCGTCACTGGCATCCTTCATGGCAGTGTGGGAACCCTCCTCCGACCAGCCAAGGAACCTCCTGACCGAGTCCATAGAAGCTCTTTCGAGTCCGAGAGGGAACAAGTGTTCCATGACCAGGACCTGGGTGTCGATTTTCCGGTATGGAACCCGTTTGTTTATCCCGCTCCGGGAGAGAGAGGCGTTGAGCATAGCCTCATCGAAACCGACGTTGTGACCGACCAGAGTGTGGCCCTCCAAGATCGAGAGGATGGAAGGTCCTATTTCCGCCATAGAGGGTGCGTTCTTCCACCCCTCCACCGAGAACCCATTAATGGCCAGGGCTTTCGGATTCGCGTCTTCCAGTTCCTTCTGAGTCGGTTTGATCTTGGTCTGCCAGACGATCAACTGAGACCCTCTGTCATCCGTGGTTATGACCGCGAATTCCACCACCGCGGAAGTGTCCGGGTCCAGGCCAGTGGTCTCAGTGTCTATGAAGGCGAATCTCATGACTCGACCACCTTGGTTCTCTCCCACATATCTATGGCTTCAGACATCGGGATGTTCTTCCTTTCAGGGTCGAGTTGGTTGGAATCCCTGAGAGAGTCCAACCAGTATTTGATGAGTTTGAGTTCACTCACGGAGCCCCTGGCCCCAACAACGTTTCCGTTGTTGTCCCTCTCCACTATCAATTTCCTCTTCCTCCCGGACTTCGTCCGGACTTTCGGTTTCTGGATTCGTAATGGGACCGGACTCGGAGTAGGAGGTTCCCATGAGCAGATCGAAGTACAGTCTGTGTTTGCTCGGTTCTCCGACGGGGTCGGAGCCGACAAGCAGTACCCTCTTAGGACGTTCTTCCATCTCGCCTCTTCTCCCCGCGTTACTGACTTTTACCGCCATCAATCGGTAGGCTAACTATCGATTCTGTACGGACCGTGGGAGGGGTCTTCATGGGCTGCAATTGCAGGAAGTCTAACATCTCCCAGGAAACCCCCAGGAGCCAAAAGACCCACGCCGTTTCTGGTCCCGCATCGGACACGTCTCCAACGCGCGATCATACCCCGAGATCTCCGGTATACGAAAGGCTCAAACCCGGCGTCAGGGTGAAGAAGTGACGACCTCGGGGCTCGGACGGAGAATGGCTGGTATAATGCGGAACGAGACACTCACTCACATGAATATGGTTGGAGCCTACCGTGGCTGATTCCCGTTATTTCCCTGGTTCTACCGTTTCCAGATGGCTTCCGACCCAGGGAAGGTCCTGGGATGGGGCCGTCTATCAGAGTGGTAAGCCCATCCTGGATAGCGAGATGAACCTCTCGCCGGAGATCAGCAAGGAGATAAGCAGGCTAGTCAGAAACAACGAGACCCCTTCTGGTTTTCTGAGAGGTCCCTCCCCGATAGACCCAGCTTCGGATTTCAGGTTCCCAAGCGTACCGGATCCCGATTTCTTCCCCGACTCGTTCTATATCAGGAAGCGCACCGCCATGGTGGCGGGGATGCCAGTGGTGGTGGAATACACCGACACTATTCTGAAGGGCGAGAATCTCGTTTTGCTGGAGACCGCTCCCCTGAATGGTGGGTCGCCTCCGGACGTAAAACGCACCGACTTCGTGTTCCTTGAGGTGTTCAGGGCCCAGGTAGAGACCTCCCCCAGGGCCACCGACTACCTGACCGTGGTGAGCAACGTTGACGTCGCTCCCGGTGACGTGGTGAACATAAATGGTGTCCCCCTCACCGCCACCAACCTCCCACCAGCGGTCGACGAGTTCCTGATAGGGGCCTCGGAGTCCCAGACCGCCGCGAACATAGCGGCGGCGGTGAACCTCTCTTCCAACAGCTTCACCGGCGTCTGCTCAGCTCAGGTTGACGTGATCATCCCCGAGAGGGTCAACTTCAGGGCTTCTGACTCTTTCGCCGGTGTCTCAGGGAATGCTCTGACCCTCGGCGTGGTGTTGGCCGTCCCCGGATGTGTGACCGTCTTTGCCCCGAACTTCTCCGGTGGTGCCGACACCCCCAACAAACCCACCCAGGCTTCTCTGTACGTCAACGGGAACGTTCTGTCTCCCTCCGCCGTCGGGCTCCCGGACGATATAGCGGATCCGGCCGTGTGGGTGGAAAGCACCAAGAGGGTGCAGGTCCAGTACCGAATCAGGAAGACCGGTCAGTCGGAGGCTGTGAACTTCAAGACGGAAAATGGGTTCTCGAATGGTAACGTTGAGGCGCAGGGCTCTCAGGCCTCTCCTGTTGGGAGGTACAGATTCGTCCCCGCGGACGGTGTGACCGTCGAAGCCTTCATAGAGGTGACTGGGGTCGGGGTGGTGGCTGTCTCTGACACCATAACCCTGGACGGGGTCACCCTCACCGCCGTGGCTGGTGTTCCCGTCGGTCCCCAATTCGACGTCTCATCCGGTGTCCCGGCCACTATAGCAACCAGCATAACGGCCGCCATAACCGGAAACGTCCCGACGGTAGCGGCGACCACGTTCGGTAATTACGTTCAGTTGGTGCCGGTCACTTCTGGGAACGATATCACGCTCACTTCCAGTCTCACCACCTCGACCTCTGTGGTCACCACTGTAAACTCCGCAGTGGCCTACGGGGATGTGGACGGTGGACTGTTCATCTCTGGCAACGGGACCCAGCAGTCGGCCTCCGATCTCGGGACTGTGGACGGGTTCTCCTACGCCATCCCCATCTGTTTCGTCTTCAGAAGGAACGACGCCTCTGGAACCGGCGGTTTCGACCCCCTTTCTAATACGAACGGGGCGATAGCTCACGACCACGCCGGGTTCCTGAACACCCACGGCCTGGGAGCCATCCCAGCCGGGGTGAGTGACAGACCCGACAACAGGTTCCACGATGTCATTGTCTATGGTGACATTCTCGACCTCAGACGTCACGTTTCTCCAGGTGGGTTGGACCTGAAGGCCGAGCTCGAATTCCAGATGTCCGCTCTCCTCGACGGGGGGATAAGAACTTGGGCTCTCGACACCCAAGGAGTCATGGACCTCGGTGGTGGATCGGGTGACGTCAGTCCGGTCTACCTGGTCTGTAACGAAATCGGGGACCAAGACACCACCAGGGGTCAGACCGTCGGGACTTGGGACCACATTCGTCGCAGATTCGGTGACCAGTCGGTCATAGAGAGGAGGGTTTTCCCCGTTCTCCCGTCTGCTACTTCGGTTTCGAATCCAGGACTCTACGTCAACCCCCCTCTGGTTGGTTGGCAGGAAGGGCAGACCATCACCATAGACTTCGACAACCTGGACGCTTCCGGGCTCGGGGATTGGGCTCCAACCGGTTCGCCCATCATGGTCTCGAACCAGTGGCCAGCCGGAACGAAGGTCACCAACGTCCTGAGGATCTTGCACGATGATGGTAACTATGCCGGCGCCATCAGCCAAGAAGTAGAGATGGAAAGGGTGGTGGGGATCGGAACCAGTCTCATAGAGATAACTTTGGCCCCCAACAATCTCCAAGCCAACGGGGGGGTATCGGGCGCCCCAGCCTACGACCTCGTCGAGGTTTCTCCGGCTACCGGTTCCCCCAGGAGGGTGTTCGTCGAGCTGGAGATCACCTACCCGGTGGGGGAGGGCACCTCCGCCACCCCTGATGAGTTGGTGTTTCCGGACCCTCTCGTCACCGCTTACAAAGGCTCAGCGATAGAGAACGACACCTCCAAACGTCCGACCGACTGGGAGGATCTCATCGCCCCCCAGTTCAGGAATGGTTACCGGGAGATGCTCTTGGAATACGTTTCCAACGAGATAGGCTCCGGTGTGGGGTCGGGAACCCAAATCACTGAGTCCATAGTGAGTCGGTCACTGACTGAG
>VFQT010002494.1_pt1 | contig 18735 bp, 26 predicted proteins | sample 3512381 | NCBI WGS metagenome assembly VFQT01 (sample SAMN10412376, study PRJNA504923) | tailings metagenome | isolation source: Relicate 2 Philex TSF3 active mining site | place: Philippines: Tuba, Benguet | collected 2017-08-29
TCCGGCTCCGGCTCCGGCTCCGGCTCCGGCTCCGGCTCCGGCTCCGGCTCCGGCTACGGCTACGGCGACGGCTACGGCTACGGCTACGGCTACGGCGACGGCTACGGCTACGGCTACGGCTACGGCGACGGCGACGGCTACGGCGACGGCTACGGCACAATCAGCAACTCGCTGGGGATTGTCGGAAGCAAGATCGTGTGGGGAGAGGGGTGATGGCGCGCACTATTTGTTGGTTTAGCTGTGGTGCCGCCAGCGCGGTAGCCACCAAGCTTATTCTCAAGGACACACCTGATGCTATTGTCGCATACTGCGAAACTGGCGCGGAACATCCCGATAACGAACGCTTTCTGAAAGACTGCGAACAATGGTTCGGCAAGGAAGTGACGCGCATCAGGTCTGAGCAATACGCCTCGACATGGGACGTATGGGAGAAGCGCCGCTATCTTGCGGGCATCAATGGTGCGCCTTGCACCAGCGAGTTGAAGTTCATCCCGCGCCTTAACTTCCAACTGCCAAGCGACACACACGTATTCGGATACACAAATGACAAGTCAGACGTAAGCCGCGCCAAGCGTATGCTGGACACATATCCAGACATGAAACAACGTCACCCGCTGATTGACTGGCAGTTGGATAAGCGGGCTTGTTTAGCGATGGTGATGAACGCTGGGATTGAACCGCCTATCATGTATTCGCTGGGGTTTCAGAACAACAACTGCATCCCATGCGTGAAGGCCACCAGCCCATCTTATTGGGCGTTGGTTCGCAAGCAGTTTCCTGAAGAGTTTGACCGCATGGCGAAGCTGTCGCGTGATCTCGGCGCGCGCCTTACACGCATCAAGGGTGTCCGCTCGTTCATTGACGAGATACCAGCAGACCATCCAACAACTGACCCAATTGCGCCAGCGTGCGATTTTCTGTGCCAGTTTGCCGAAGAGGAATTGCCATGACTAACCCCAACCACACGGACACAAGCCGCAGCGGTGATCTGGTGGAGCGGCTGCGCTCTGTTGACATTAGCTGGTCTGAAACTGGCGAATGGTGCGCTGAAGCCGCCGACCTGATCGAAGCCCTTGAGGCCGAGGTGAAGCGGCTGCGGAAGCTAACCTGCGCAACGTGGTTCTATATGCCAGACGAGGGTGATCGTTGCTGGTTCTCCCCACATGAGGTCATTGACGAAATGTATGACCCAGAACCCGGCAATCATGTGTTTGAGGTGGAGTGCGCTACATCACTTCCAAGCATCTGGTGCGCCGTCCGTGTGACCGACGATCCTGATGCCGACGAGCGATTTACATTTACCGAACACGATACCGAAGCGGAAGCTTGCGCCGCACTGGGAGAGAAGCAATGACTGAAACAAGAGACCCCTTCACGCTGCCTTATGAGGCGGCAGAGAGCATCACGCTGGCCTATCTCAAGCGCCAACTGGTGTGGATGAACGATGAACTTGAGAAGCAACCGCTGTTCGAAGATGACAGGACCGACTTGATTAAAGACATTGTCGCTATCCGCCGAGTTGTATGGTGGCTGACGGGAGACTTTAGCTATGACGATTCAGCAGATTAACTGGTCAGAGCGAGACCAGAAGTATTGGATCAATGACGTAGACGGCGATGTTCTCTGGTTTGGGAGTAGCCTTGATGCCAAGGAAGCGCAGCTAGAAGTTATGCTGAAGCAAGCAGCGCTGGATGAGCGGGCGGCTATTGTGGCGTTTCTCGGCACAAAGGATAACTACGACTTCGACGATCTAGCGAGAGACCTGCAAGCGGGAGTGCATCATTATGAAAAGTGATTACGAATACTCGGCCTATATGTACGGCGTCCATGAACACGACCACTACAGCTTTCGTGTTGGCGATAAGGTCCGCAAGGTCAAAGGCTACTCATGGCCGGGTGTAGTGGTCGCTTGTTTCCAGACGCTTTCCGGTCAATGGCGCTATGTGGTTGAATGCACGGTGCCGGAAGTAGCTGGCGCGCTACACATCTACAACGGAGAGCAGTTGGAGGTTATTAGTGAAGCGTGAGTTGATCGCCAAGTGCAGCGAAATGTTCGGTGTACATCCTAGGGATCTATTGGGACCAGCTAGATTTGGTTTCCTTATACCGGCGCGGTTCGCCTTGTATAAAGCCCTTAGGTTACGGGGATGGTCATTCGCGCATATCGGGCGAGCCATGAATAGGGACCATACTACTGTGATCCACGGAGTTGCGCGAGCAGAATACATTATGGAGCGCGACGAACAGTATCGCGAGAAGGTGCAAGAACTTGTCGAGTTCCGCATAGCGCCTATCGAACAAGACGAGACAGTTGATGCCGATGTATGACGACTATGAAGACGGCCGCTTTGCGAATCTTATCGCCTCAGAAGAATGGGGCGTAGAGAAAAACACGCCGAGCTACCGCGCCATGAATGCGTGGGATCATATGACCGAGAATCTTGTGGCTCGCGTTCTTGCGCTGCGAGAGGAGATCTCGAAGAGACGAAGGAGAGAGCAGAAATGAGTGGAGTCATAGCGCACGCCTCGTTCGGGGCTTCCAATTCCAAGCGCCGCATGGCGTGCCCCGGCAGCCTCAAGGCGGAGGAACGCTTTCCCGACGAGAGCAGTCCCTTCGCAGAACTCGGTACGGCGGCACATGAACTTGGCGAGCATTGCCTTGAGCACGGCCTCCTCGATGTCACCGAGACTATCGGGGGCACGTTCCACAACCACGTCGTTGACGATAACATGGCCACAGCGGTCCAGACCTACGTAGACTTCGTAAGAAAGGTCGAAGCCGACGAGGCCCCTGCGCTGCTGCGACTTGAGCAGCGGTTCAGCCTTGAAGCTCTCGACCCGCCGATGCCGATGTTCGGCACGAGCGACTGCACGATCTACGGCAAGAAGTCCGGCAACCTGTGGGTGATCGACTACAAGCACGGACAGGGCGTGGCGGTCGATGTCGAGGACAACGCGCAGCTAAAGTACTACGCGCTCGGCGCCGCGCTGAAGATCGGCAACAAAGCGCCTATCAATCAAGTTCACACGGCCATCGTGCAGCCTCGCGCCATGCACCGCGACGGTCCGATCCGCGTCTACAGCTACACGAAGGACGAGATCCTCGACTTCGGTACGGACCTGATGGACGCAGCGCACGCAGCGTTGAAGCCGGACGCGCCGCTCATTGCCGGCGAGCACTGTAAGTTCTGCAAGGCGGCGGGCGTTTGCTCGGCGCTGCGGTCGAACGCGCTGACTGTGGCGCAGGATGAGTTCGGCGCGGTGCGCACAATTGATGATTTGACTCCCGAAGAGATCGGTGCGTACATGGACCGCATCCCTATCATCGAGGAGTGGATAAAGTCTCTGCGCCGACACGCGCACACGATGCTGGAAACGGGGACAACCGTTCCCGGCTTCAAGCTAGTAGAGAAACGCCCGACCAGAAGGTGGGTAACGGAGGAGGCGCTGCTTGAGTGGGCCTCTTCCGAAGGACTGGACGACGACGAGATCTACGACAAGAAGATCAAGTCGCCGGCTCAGATTGAGAAGGTCGTGGGCAAGAAGAATGTCCCCGGCGATCTCATCATGTCGGTATCGACGGGCCTGTCTATGGTTCCCGACACCGACAACCGACCGTCAGCCGCCACTCTGGCGATTGACGACTTTACCGTAGACGAGTGAATGAGGTAACAACGATGACCAAGGTTATTACGCCGAACGCGATTATCAGCTATCCGCACATCTTCGAACCGCAGACGCCTCCGGGCGCGAGCGAACCGGTCTATAGCTGCGCCCTTGTCTTCAAGGACGACGTTGATATCACCGAAATGAAGGCCGCTGTCATGGCTGTCGCCAAGGAGAAGTGGGGCGACAAGACCCGTGATCTTCTGAAGGCTGGAAAGATTCGCCTGCCGTTCCGCGAGGACGCTGTGGATAAGGGCTACCCGGAAGGGTCTGTCTTCATCAACGCCAAGTCCAAGCAGGCGCCACAGGTTGTGTCGATCTTCGCTGGCGAGAATGGCAAGCCGGTACCGATCACCGATCCGAAGGAAATCTATCCGGGTGCGGTGGTCCGTGCTTCGCTGCGCGCTTACGCTTACAGCGTGAACGGCAACAACGGCGTGGCGTTCTCGCTCGGCAATCTCCAGAAGGTGGCCGACGGTCCGCGCATGGATGGCCGCCTGTCGGCCGCGGATGAGTTCACCGCCGAGGCCAAGCCTACGGCTGACATCTCGGATCTTGACGATCTGCTGTAACTAATGGGGGCCGGGGCGATTGGAAGCGTCCCGGCCTCTTCCTTAATCCAGCGCCTCAGATATCATCTGCGCTTTCTTGCTGAGTGTCCGTGCGACGATTTCGTCCACAGAGTTAGCTAACGCAAATGACCGCACGATCACTGGCTTAGACTGGCCAATGCGGTGGCACCGCTTCGACGCTTGAGCGTTGGTAGCAGGAACCCAATCCATCTCCGCGAACACAACCTGATTGGCCGCGGTCAACGTGATAGCAGTCGAGCAGGCGGTGATCTGGCCGATGAAGACGCGGCACTTCGGATCGCTCTGGAACCTATCAATTTCGGACTGGCGCTCCTGATTTGCAAGGCCGCCCACGATGTACGCCGGGTTGAACTCGGCCAGCGTATCGCGCAGCGTCTCAAGCGCCGCCTTGTGGTAGGCGAAGACGACCACCTTGTCGTAGGCGTGGTCGTTCAGTTCCCCGCTCAGTTGCTCGCCGATGGGCTTCGCCTTGGCAAGCGCCGTTAGCCGGCGCAGCGAGGCCATGTGCGGTGCGAGGTTGTCGAGCTTGGCGCCAACATCTTCTTGCGTCACGGCGCTCTGAAGGATAAGCTCTACGGCTGCCTTCTCGGCCGGATCTTCGATGTGCTTCATGTCGTCCCAGCCTTGCACTTCGACAAGGCCCTCCTGCCACCACAGCGGCGGCAGTTCCGTCAAGACATTCTCGGCCTTGCGTCGCAGCATGATGGACTTGAGGACGTTCTTGAACTCGCCCATGCGCTCGGCCTTGTTGCCTAGCACCTTCATGCCGAACTGGCCTGACCACGTTTTGCAAAAGTAGACGGTGAAATCGACGAAGTTCAGCGGGTATTGCCACACCGCTTTGAGATGTGTCCAAAAGTCAGAGACATCGTTAGGAATGGGAGTGCCGCTAAGCAGCCACACACGGTCAGCAAAACGAACAAGCCCGTCGCCACGGCAGTACTGGCCATAGATAAAACGCGTGCGCTTCGACTGACGATTTTTAAGGTAGTGAGCTTCATCGAGGACAAGTACGTCTGGCTCAAACGCGGCAATTTCATTCCGGACCTCCTTGGACTGGACCATCTTGTCATACGAAAAGATTTTTACTTCACGCTCGACGGTGCCCCACTTCTCGAACTCGCGGCGCCAGTTGATCTTGGCGATGGCGGGGCAGATGACGACGACTTTCGTCAAGCCGAGTTTGTCGCAGGCCGCTATGACCTGAATGGTTTTGCCGAGGCCCTGCTCATCCGCGAGAAACGCGGCGGGGTTTTCGGCGAGGAACGCCGCCCCCGTCTTCTGGTAGTCGAACAAGTGGTTCATTGATCTCTTCCTCTGCGGCGTAGCACGCTATCAGCACAGCGTCGGCCCGTCCATCATCTTTTTTGCGGGCGAAGAGATGAGCCTGTTCGGGGAAGAGTTCGGTTGCTCGGCTGCGGCTGCCGTCCTTGCCGCCAAAGAGACGCATCTTCTTGGCCCATGTGGCTGGCGGGATGAGGGAAAACGGTACGCCGAGAGCGGCCAGTACGCCTTCAAGGATGCCGGCTGCTCGGCCGAAGCTGAAGGTAGAGGCAACACCTTGGCCGGGCATCGAGTGGACCTTCTCGATGATGGCGTGGTCGCCGTCTTCAATGTGGGGGCGCAGGAGATTGGCTAGGCGAACGGCGTCTACTTGGTTTACCGTCCGCGGTCCGCGTTTGACTTTCGCGGTCGGCATGTCGATGACGACAAGATCTCGGCTATCTAAGTCGAGAATGGCGATGGCACCAGTAGCGCCGGGGTCTACGCCGATGATTTTCATATCATCGGTATAGCATCACCATTTTACCTTGTCTGCCCAATAGGCTGCACTCATTTTGCCCTTGGCGATATTCTGCGCGTGCCGCGCTTTAAATGCCTTGTTGCGCGCAGAACCATCCGGCGAACCAGTAACGCCCTGCTGGCCGAAGCGGATCGTCTTTACCTGATCGCCTTCCTTGGCCACGACTACGTGACTCTTGGTCGGGTGGCTGGGCGTGCGCTTCGGCTTGTTGTAGCCGCTAACGCCAGCCCGTTCGAGGCGGGGATCTTTCTTCATTTGCGAGTACTCGGATTCTTGGCGGTCTTGGCAGCCTTGCGGAAAGCAGCGTCGGTCGGAGCACCCTTACTACCGGGCGCACGCATCCGTTCGTTGGAACCGGCGGCGATGCGCTTACGCTTGGCGTTGATATTGGCGTACAGTCCGGGCTTTTTCATCGAATCCTCATATCGCTTTTCGGTCCGAGCTTCTTGCGCAGATGAAGGCCGCGCTTCTTGTGCCGGCGCTTGGCCTTGGGCAACGGCCTCCATGCTTCTTTCAGAACGGTCTTGGCCATGATTATCTCGGTTCCACAGACATTTCGGACGGCGCGGTTGGTTGGTTTTGATTAGCATACCAAGTGGCGAATGCCATGTCTCGCGTTCGTTGGCGAGTGTTCGACAAAACGCGGGAAATAGTATCGCGCTTAGCGTCGTCGTCTAATTCGTTCCACTGCGGGGAACCTATCAGCGCCGAAAGAACCTGGTGGGCTGCGCGACCCGATATCTGCGCAACCCGGTTATACCCGTTGGGACCAAGTTCAAGTGTGACTTGCTGGTTGACCATCTGTCCGGACACCGGATCAAGAACGGGTACTGTACGAGGGATTGCGGTGTCCATTTGGGGCAGAGCCAAATTCAAGCGAGCGACTTCAGAGCGAACCGGGTCGCTCGCGTCCACCTGCGACTTGCGGATTGGCATGATAAGGTTGTACGTCACAGCCAAGCCTTGGCCCAAACCAGTTTCTTGTTCTGTTGGGACGGAGTAGCCCGTACGCACTATCGGCTCGCCCCACGTGTCCAGCCGCGCCGGAAGTTCACCGGCCAAGCCGGGAATGCGGGCTTGAACTGCGGCGCCAACAGTATCTGCTTGGCGCATGGTTGGGTCGAGCGCACGAGTCGTTTGCCCAAGAATGTTGGGCACGAATGACCCGAAGAAGTTCTCTACGAATGTCTGGCCGTAGCGTTCTGGGTCTCTGGCAAGTTCGGCAAACTCGGCCAAGCCTCGTGAGAAAGTCTTGTCGGTCAAGTTGCTACCGATAGCGCCGATCAGACCAATGACGGCGTCTCCAAGGCCCTTCTCTTCATCCGCGCGCTGTTCGCGTCTCAGTTCGTTGATGTCCGCGGCCAAGCCAATCACTGTGGCGAATGGTTCGATACCCTCGTAAGAGTAGTAGGTGTCGCCGATCTTGAAGCTATACGGCTGCCACCCCGTGGCCTCCAACGCTTGGCGCTGCCTATAGTCCGACGGACCACCACCTGTGACGTAGCCGTTCTCGGCAAGCATGAACGTGCCGGCCACAGTGCCCCAACCCATAGAAAGTTTACCGAGCGCGGCTTCTCGCGCGCCCGGCGTAGCGTTGTTGACTACATCGTCCCATATCGTTCGGGAGAGACCCAAGCGGTCTAGGGCTTCCTGCGCCAAATTCACGGGAGTCCGAACAAACGGCGCGATGATTTTAGCGCTAAACCTAACGAGCGGGTCGTCGGCAAGTGTGGCGCTTTGCACCCTAGAACCGATATTCGCGAGAAGCCTAGTCCGTTCACCGCGATTAGTGAGCGGCTTTTGGAAAGTCATCTCGCGAGCGAAGGCGTCCGCGTCCTTGCGCATCTGGTCTGTCGGGTTAGCCAAGTAGCGCTGGTATAATTGTTCGCGTCTGGCTGCATTCCCGCCAGCTTCCATCCGTGCTTGACGGTAAGCAGCCGCGGCGAGATTAGAGCGACGGTTAACGGCCTTAAAGAATTCGTCGCCAAGCTCCAACAGTTTGAAAGGAACCTGCACCGCCGAACCCAACGCTTGCGCAGCGCGCGAACTATCGGGCGACGACCCGATAGCACGTTGTTGACGAAGTTCGATCTTGGAGCCGGTATCACTTAGGTCTTCGCCGCGCCACACTCTCTTGACCGCGTCCCATCCATCAACGGCTCCTTGGCCTAAACCGACGAATCTGCGACCAACTTCACGGAAAGTAGGTGCGTCCGCGCTCCTCGTTAACTTACCGATCCCCGCCGACGCCGCAAATTCAAATGGCCGGTAGATCGTGAACATCGCGTTACTGAGGATGTTCTTTGACTGCGTTTGCGGCCCGGCAAGCAAAGACGACTGGCGGAATTCGATGATCTTGTCTGCGAAGTCCGGCTCACGCATAGACGCCACGAACTTAGATGCCGCGTCGGGATTATCCGCAAGATCCGCCAAATTCTCCAGAACGGTGTCGAGATCCTCTGGGTCAAGCGCTTTGCCATTCGGGCCGCGCATTGTCCGGACGATTGCGTTTATCTCCGGAATTCGTGCGGGATCATCTGCTTCGCGAAGAGCACGAAGAGCACGCCCGGCTTCTGCGGCAGAACCCGCAAGCTGCTCTTGAATGGCGCTAGTCCGAACCATTGCCGCAATTGCCTGCTCTCGGAGATTGGCATCTCGCGGGTTGGCACGGTAAGCTCGCGCCGCAGCGGTTGCTTCAGTCGCCGCCTGCCGCAGCATACGACGAGCCGCCGTCACCTCTTCGGCGTTAAATGCTTGACCCACGCGCCGCCCCAAGACTCGCTCCAAGGCAACTTTATCCGCCAAGTCTGCGGTTTCGTCCACAGACATGGTGCCTCGGCGAGCTTCGATATAGGCCTTATTAGACAGCGACAGTTGCCGAAGATTCTCCCGGACAGGCGCGTCAACCGGTAGTCTGGTTAGGTCAATGTTCCCGGCGCGGTCTACCAAACCGAAGTCGTACCTGCCGGGGAGCGTAGCCTGCTGGCCAAGAGCAGTTTCCGCAGCCGCACGGCGTGCGGGGGTTGCCCCAATAACAGGCAAATCCATTCCGGGCGACGGCGATGGGGCGGCGTTTAGTGTAGTCTGGATCTGGAACTCCGAAGTTTCTGGAGTACCGGCTGCACGAGCCGGAGCAGCAGGAACTTCTACCGGCTGGGCCGCTGCTGGACGAGCAGCGGGACGCGGCGTGGGGATAGCCGGCACTTCCGCAGACGGAGTCATGCGGAATATGGCTTCTTGTTCCGGCGTTAGCCGAAGAGCGGACAGTTCCGGCCGTGCCAGATCCGCCGCACGGGCCGCAGCACGAGCTTCTCTCGCGCCAAGAATCGCACCCTTAACGGGCCGAGCAGCAACGCCAACCAAGGGGATGGCTTCCGCCGCACCAAGCAAAGCCTGCGCCGCGCCCAGCCCAGCCGTCAATGGTTCCCCAAAACGCAGGCCGGTCTGGAATGCCTGCGTTCCTTCTTGAATATCAATCGGGGCCGCGCCGGGAGTTACGTCTATAAGACCCATTTCGTCGCCCAACCCAAACAGACGGTTGGCGTATCTTTGGGCGTCGTATTTATCTGCCCCTAAACTCGTGAGCAAATCGTAAGTGAGCATGAATCCGCGTTGTGCGAGGCCGGGTTCGACCGCGGATATGCGAGTGGTTGGCGTAATGCCGTATGCAAATTCCGACCGCAGTCCTTCCGGAATAAGAGGATTGGCGCGAGCCATTTCGCTCGGCAATCCATATTCCGGAAGTAGTGCCCCTGTACCGCCCATATCAAAGCGGAAAGCACCGCTGGTGTTGATGTCGATTTGGTTTACGTTGGCGTTCGGGTTCTTAGCCCAATCAATAGTGCGCTGCAAAACTTCTGGGTCTGTGCTAATTGTCTGCCCGTACTTTGCGGCAATCTGCTCAAGTTGCGCAGCCGTAGCTTGGCGAGTAGCCAAGGCGGCGCGCATCTCGGCAACGTACGCAGTGCGCAAATCGTCTTGGCTCGGTGTGGCCGGGCGTTCCGCAGTAGAGCGGCGAACTTCATCTGGGTTAGATGCCACTGGCGGCGCCCCTTATTTCCCTAGTTTTCCAGATCTACCCCGCCGAACTGAGCGGCTATGGCTGCGTCAATAGCGGAGTTAATCGAGCTGCTAGAACCTGCCGGCATAGCAGTTACCACGCGGCCGTCGGGAAGCCTATACCTGAAATTGCCCTCATAGATACCGTACATTCGTTGGCCGTTGACCGTAATAGCAGAGGGCTGCGGGCCTCGCGACGGAGACCCACCACCAGCACCATCGCCTCTGGCAAACTTCGCCCGTGCCAAACTAAGATTGCCCTCCGAGACAGCAATCTGGCGCGACTGATACGGCGACATTTCCTTGGGAATCGTCTGGAGAACTTCGCCGGTATTCTTGTCGCGGAACTGAATCTGCGCGCCGGTATCTACTTCAACGATCTCACGATTCCGCGGCAGGTCCAGCTTGGTGGTCGTGCCGTTGCGGAAGGTCATATAGAACTCGCCATTCGACTGCGAAATCTGGAACGGCTGCGGCGACAGATGCTCGCGCAACATGGCCGACTGCCCTTCCGCATCAAGGCCGGGGAAGAGACGCTGCTGTTCCGGCGGAAGAGTGCCGATGAATTCCTGCATCGCGGCCTGCTGTTGCCGCTGCTGCGCTTCAGCCGCACGAAGCTGCTCGATCTGCAAACGAGCCTGCGCCTGCTGCACCTGCTGCTGGCGGAGATCGCCGATCACCTGCTGCGGCGTCAAACCTGCACGCTGGCCGCTGCGCGTAGCCGAACGCATCAGCGCGGCCAGAGCCAGCAGTCGGTCGCCACCGGTAAGAGACGCCGACAGATCGCCAGTCAGCGCACGGTTTAGGGCTTCAATGGCCGACGGCTGCTGGGCCTGCGCCATTGGCTGCTGCGCGGGCTGCGGCATCATGCCGGTTGCTACACCTTGCGGAAAAAGAATGGGGGGAATGGCCACGTCGTCGATCTCCGCGCTTAAATGCCAAGGTTCTTCAGGAAGCCAAGGTTCTGCAAACCACCGAGGATACCCGTGATCTGGCTAGCCGTACCGAGGAAACCATCGCCCGGCTGCGTAGAAGTCTGCTTCGTCGAGGTAACGGCCGGCAGACCCGTGAGACCAGACTGAAGAATGCGCAACTGCTCAACCGGGTAGCCGCGCTGCGCAAGGAAGTCCTGATACGCAAGGTCGAGGTTCTGCTGAGCCATCTGCCGCTGCTGGCCACCAACGCCGGCCAGCATATTCGCATACGCCTGCTGCTGAGCCAGCGCCTGACTGCCGAGGCCAGCTAGCTGCGCAGCACCCGCCATCTGCGTGGACGGCAGAGCCGACGCCAGATTAGCAGCCTGCCCGTAACCCTGCTGATACAGGTTGGCCAGCGTCTGCGCCGTGTTCAGATCCTGTTCGGCCGCAAGCTGCGCTTCGTAGACGCCGCGGCGCTCGTTACCGAAAGCACGCGACGCGGCCAACTGAGCGCGAGTAGCAGCGTCGCGCTCTTCGCGTGCCCGCGACAGGCGGGCCATCGTCGCGTCAATCACCTGCGACTGATACGGCGACATGAAGCCCGACACGTCCTGCTGGAACTGAGCGGGGCTGTAACCAGTAGCGCGCTGCGCGGCGGCTGTCGCAGCGGCTAGTTCTGGAGCGCCTACCTGATTGGCCACTGCCTGCTGGGTAAGGCCAAAAGCCTGCTCTTCGGCAGGACGGAAGCCGGCGATGCGCGGACCGCTATATGCCTGATACGGAAGCTGCGACACCTGCGTCGCGGCCTGCACGTTTCGCTGCAAGGCTTCCTGAATAAACGGATCAAGTCGCTGCTGACTAGAAACGGTAGAAGTCTGGCCACCGGTTGACATACATCACAACTCCAAAGCAACCGTGGTGCAAAGCTCTTTAGCGCCGCGGCTTTCAAGTACTCTTGTCCAGCCTCTTCTACCAGAAACCGTAACGGATTTACACCCTATCGTTTCTGCGTAGATTCGTACAGACTGCACCATATCGACCAACTGGTCTAGATCACCCCCACCAAGAAAAACGTGAAATACGTTTCGTTTGGGATAGACCTGAATTTCTGTCACCAGCGCCCCACGTTCGGCTGGCCAAAACTGATAGCGACCTTCGACGATACCTTCCCAGATGTCGGCGATGTCGTGCGTCTTGTTGGCATATTCCAGCGCGTTTTCCAACCACGGCGTGCACCGATCAAACTCGGCCTTGAGATCCATACTACGGCTGCGCCTCCGTTACTGTAAGGATCACGGACGGCACAGCCGGGCGTGCGAAATTTGCGGTACCATTCGCACCAGTTGTCGCAGCGAACGCAACAATCTGAATGTTTGTGTCTTCTACGGCGTACATAAGTTCAAAATAATCGTTGGGATCTAAATACAGGAGCCAGTTCCATGATGGGACAAGCATAGAGTTAGATCCGCTAACGGAGATTTCGCTATTGGAATTGGGCACATCGGCCCCATTGACGCGCGGCCAAATCCAAATCTTTTTAGCGCTGGCGCTACTGCTCGTCACCTGTGCTGAGAACTGAAAGTCGTAATGACCTTTGCGTTCGGCAACAATCCGAGAAGTAGGACTTCCTCGCGAAAATCCGTCGGCATGATCGGTAGAGTTGAATGTTACGGCGTAGGGCGTATACGCCGCAGCCGGAGAGAAAGTAGTAGTGTCAGAAAATACCCCGAACTTGCTGACAACGGCGCCCTCTAGTGAATCGACGCTGGGCACGATCAGTTTGGCCGGCGTATATACGCCAACATCCTGCCCCTTGACGTAAGTCGTGTTGGCGAAGGTCTCGATCAGCCGATTGCGCTGCGCCTCATAGAGCGGATCGTATACCTTCGGCGGGGTAGGAAGTTTCACCGACGGCCCCCTGCGATAGCGTTGAGGCGCTGCGTACCGACACGCCAGTCAGCGTTCACGTCGGCGTTAATGCGCATCTTAATCTGCCGGCCGTTGAAGCGGACGCTCGTCGGGTTCGTCAAACTGTACGGACCATACGCCCACTCAGTGGCGTTCGGGTAGTACTTCGACGAGAACGACAACGTGACTTCGCCCTGATTGCGTTCGTCCGGAATGATCGCGTTGACGTAGAACACGCGCTCGCTGTTCCCAACCTGCACCGGACCGCTCTCAAGGAACACGTCGCTCGTGCCGTGGTTCAGGCCGACTTCGTGGTCGTAGATGTAACCGTCTGGCGTGACGAACAGCGGATTGCTGAACGCACCGCGGTCAGTGCCCGCTGCACGGTCGAGCGTTCCGATGGTCCAGTGGTTCTGGGCGTAATCCCACACGACGTAGCGATTGTTCTCCATGGAACTGGCCGACGGATAGAACCACCACACTTCGTTGAACTGGCTGTTGTTGACCGCGTAGACCTTACTGATCTGCGCTTGGTTGATGTCGGAAAACACGTAGTCCGACACTTCGCACGGAACCGGCTTGATATACCCGTCGTACATGAAGAACCCACGCGGCCCCATCCAGACCGCGAAATTGTCTTGCACCGCAATCGCATTCGGGCCGGCGATGCCGCAAGCCCGGCCAACGTACTCCGACGCATACACAAACGGCTGATTGACGTAGCTAACGAGGTGGGCGTCAACGTCGGTAAGAATAAGGTTCTGCCCGCGAACTCGCTTGCCGGTTACAATCTTGCCTGACGTTTGCAGGATAAGGCTACCGGCGTTGTTAGTGCTGGCCGGAGTCCAGACAGTGTTATCTTCGAGATCCGACCACTGAATCTTGCGCGGGTTGTTGCCGGCGCCCAGCGCCATCATGGCCCGCTCGTTGGTGACAAGCACCGCGGTATTCTGCGTCGGCGCATTCGTCACGGCTGCAGCCAATGTCGGCGTAGTGGCGTCGAGTTGCCACTCGTAGATCTTGCCGTCGTAGTTCGAGCAACCGACAAGATACTCGCCCCATGTATCAAACGACCAAGTCGTGGCCGGGGTAGATGCGCCAAGGTCGGGGCGGGGCGTTCCGTAATAGCCAGCGCCGTAGTTGCCGACAGAGTAACCTCCGCCCACGGTTGCATTGGCGTTGCCGGCGACAAAACCGGTCGGGGTGATGTCGGTGACGATGCTGGACTGCGACACCGCGTACAACTTTGAGTGCGTGCCGACAGCGATCCAGCGGTTGCCATTGTTCGCACGCCACGTAATCATGCCACGAGGCTTTCCGGTCATGGCGGTGCTGGTGCGCTGCTGCCATCCGCCGACAGGACGGATCATGCCCTCAACCCAGCGAACAAGGTTACAGTCGTACCACCGGCCTGCGGAATCCAATTCCGTTCCGTTTCGATAAATGCCGGGCGGCAAAGAGATCGGAAGAAATGCCATGCGCTACTACCTGAAAACGATGATGTATGTGTATAGCACTATTCGGCGGAATTGACAGCACGGTGCCATGCTTCAATCGACAAGCGATGTTTGGCCGCGCAGTCGGCGTAGGCCGTCAAGATATTCACCTCCCAAATGGCGCGGTCGGGATCAAGTAGCGGCGACGGCGGATTAGGAAGTTGCGGGCAGTCACTCGCCAGATTCGCCGGAGGCGCTGGCATTGGCGTGATCGACACGGCCTTGGAGCAGGCCGACAACATCATCAGGCACAGCACAATCGACAGGAGGAGCAGGCACTTCACGATAGATCGTGCGAACTTCGCGCTCCACAGTGGTTCCCACCCCATAGGTTTCAGCGCGGGCGGTCTCATAACTTCCGGCTTGTGCGTCCACTTCATGCTGCATCTCCTGCGCCTGTTCAACGGCGCGTTCAAGCGCGGCGGCAACGGCGGCGTCGCACCGCCAATCGCGCACCTTATATCCTGCCGCGGCCCCGATCAACAGTGCGGCGCCGGCAACGTAGAAAGTCAGCGGGCTAGGAAACGTCATCATTGGCGACTCCCTTGATCTTCCCCCATTCACGAACAGCGAAGGCACCAGCCGTGGCAGTGACGAGGAGAGAAAGTCCGGTGAGGTCCGTATCTTTACCCATCAGGGGCAACACAACGCCGTGTACCGCCATAGTGCCCGCAATCCAGAGGCAAGTCAGCGGGCGCCACCAGCGGCGGATAGCGGCCAAGGCTTTCTTCTCAAAAGTCATTGGGCCATCTTCAGTGCAGCAGCGCGCACTTCCTCTACTCGGCGCAGCCAACCTCGTCCAAAGGTGGGGAAGTGGCGGAGCTTACGGTAGTAGGCTTCGCGCAAATCCTGATAGCGGTTGACCGTGTGTTCAAGCGCATGAGTACGCACATACTGCTGTAGCTGGCGCAACGAGTTCGGCCCGATCTTTCCGTCCGATGCAGCGCCCGTCATCAGTTGCAGATAGCGGGCTGCGCGGCTAACTCCGGCATTGACGGCGAAGTCGAAGACACACAAGTCCACGCCAAAGGGCAGGTCGTCGCCTTTGACGGCGTCCCAGTAGTTGGCCTTGTATAGAGCTTTGACGTGTTGCGGCGTGAGTGAGCGCATGATGCGTTCGGACACGGGATGGCCGACCCAGTCTTCATATACCTTCTTGGTGACGCCAAGATTCGTCATGCCGCCGGGGTCGGCGGGGTGATTTACGAAGCCGCCCTCGTGCTTGAGCACTTGGGCGAGGCAGGCATCGAAATTGCCCTTCGCCATATCATGCGCCGATCTTCATCTTAAACGCGGCCCAGAGAAGCGAACCCGCGGTGACGGCGCCGGCCAGCCACTTGATGAACGCGACAACACCCGAAGCGGTCTTCCACGCATCGACAAGGCCAGCGACCTCGTCCGATAAAGCGCTAACTTTTTCGGTCAGGTCAACGATCTCTTTCTGCAAGAGAGCGATCTCCACCTCGTGCTGCACGTCTGACATGGCTTATTCTTCCGGATGCGATGGTGGAAGTTGGGACTCTGCCTGTTCCTTGATTTTGACGACCAGCGGCCACGCCCCTGAGGACGTGGGCAGTTGGCCCAGCGTCCCCAGAATTGCGTTCACTTCGTCAACGGTGAGTTCAAGCGAGATAGTCATTACCAAGGAGTCCCACTTTCAACCGGCGGGTTCTTGGCATCTGCGATCTGCTTGGCGATGGCCGCTTCGATGTTAGCGACTTCTTCATCGCCCATCGCATCGAACACCCACTGAAGGGCCATTACCACAGTGATGTCGGCATATGGCGTGAAGTTGTCAGGATCGGGATCGGCAAAGCTAACGGTGCCGTAGCTGGAGCCGCTGTAGGTTTCTTCGCCTACGGTTTCGCTGTCTTCGGCCCGCCAGTGAGCGGTAAAGACAACATCGTTGAGGCCATCCTTATGCGGGTGGCGGTCAAGTTGCACGATATTCCAAGTAACAGCCATGGTATTTATCCTTCTAGTTGGGCCACGCGGGCGCGGAGGGATTGGATTTCAGCGATCAGGTTTGCGATGATCTCTGGCGCGGAATAATCCATTGCCTGCATCGCTTCCCCGTCCTTCTCGCCAGTGGCGATCTTGGTTTCAGAGACTTCCTGCACCTCATGGGCGAGCAGACCAATGAAGCGCGAACCGTCCGCCTTCCAGCTACCCTGCACGGGCTTGAGCGCGTCGATGTAGGCACCGCTGTTCTGGATTGGGCCGTTGATGTCCTTGAGGCGGTAGTCGGATGCGGTATTGTAGGAAGTACCAGTTCCATTGGTAGTGACATCCCCTACCGTGGCTGGGGTAGAGTTCAGCGCGCCGTAGAAGAACTTGAGGAAGGCACCCCCGGTATTGTCCTTCTGCATATAGTAGCAGTCGGTTGACCCGCTAACGGCGTTGTGCATCTGACCGCTTGGTTCGACGATAAAGCCAGAGCCACCGCCGTATCCGACGTTGCCACCCGTCGTCCCTACAAGAAACGCACCGTTAGTGCCGATGCGGGCGCGTTCGGTGTTGTTGGTGAAGAATGTCATCGGATGGTTAGAAACGGCGCGGATGTCTACCGTCGCACCACCGCCGTTAGCTGCCATCTGGCCCTGAACAGACCCGCTAGTGACCCCGACAAAGCAATAGGCAGCGGTAGTAAACTGTGCGTTACCGTTGACATTAAGTCGGTCGCCTGAGGTAGATGTCCCGATACCGACGTTGCCGCTGGCGTCGAGGCGCATACGTTCGAGGCCAGCGCCGAAGCCTTGGTTGTAGAAGCGGAACGAACCATCGCCCTCCGCCCCGATGTGCCAGTTTTCTGTCGCTGTTGCGGAAGTGCCGAATTGGTAGAAGGCGTATCCCGCACCACCAGCACCCGTGCCAGTGCCGATGGAACTGCGGACAAGACCCTTAACGTCCAGCTTTGCACCGGGGCTGCTCGTCCCGATCCCGACGTTGCCGCTGCTGTCGATACGCATACGTTCGGAGCCAGCGGTTCCGTCCACAAACTGAAGTGCGTTGCTGCTGCCACTCTCAAGGTAGTAGTTGCGGTAGCCAGTTGAGGTCAACCAAAGGCGAGCCGCACCAGAATTAGCAATCTGGAGATTAGTGCCTGAGCCAGAAGGGCTTGAGGCCGAGCCGACAAGCAGGTTGCCGCTGCTGTCGATGCGGACGCGTTCGGTGCCGCTGGTTTGCCAGATATGCGACAGACCATTTGTGTAAGCATCGACAAAAGCCGAACCAGCCGCGTTGAGCGATGTCAGGAGCGTGTAGGAGTTGGCTACATTGAACGTATAGCGCGAGGTCCCCGCAACATCCAACTTGGCGGACGGCGTTACGCCGATACCGACGTTGCCGCTGCTGTCGATACGCATCGTCTCAGCGAAAGCGCCAGTGCGAAAAATCTGCGTGTTAGCGTCGTAGTAGTTTGCGGAGCCGCCGAGATAGCCCACTAGAACCTGCGCTGCGTTCGGGGACGCGCCGACGAACACATTCAGTCGCGCGCTCGGCGAACTCGTCCCGATACCGACGTTGCCGCTGCTATTAATGCGCATCACTTCCACGCCACCTTCGCTGAACGCGAGGGTATCCGCAGCGGGCGACCACATCCCGGTGTCTGTGTCAGCAACGAAGCCGTAGGCTACCGCACCCACAGTCCCCTTGCCCGTGGCGATGCTGGTCGCGCTCGCAACGCCAAGCGTGGGTGTCACAAGGGTTGGGCTGGTATTCAGCACCACAGAGCCGGTGCCGGTTGATGTAGTTACACCCGTGCCGCCGTTGGCGACCGGCAGAGTTCCCGTGACACCCGTGGTCAGCGGCAGGCCAGTCGCATTGGTCAGAGTCGCAGCAGACGGCGTGCCGAGGTTGGGCGTGGTCAGGGTCGGCGAGGTCGCAAGCACGACGTTGCCCGTGCCGGTCTTGCTGGTACCAGCCACCGTCCCGCTGATGGTAAGGGTCTTGCCGGTGCCGACATTCAGGCCGACGCTCGTACCCGTTCCAGCGGCGGCAAAAACACCATCGACGAGGTCGAGGTCCGTGTTGAGCTTAGTACCCCAAGTGTCGGCGCTGGCGCCCACTTCGGGCTTCGTAAGTCCAAGGTTCGTCGTGGTAGTATCAGCCATATTTTACCTCATGCGGCCAATGAGCCGGGAAATGTTTTAGGCGTCCAAGTCTCGCTTGTATCAGAAACCGGAGTCCAAGTCTCTCCCGTATCTGCAATTGGCGTCCAGACTTCAGGCGTGTTTTCGTTCGCTGTCCACGATATAACAGTATTGCTTTGCGCAGTCCATGTCTCCGGAATA
>VFQT010002497.1_pt1 | contig 18724 bp, 21 predicted proteins | sample 3512381 | NCBI WGS metagenome assembly VFQT01 (sample SAMN10412376, study PRJNA504923) | tailings metagenome | isolation source: Relicate 2 Philex TSF3 active mining site | place: Philippines: Tuba, Benguet | collected 2017-08-29
TGCAGCCACCCATACGATGACGTGTAAATGTTTCCGCCACCGTGGAACTGATGCCAGTCCGTCAGGAATGACTTACCACCATAGACGCGGACCCAGGTCGTATCCTGCATCCACATGCCGCCGCCATAGCTTTCGTTGTACCAACCAGTCGCACCGGTTGACCTAAACCAGTTGGATAAGTACAGTGTGCCGTAGGAGCCGCCGTCTCCCATGTAGTTATGCGAGTGCGATGCTGCAGCAGCACCCACCTCAGAATAGGTGTAACTTGGCTTGGAAGCCGCCTTGGCCCAAGAGTACACATCCGAAGCTGGAGCACTGATGCTGATGTTGGCGGTACCGTCAAAGCTCACACCGTTGATGGTGTATGCTGTAGCCAGTTTGGTTGCAGTTGCGGCATTACCCGAAATGCTGGCGCTGGACGTGATAAAGCCACTGGGGTTAGTGCTGTTGTAGGGTGTAAAGCCCAATGCCGTGGTTACGTCACCAGAGCCCAGCGTGACATCACCCGTGCGTCCGAACACCGAAGTGACCGGTACGCTCACACTCATCACACCGGTGGTTGCGTTATAGTTGAGCGAGCCCGTTGCTGAAATTGCCGAGCGTGCACCGGCAGCTGTGACAAAGCCACTGTCATTGGTGAAGCTGGACAGTGCAGTGGGTCGCCCCACCACACTGGCCCAAGTTGCTGAAAGGGCAGCCGCTTCGACTGCCGTTTTCAGGTTCGAGAAGTTGGCGTCGATCTCCGCGTTGTTTAGACCACGGGAGAGGTCGGCGCGAAGAGTAATCGCCACCATACTGGATTCCCCTTATTAAGCTGCGCTCAGGGTAATCGTCCAGGTGACGGCCACTTGGTCGTCAGCAGCTTTGTTCACCACCGGGAACATAGTACGGCACAGCATGTCACCACCATTAGCGGCGTTGAAAATACCGGCTTCGGTAACAGCGCCTGTAGCATCACCTGGCTCAAACGTCGAAACGTACTGAACCTTTTCGTTGTTGGTGCCAATGATCGTAGTGCTGTCCAGCGTTTCACGCACACCCAACATACTGGTAAGGTCTGTTTGCTCAGCTGCAGCAGCATTAGTACCAGCACCCAGAGCCATGTGACTCATGGTGCCTTTAGCTGTACCAACCATACGGCTAATGATGTAGGCCAAACCAGCGTTAACCACCAGGTTTTTCACCTGACGGGTATCTTTGACTTGACCATTTTTGTCCGTAACTACGATGCTCAGCTCGCCGGACAGTTTCAGTTTCTCGTTAATCATGATGATTCCTTTTCAGAAAGTTCTGGAAGTACCGACGTAATCTTCCGCAAAGTAAAAAGAGTCCGAAGCATAGCTTTGGCTCCTCACCAACCCCGTGTCGGAAACCTGGGTTGATTCGGTTGTCATCCGGGCCAAAGCAAATGCTTTTGCATCCGAGATTTGTGGATTATCGTGGATCTTTTTGGCAATGGATCGAATCTGGTAATCCCAAGCAGCAGACGTATCAGCTGGTGCCTTGTTAAAACCCAGATAAACCAGGTCCTGCGCCATAGCTTCTAGCTCGGTAATGGCTTTTGCCATGTTCGATGCAAAGTGATCTGACACAGTGGCTTGATCAAGAAAATCTCGAACCACCACAATCAAGATGTAAATCACATCCGTAAAGCCCACTACATCTGTCACAGACTTGGTGAACTGCATTTCTTGATCGTCTTGGATTGAAGCCGCACCATCAAAGTCATCTGTAACTGTGACGCGATCAAACAGCGTCTTGATGAATTCATAGCGATCTGTATCTGAGACACTTGAGCCATCCACCAAAGGCTTGTGCAGGGCACTGGCATAGCTTTCAGAAGCGCTTGCTGGATCAGCCAGTCCTTTGATCATATCTCGGCTGTCAATGACATCTGCCAAGTCAACCACATCTTCTTTGACCTTTTTGGTCAGAAGATAAGCATAGTCTTCAGCATTGGTCACCAAGTCGATTAACGGCTTGGACAAGCTCATCCAATGACCGTCTGACACCACAGCAGAATCCACCAAGACTTTGAAAAAATCCCGGATCTGTGCATCTGTGAGCTGAGCGACATCACGCAAGTCTTTGTAGAAACTGTAGGCCAGGTCTTCAGCAATTGTTGCCTCATCGACCTTCGTCTTCATAAACGATACAAACAGCTCACCCAAGACTCCAGCACCATCATCAACAGTCATTGGATCTCGCTTACGCAAATGCAGCAGAAACTGCCCCACTTCGTAAGCCATGCCAATAGCATGAACTTCTACGCCCATGGCTATGCCAAGCCGCGTTGCCGTGGCTTGAAGCGCTTGGGCAACGGCTGTCAGTCTCATGCGATTTCCTCACGCACACGAAAGCGCAGTTTCTCGTAAATGGTTTCACGAGCACCTGTGGCATTGACTACTTCGATTTCGCCTTCGTAATCCCCGGCAGGTACATCTAAATCACCAGGTTCCCACTCAATGTAGGCAATGCCCGAAGGAGCGTATTCTGGGTTGATGAATGCTAGGCGGGAAAAAAGCGCTGTAGTGCCGTCAACTTCACGAAAATTTAGTGTGACGGTTGCACCGGTCAGGTCAATCGGATTGCCCGTTACCTGATCGGAAAGAACCACACGGATCTGCGGACCCGTGTCGTTTTGTACAAGTTTGATTCTGTCAACCATGGCAGGTACTCCGACAATTCGACACTCAACGTGTCTGGTGAATTCCGTCGGAAGTTCCTGCGTTAGTCAGCCATCCGCTTGTTGGATTGTATTAGACCACAGAGCAGTTAATACAACAGATCAGAAATCCAAGGCAACTCAATTTGTTCTGCAAATTCCCATTGCCTCAAAAACGTGTACATCAACAACCTGACAGGCGCACCGTTCTGTACTACGACCGCACCAACAACTACTGGCACTGCGTTGCCTTCTCCCAAACCAAGCAAATCATAGTGCCGTGCTCTGTACAGCTGCAGGTTTGAATCAAGCACTGCCTTTTGTTCTTCACTGTACGGAACAGGTAAACCATAGTATTCAGCTACTTGATCCAGCATTTCTCTGGATTGAATGCAGAAGAACAGTTCTTCTTCTGAGCTATCGTCGTAGTAGCTACGACCAAGCCAAATGCCCACAGCTGGGCACAGATCCTTGTTATCCAAGGTAGTACCACTCTTCATGCGGTAAAGCGCTCTACGGACCGTTTGAGAGGATTCGTAGCGCTTGGTTTGACCTGGCTGACCGTTAGGCAGAGTCTCAACCCCTTTCCAGAACATGGCTGGATCACGATCCTCAGCACCCCGTGTGTACTCGTAGGACAGCTTCGTACCATCTGCACGCTGACTCAAAATGCGTTCAGCTTTACTAAAGCTGTTTGATCCACGCATTTGAGCTCCAGGAATTTGTACACCACCGGTCTCTTTTTGAAACACTGCCCCAGTTTCCCAGCACTTACCGCCGTCATAGTAAGAAGCACCATACATCCAAACATCCCACGTACCATAAAGCTTAGGGTACGTGTAAAGCTTTAGAACAGCTGCAACACCTGCTATAAACTTAACAGCACCCAAAACAATTGGAACACCTGATGCATTCTTCCAATTGATCGTATCGGGAGCAAAATCTATTGCCCAAGAAACTGCGTCGTCTACAGGGTAAGGCAATCCATAATACCCGGCCACATTTGCTAACTGCTCAGATGAATCTACTTGGAAAAACAAATCACAGTCTTGTTTATTCTCTTGGCTATTAGCACCTACACCACACCAAAGGTGTACTTCAGGACATAAATCGTATCCTTCAAGGTCTACATTGAATTCAGTGACATTCTTAAAATGACGCTTAAAATCCTTCGTTACAAAATACTGCTTTCCATCGTTTTTAATAAACGGAAAAACCTCATCTCCGTCTAAATTAGGGCTGTAGTTTTGTCCCAATTCAAACAAGGTAAGAGACTTATAAACCTCTCCACCATTTACATATACAGTTTCGTACGGCTTTGATTTCATATCATTCAAATGTAGTGATCTGCATTGGCCACAATGGCAGTGTTGGAAACCAAGTTGATTGTTTTGTCGTTATACGGTCGACTTCCTGTTTGTACTGTACCGCCGCCTCCAGAAAATTCATACCATCCTGAGCTTTCCCAAGTTGAAGTAAATGTATAACCGGCCCCATATACAGACCATCCTGCGTGAAACGCATTAGTACCAATTCTATAAGCTGAGTGGTACATGGCCCACCATACAGCAGTAGACCAGTGATCTTGTGAACTGTACGTTCCGCTGGAGCGTTTAAACCCGTTTTTTTGTCGCGTATATACAGCTTGCGCAATTGACGGAGCCGAAAACATTAATGACGATCTTGCATACGGCGTACTCATTGCGTATGCGTTGTACGTGTTATCTGAAGTGAAATCGTGATCAAGCGTGGTGTCATTCCAAGCAAAACCGCTTTCTACTGTAGGCTGTCCACCATCACAAGGAATTGTTTGTGGAATTACAGAACCAGCCCAATGAATTGCTAAAGGTTTTAAACGACTGTCAAAAGCAACTTGTCCGTTTGACAGATTAGTTCTAATGCCAATGTTTCCAGACGCCGTTAATATTCTGGGTGGAACAAATACATAAATTGTTGGGGGGGCAGAAGTACCGCCTGATTGAATGATGTCAACATACTGATATCCATCTGATGACCATTGATTCAAAATACCATGAAACAAATCATAGTTTGTTGGCTTAATAAAAAACAGCGGCATTACAGTACCTTGCCACCGGTACCGATGAATACACCTACCTGAAAGAGTATTTACATCATCAAAATCAGGAAAGTCAGTTAATCCACTGTATTCCAAGCTTACATAAGAAGCGGTACCAGCACAGCTCAAGCTTTCAATCTCGCTTGAAACAAGAATGTGACCTGATGTGTTTTTAACCAAAATACCGTATGCCATTTACCGCCCCAATACCGTAACCAACGTGCGAACAGTACCAACACCGTTTAACGCAGAAGCAGTCACCATGTTTTCGCTTCGACTTACAGCATGAACATAAGCCTCTTGGTTTCCTGGTGCTGTATCTACAAAAGCTGTTTGAATAAGCACTTCATTTAACGAAGTAAGAATAGGAAAGAGCTGAGTCCACGATGTATTGGCATCAGCAATAAATGAACCAACGTAGTTCCACGTAATCGTGTCAGTGTTAAAAAACTCCTGACCGTTTGCGTTACGAAGGCGTATTCCATATGCCATTACAGAGTTCCTATCCGTACTCGTTCTACACCAGCATCATCACGAACAGAAATAACAGAATTGGTAATCTGCATCCTTGTACCATTCAATTCCAACGTGCCTGCTTTTGTGAGTTTCCATCCAGCAAGGCCTGACGAATAGTTCGTTGATTGAATAGAATCTGCAATTTTTGCAATTCCAATTGTTCCGTCTTTTATGACAGCGCTACTCATGTACACAACACCGTTCTCAATAATAAACGGCTTTACCTTATCAGCGCTTGTTCGACCGATCCAAAACGTATCTACATCAAAACCTGCTTGGACTTCAGTTCCATCGTTGTAAATACCAAAGCCACCAATCAAACCGTTGACAGTTACCTTGGCGGTGTACAAAGCACCGATCTGGCTGACAGTATTGCCTACCGAGGTGATGTTTGTTTGCAGCGTGGTCTGGACAGCAGCCAGATTGTTCTGGCTGACCAGTGCCACGGTGTTGACCTGAGAAGCCAGTGCGGATTCGCCTTCCTGGCGAATGGCGATCTCTTGATTGATCAAGCCGATCACCTGCTCCATACCCGCCTGGACTTGTTCCAGTGCCGTTCCATAGGCAGCATTTGCTGCCGTCCGATTGGCAATCTCTTCCTGCAAGGCAGCAAAGTTCAGCTGGCTTCGATCGATGTCGGCCTTCAGCGCTTGTGATAAAGCACCTGCATCGATCCTGCCAGCAAGCTGTTCAAGCACGACGTCAATCGTTGGGCGAGCCACTGCTGATGCTGGTCCAATCAGTTCACCGACAGTCCCATTAATCGACGTAAAGCGAATCCAGTAGTAATACTGTATCAGTTGAGGCGTTTGGCTCTTGTCGTAATACTGATCTCCCGCAACTTGAGCAATTTGAATTGCTGAGTTGAAATCAGACAAAATTCCACGATACAGCGTAGTGAACGCCACAGCATGTGGGTTCGTAGTTGGAAGCGTCCAGGCGACATCAATCCCGCCAAATGCGGGAGTGGCAGTCAGAATTGAATTGTTGTCTGGGTCACCTGGTTTTGGGCCACCCCAACCACCAACGCCGCATGTATCTGTAGAACACGACATTTTTAACCACCGAAAGGAACCAATGAAAGCATTGTACGAAAACCACTACCTGTCCGATAGGGACGTAGCCAATTATGCCCGGCAGTCATTTGCAAAGCTGGCAGAACAATTTACTGACGACCAGAACCATAAACTGATTCAGTTCTTGGCTCGAGGTATGGCCTCAGGAGACTGGGAAAAGCTGCTCAAGGAAATTGGCAGCGAAGGCATGGGCATGGAGGAAGTGCGCAAGCTGGCCATCTACCTGCGAAACATCCCTGAGCACTGGGTTCCGTTTGGGCACCCACACATTACCCTGAGAATGACTGCACCTGTACCCATTCGGGTTCAGTGCTTCAAGCACAAGATTGGCTTTGTAGAGTCAGAGGAGAGCCGTAGGTACATTTCAAGCCGTCCTGAGCTCTACGTACCCGATCACATCCGCCAGGCTGCTCCGTCGGTCAAACAAGGCTCAGCAGGCCAACACGAGCGCAATGCTTACTGGATGTCCAAGTTCTGGACTGCAGGGCAGTACATGATCGACTTGTACGAAGAAGCTATTGCAGACGGTGTTTGCCCAGAACAAGCCAGGTTCTTATTGCCCCAAGGCTGTGAAGTCAATTGGGTCTGGACTGGATCTTTGTATGCGTTCGCTAACTTCTACAACCAACGCTCTGACAGCCATGCTCAGAAGGAAATTCAAGAGCTGGCTGAACAAGTAAACGAAATCATTAAACCTCTTTACCCTGTTTCTTGGGCTGCATTAACCCAAGGCGTTTACTGACTGTAAATCAGCGTTACACTGAACAATCTGAGTTCCGTGAGAGAGCCTTAGCTTCCGGGTTTCCTGGGGGAGCTTTGGCTCTTTTTTCGTCCCAGGAAACAAGAAAGACAAAACCATGCAGCCAGAAAAACATCTGCCTACTCCGTTGCAGGAGTATGTCCACAAGAGCCGATACGCACGCTGGAAAGAAGACAAACAACGTCGTGAATCCTGGGAAGAAACAGTGCAGCGATATGTGGATTTCTTCTCAAGCAAATTTCCGCATTACCCCACTCAACAGATCTTTGAAAGCATCGTCAATTTGAAGACTATGCCTTCCATGCGAGCTTTGATGACTGCCGGTCCGGCACTTGAACGAGATCCCATGGCTGGCTACAACTGCAGTTTTATTGCAGTTGATGATGTCCGAGCATTTGATGAAATTCTTTACATCCTGATGTGCGGTACCGGTGTTGGCTTTAGCGTTGAACGTCAGTTCATTGCCAAGCTACCCATCGTGGGTGCAACCGTTGTCATCGGTGAAGACAACATTCCCCACGTTTCTACTGTTGATAGCCTGCGTCCTATTGATGAAGTCATCGTAGTCAAGGACAGCAAAGGCGGATGGGCAGGTGCACTGCGCCAGCTCATCCAGCACCTTTATGCAGGCCACCTGCCCTCTTGGGATGTCAGCAAGATTCGTCCTGCTGGAGCCAAGCTTAAAACATTTGGCGGTCGAGCCAGTGGTCCTCAACCTTTGGTTGATCTCTTTCAGTTTGCGGTCGATACCTTCAAAGGTGCCGTTGGTCGCAAGCTGACTTCAATCGAATGTCACGACCTGGTCTGCAAAATTGCTGACATTGTGGTTGTAGGCGGTGTACGTCGCAGTGCTCTGATTTCTCTAAGCAATCTCTCTGACGACCGTATGCGTGGAGCCAAGAACGGTCAGTGGTGGGTCAATGATCCACAACGGGCTTTGGCCAACAACTCCGCAGCCTACACAGAACGTCCTGGTATGGAGCTGTTCATGAAGGAATGGCTCAGCTTGATTGAATCCAAGTCAGGTGAACGAGGCATCTTCAATCGACAAGCCGCCGTCAACAAAGCTATTGAAACTGGCCGCAGAGATCACACCAAAATTGTCGGCGTTAATCCCTGCGCTGAAATCACACTGCGCTCTGCTGGTGTGTGCAACCTGTCTGAAGTAGTCATTCGCAAAGATGACACCATTAACGATTTGCTGGCCAAAGTAGAAGTTGCCACCATTATTGGTACCTACCAATCAATGTTGACCGAATTTCGCCATGTACGCAACGTCTGGAAACGAAACCAAGAAGATGAACGTCTGCTTGGCGTAAGTCTGACAGGCATCATGGATCACCCTGTGTTGAGCTTGCCTACTGCTGTAGCAGCTGAGTGGCTTCAGATAATGAAGAACCACGCAATTGCAATCAACAAGGTCTGGGCTGAGAAGCTTGGTATCAATCCAGCAGCAGCAATCACTACAGTGAAGCCTTCTGGAACCGTCAGTCAATTGGTTGACTCAGCTTCTGGCATCCATCCTCGCTACTCTGAGTACTACATCCGCACAGTTCGTGCAGACAAAAAAGACCCGCTGGCTCAGCTCATGCGTGACCAAGGCTTTCCTGTTGAAGACGACGTCATGAAGCCAGCAAGCGGAGACGTGTTTAGTTTCCCAGTGCAAGCACCCAGTCATGCGGTATTCCGCAATGACCGCTCAGCTCTGGAACAGCTCGAGCACTATTTGATGCTGCAAAAAAACTGGTCTGAGCACAACGTGTCCATCACAGTTTATGTGAAGGATTACGAATGGATGGGTGTAGGTGATTGGGTGTACCGGCATTTCGATGAAATTGCTGGTGTCAGCTTCCTGCCGCACAGCGATCACAGCTACAAACAGGCTCCTTATCAGGAGTGCACCAAAGAAGAGTACGAAGCTTTGCTTGCCAAAATGCCTGAGTTTGATTGGGCACAACTGGCTTTGCTTGAAAGTGATGACGGCACCGTCAACACCAAAGAGCTTGCATGTACAGCTGGGGTCTGTGAGATCTTGTAATGAAGGCCCCTCCGGGGGCTTCTTCGAAAGCCTGGGCAACCAGGCTTTTTCTTTTCTCACAACTAACACTTCAGCCAACCATGACATCTATTGCAGACAAGTACCCCAAGTACTACAAGAAAACAAATGGCCTTCAAGCCATTGATGTGTACGCAGTACATCAACTGTTTGACATTCAAGACCCATCTGGCTGCATTCAACACGCCAGTAAAAAGCTTCTACTGTCCGGTGTTCGTACCGGTGGTAAATCGGCTTTTGACGACATCAAAGAAGCCCGAGACACCTTGACCCGTTGGCTTGAGCTCAACTCTCCCACCTGAAGCCGCTCCGCTTGCTTCTGCGAAAACCAAGAAAGGAAACACCATGAGCGCACGTTTTGCCAATGTGTCAGAAGTTCCTCTGGCATTGGCCGTATTTTTGGCCAGCGACTTTTACGATCACAACGATGATCCATTCACCATCAGTGCTACGACGCTGTTGAAACCACTCCGTCAAATCATTCTGCCTACCCGTATTCCTCCAGGCGAAGGCTTGGTCAACCTGGCAGACATGATGAACAGCCGTATGGGTACTGCCATTCACGATGCAATTGAAAAAGCGTGGATGCAGAACTACAAGGGTGCCATGGAAGCAATTGGCTACCCTCAAAAAGTGATTGACAAAGTCAAGATCAACCCAACCAAAGAAGAACTGACTGATGACTGTTATCCCATTTACCTTGAGCAACGTCTCAAACGTCAACTGGGCAAGTGGACTGTCACAGGTAAGTTTGACTTCATTGGTGAAGGCCGTGTTCAAGACTTCAAGTCCACCAGCACGTACACCTACACCAAGCAAACCAATGGTGAAAAGTACACCCAGCAAGGCAGTATTTACCGTTGGCTTGATCCTGAGTTGATTACCCAGGATCAAATGGACATTCACTACATCTTTACTGACTGGAAACCAGCTCAGGCAAAAACAGATCCAAGTTACCCGCCCAAGCGGTTTCATAAGCAAAGCTTTGATCTCATGAGCTTGATGGAAACCGAGTCATTCATTCGACGCAAGATTGCTTTGATTGAACAGTACTGGGATGCCCCCGAAGCTGATATTCCTGAATGTGACGACAGTGAACTGTGGCGATCTGAACCAGTGTTCAAGTACTACAAGAACCCTGATAAGACTGCACGCAGCACCAAGAACTTCACAACGAAGCCGGAGGCTTATGCCTTTATGGCTGAGCAAGGCAATGTCGGCATTGTCAAAGAAGTACCTGGTCAAGTCACTGCTTGCAAATACTGCCCTGCATTTATCACCTGTGCCCAGAAAGATCGTCTGGTTGCAGCAGGCGATCTTGTTCTTTAAGAAAGGCCAAACATGAAATCATTTGACGATATGGAATACAACCCAACAGCTGAAAAGCTGGTGCAAATCCTTTGCAGCAAGACTCAGAACAGCAATCCACTGTTCTTCCGTGTCTTGGTGGGCTACTACTTCAGCATGGTCGCATCCATGATGCGTACCACCATTGCAACCCATGATCGTGGAGACATTCCTGTCAACCTGTATGCCTTGAACCTGAGCACATCTGGTTCTGGCAAAGGCTTCTCCACCAACATCATGGAGAACCAGGTCATCAACCAGTTCCGTCACCGGTTTCTGGAAGAAACCTTCCCTATTCTGGCAGAACAAAACTTGCCTAAGCTGGCTCTTAAACGAGCCAACCGCAAAAGCACTGATCCAGATGAGGAAGCAATCCGCGTACAGAAGGAGTTTGACTCTATTGGCCCACTGCTCTTCAGCTTTGACTCCGGTACCTCACCAGCAATCAAACAAATGCGCCACAAGCTGCTGATGGCTGATGCTGGTTCACTGAACCTGCAGATTGATGAGATTGGTTCCAACCTGGTCGGCAACATCGAAGTGCTCAACACGTTCCTGGAGCTGTACGACATGGGCTTGATCAAGCAAAAGCTTGTCAAGAGCACGTCTGACAACGTTCGTAGCGAAGAAATTGTTGGCCGCACTCCAACCAACATGCTGCTGTTCGGTACTCCAGCCAAGTTGCTCAACGGCAGCAAGACTGAGGAGGAGCTGTATTCCATGCTGGAGACTGGCTATGCCCGTCGCTGCTTCTTTGGCTACAGCCGTGCATCCAACAAGTCGTTGGACATGACCCCTGAACAGGTCTACGACCAGCTCACAAACCAAGACAGCAACCTGTATCTGGATCAACTGAGCGATCAGCTTGAGGGCCTGGCTGACATCGTCAACGTCAACAAGCGTTTGATGATGAGCAAAGAGACGTCTCTCATTTTGATTGAGTACCGTCTCAAATGCGAACGTGAAGCAGACCTGTACCCAGAGCACGAAGAGATCAAGAAAGCTGAAATCTCTCATCGCTACTTCAAAGCATTGAAACTGGCTGGTGCCTATGCCTTCATTGATGACTCCCCAGAGCTCACTGAAGAGCATTTGTATCAAGCCATCAAACTGGCTGAAGAATCTGGTGAAGCATTCAACCGACTGCTGACTCGAGACCGTCCTTACGTCAAGCTGGCCAAGTATTTGGGCAGCACCAAGCGTGAAGTCACTCAAGCTGATCTGACTGAAGATTTGCCGTTCTATCGTGGCCCACAAAGCCAGAAATCAGAAATGCTTACACTGGCTACAGCCTGGGGCTACAAGAACAACGTGATCATCAAAAAGAGCTTTGCTGATGGCATTGAATTCTTGCGCGGTGAAACGCTTAAAGAGACTGACCTCAGCAAAATGGTTGTCTCGTACAGCACTGACATTACGACCGACTACCGCAATGAGTACGCACCGTTCGACCAGCTGCATAAGCTGACTCAAACAGGAGGACTCCATTGGGTTGCTCACCATTTAAATGGTGGCTACCGCAACGAAGAGAACTGCATTCCAGGCTTCAACCTGGTGGTGATCGACGTTGATGGGGGCGTAAACATCAGCACAGTCAAGCTGCTGCTCAAGAACTACAAGTTCCTGATCTACACAACCAAACGACACACTGATACCGAAAACCGTTTCCGCATCATCCTGCCCATCAACTACGAGTTGCAGCTGGATGCCAAGGATTACAAAGAGTTCATGAGCAACATCTATGAGTGGCTTCCGTTTGAGGTAGATACCGCTACCAACCAACGAGCACGCAAGTGGATGAGCCATGACGGCACCTTTGAGTACAACGACGGTGACGTATTGGATGCCCTGCCCTTCATTCCCAAAACCAGTAAAAACGAAGAGCGCAAGGAGCTACTCAACTCACAGCAATCCATGGACAACCTGGAGCGCTGGGTCATCAACAACATTGGTGACGGCAACCGCAACAACATGCTCTTGCGTTACGCAATGATCTTGTTGGATGGTGGATTCGATTTCGAAAACATCCGTCAGCGGGTAGTTGAGTTGAACAACAAGATTGTCGACAAGCTGGATGAAGCAGAAATCATGAGCACCATCATGATTACTGTGGCCAAGACCATTTCAAAACGCTAACCCGTGGATGCGCCGCCTGGCGCTTCTGCGATCTATTAAGGAAAGCCATGAACGAAACCAACGATCATCTTGTACTGCTCTGCGGCAAATCAGCCACAGGCAAATCCGCATCTCTGATGAATCTGAAAGATCCTGAAGGGGTGCTGTATCTGAACTGCGAAGCAGGTAAGCGACTGCCATTCAGAGCCAAGTTTATGCAGAAGACGGTAACCGATCCTCTGCAAATCAACGAAGCATTTGAGTGGGCAGAAACCAATCCTGCAATCCACACTATCGTCATTGACAGCTTGACTTACTTGCTGGACATGTACGAAAGCATGTACGTGCTGAATTCCAGCAATACCATGCAAGCGTGGGGGCAGTTTGCTCAGTATTTCAAAGTACTGATGCAACAACATGTCGCTCGTTCAACCAAGCGAATCATCTTCATTGCACACACTTCAGACACTCTCAACGAAGGTGAGATGGTCATGGAAACCAAAGTGCCAGTGAAAGGTTCTCTGAAGAACAACGGCATCGAGAGTTACTTCACGATCGTTATTGCATCAAAGAAAGTACCTCTGAAAGCGCTGAAGGAATACGGATCAGATCTTCTGACTGTCACTCCGGAAGAGGAAGCACTTGGATTCAAGTACGTCTTCCAAACCAAGATCACCAAGGACACTGTTAACGAGCGTCTGCGTGGTCCACTCGGGTTGTTTGATACCAAGGAAACTTATATCGACAACAACATGCAGTTGGTCCTTGACCGACTCAAAGAATACTACTCGTGAGAGTCGTAACAATCTTCATTAACCAAACCAAAAGGAAATTCAAATGAGCTTGCTCAAATCCCTCTCTACTGACGACTCCATTGCCAACGAAAAAGACAGCGTTGGTGGCGGTGGTCCCCTCGAATCCGGCCTGTACAACTGCACCGTTGCCATGGCTTATTTGACCAAGTCCAAAGGCGGTGCTCTTGGCCTGGTGCTGACGCTGAAGACCAGCGAAGGCAAAGAAGTCCGTCAAACCTTGTGGATGACCAGCGGCACAGAAAAAGGCTGCAAGAACTACTACGAGACAAAGGACGGTGAGAAGCAGTACCTGCCTGGCTTCAACCATGCAAACAGCTTGACCCTGCTCACCCTGGGCAAAGAAATTGCTGAGCTGGAAACCGAAACCAAGGTGCTGAACATTTACAGCCCTGAGTCCAAAGCAGAAGTGCCTACCAAGGTCGAAGTTCTGATGGATCTGCTGAACCAAGAGATCCTGGTTGGTCTGATCAAACAGACGGTTGACAAGACCAAGAAGAACGAAAGCACCGGTGTCTACGAAGCCACTGGCGAAACGCGTGATGAGAACGAAATCGACAAGCTGTTCCGTACGCGTGATCGTATGACTACAGCTGAGATCCGTGCTCAAGCTGAAGAAGCCAAGTTTGTGGACACCTGGGCCACCAAAAACACTGGCAACACGCGCAACAAAGCCAAGGGTGCAGCTGGTACTGCAGGTGCTCCCAAAGCAGCAGCTGGTGCTTCTGCAGCTGCCAAGAAACCGACGACCAGCTTGTTTGCGTAATCGTCGCAGCCAAATAGGGGTAGGGCTTAAACTACCCCGCTTTTAAACCAACCAAGGAAGCAAAATGGATCTCGATCAAAACATGCCTATCAATTTGTCTTTGCCTCTGGGCCAAGTCAACATTGTGTTGGCTGCTCTCAGCACGCAGCCCTATGACCGTGTTGCTGGTTTGATTGCTGAAATTCAGCGTCAAGCCGCACCTCAAGTCATGGCAGCTCAGCAACCTCCGGTACCTCAAACCGCTGAAGTTTCTGAGTCTGCTAACGCCGCTGCGTAATGCTTTTGGGGCCGAAAGCGGATGCTGTGGTTGAAGTCGCCTCAACCAGTACCACCGGTGCCATTAAAGCTGGTTCGCCACAGACGCAGCGAGTAGGCCCACCCACTCACTGAAAGAATCTATGCAAGATGCTAATCAAGTCAATGTACCCAATCGAGTAACGTTGGGTGGTATTCAGAGTCTGGTGAAGTCGGCTTACTACCACGTAGTGCCAGACACCACTATGACAATCTGTGTTCTGACACTCACGAATGGGTACAACGTTCTAGGCACCAGTGCCTGTGTTGATCCAGCAACCTTCAACAAAGCTGTTGGTGAGCAGATTGCTTATGACAATGCCCTGGAAAAAATCTGGGACTTGGAAGGCTATCTTCTCAAACAAAAGCGACATGAAATGGGTCTGGTATGAAACAGTACATTGGTGTAAAGCTCATCAACGCAACGCCCATGACCAGGGCTGAGTACAACGCATTCCGTGGTTGGCAATTGCCAGCCGATGAAAACGGTGCTGACGAAGGCTTTCTGGTTGAATATCTCGATGGCGGTAAGCCAAATACTGAGCAATATCAAGGCTACGTTTCGTGGTCACCCGCAGAAGTCTTCCATAACGCTTATGGCGTAACAAATGGCATGACCTTTGGTCTTGCTATTGAAGCAGCCAAACGCGGTCACAAGATTTCTCGAGCTGGTTGGAATGGCAAAGGCATGTTTGTGTATCACGTCACTGCTGACATGTACCCAGTCAAGATGCCTGCAGCCAAATCTCACTTTGGTGACAACAGCCTGGTGCCATATCGTGCGTACCTTGCAATGAAAACAGTGGACAACGACGTTGTTCCATGGGTTGCAAGTCAAACCGACATTCTGGCCAATGACTGGAGCATCGTATGACTGAACAAAGCCAATCTCAAAAACCAGAGACCGTAGAAATTAATGATCTCAATCAGTTCATCTTTCTACTGAGTAACTGGCATCAAGATCGTGTAGCTGTTCTCAAGCAAATGATGGAAATCCCCCAAGGATTCGAAGTCACTGTTGATGAAGATGAGCCACTGGTACTGACTGGAGACCTTCATAAAGGTTTCAAGATCGGTCTAATTGTTGCTTTGAGCGAGCTGGGTGTGCTGCCATTTGTGGCAGAGACTAACCCAGAGGAAGCTGTTGCAGCCAATGAGTCAACCCAGACTCATTAAGGTCGTAGGACAGGACCCCAGTCTTCGTAATTGGGGTCTTGCAGTTGGCTACCTGAACCTGGAAACCAAAAAACTCACTGTCGATTTTCTTGACATCACCAACCCTGAACTGCCTAAAGGCAAACAGGTACGTCAAAACAGTACAGACCTTGAGTCAGCACTCCAGTTGTACAAGGGAGCTGCTGATGCTTCAATAGGCGCACACGCAGTATTTGTCGAAGTTCCTGTTGGAAGCCAAAGCGCACGAGCAATGGCATCCTACGGCATCTGTGTAGGCGTCCTAGGGGCACTAAGAGCGAATGACATTCCATTCTTCGAAGTGACCCCAACCGAGGTCAAGCTTGCGTCGGTAGGCAACAAGACAGCCACCAAGCAAGAGATGATCCGGTGGGCCATGGCTGCACATCCTGAAGCCAACTGGCCTATGTACAAACAGCATGGCAAAGACGTAGTGAGTGAGGCTAAGGCCGAACACATGGCTGATGCCATTGCTGCCATCTATGCAGGAATTTCCTGCAATGCGTTTAAACAAATGCTGCCGTTTATCGCAGCAAACAAAGGATAGTTATGCAAATTCAACTGAAGCAAACCGAGATCATCGCAGCACTGAAACAGTACATTGCAGCACAAGGCATCAGCCTGAGCGGCAAGACTGTGGACATCTCGTTCACTGCCGGTCGTAAAGAAGCTGGCATCACTGCCGACATCTCGATTGAAGACGGTGCTGCCATTCCTGGCTTTACCTATGATGTCGCAGAAACCGAAGAAGCTGTTAAGCCTGCCCTGAGCGTCGTGAAGAACGAACCAGAAGCAGTGGCTGAGCCTGAACAGGACAAGCCACAAGCTGACGCAGCACCAGCTGAGAAGGCCGCAAGCCTATTCAGTTGATCGGTTGAAAATGGGCGTTCTTAAGTGGATTGCTTACGGTCTTACTGGCTCACTCATAGCAGCAATTTGGCTGGTAGGAGGGGCTGTTATTGCAGCAATTGCATCTCTCATAGGAGCCATCCTAGTAGGTGCAGCTGTAGCAGGATTTGCCACATTTGTAATCAAGGATTACGTTGAAGGTAAAAAAGATCGTTTGTAATGAACGTAAACTAAGCCCGAAATGTCTCTGATCAGTGGGGCTTTAAGCTACAGAGAGACTGACACCCTGGAAAGACAGGGACCATACAACCTATTACTCGAGCAACGGCCAATGCCTGATGCTCCTTGTCCAGCCAAGATACGGGGTCTGGCACAAGCTGGATTGTTTGTAATTGCGACATGAGAACGCCTGGAGATCAGAAGTCCAGCAGAACGGCGTGACAGATCGGAGAGACGATCACCATCCCCCCGATCTAATCAGATCACTTTAACGCAGCCATCACCGGTTGCACCGTCAACAGCTCACCCAGGGCACCTGGGAACTGTCCAGCACCGCTTCGGAAAGGCATGTTGCCCAAGTGTGCAACTGCAGAGCTGTCCAGAACGATGGGTCCCAAATCCAAAAAGTTGTTGAGCGTTGCCATTCCCAATACTCGAGCAGGATTTTCTTTCAAGCTCTTGATCAACACACGTTGTACCCTGAAGAAGTACTTCATGAATGGCGTAAAGCCCATGTCGTCCATGTACTGAAGCGTTCTGTGCATCGGTACGTCGTAATGAACGAAGGTCTCAAGCGCTTCAAAAATAGCGTCTTCATGACTTAACGGTTGCTCGGCCTTGCTTGTCAGATGCTGGTACAGAGCATATCGAGCCACAAAGTCTGAGTACTGCGTTGTGCGGCTCAGCACCTTGTACAGCGGCGTGTCGTGCGTCATGTAGACCACCTTAGCAGCACTCTTTAAGCCAGCAGGAACTTTCGCTGTCTTACGATCAAACCACTCACCCAAGCTTGACTTGTAAGAGTAGGGATCATCGACCATGTCCACGTCTTCAACAATCGTGGGCATCATGCCTGCATCAACCAGGCGAGTCACCGGGTTGCGTGCAATCGCATCGCGCAGTTTGGCAATCTCGTTTTCGGTTTCCTTGCGGTTACCGAACCCGTAGTTGTTGTTGAGCTTTGCTTCCAAAGCGGCAAGCTTTCGCATGTCATTTTCGTAAGCCATGATGCCACGTAAAGCAACCCACTGATGGTGCCAACCGTCTTCCACTCCCACCATCCACAACATGGATGCGTTACTGTAGATGTTGCCCAGAAGCGTGCTCAAGTTCTTGATCACAAAGATGTCTTTGACTTCCTTATACAGCTCTTGCCAAGCACGCTCTCCTTTGGTTACCTTGTTTGCCAGACGTTTCGCGTAGTTGTCGGCTTCGTCATCACCCATGCCACGAGACTTGGCATACGAGTGCAACAGCTCTCGCACCATCTTTTGAACACCCTTCAAAGCTGCCCGTTCTTGAGCCAAGAAATCAGCAGCAGAAAGCTTCCTGTAGCCAAAAATAATGTCCAGGCTGTCCTTACGTACTGACAGCTTGTTCTGACCCCAGACTTTCTTGATCTCTGCACGCGTGGCTTCAGGCAACAGATTCCAGAGCTCTCTCATTTCTGGGTCAGCAACGCGCTCGCCTACTTCTATGTAGGCCCACGGCTCTTGCTTGCCTTCATCAAACTGTTCGTACAGCGCTTTGACCACTTGAGCGTTAATTTCTTTCGAGGTCTTCTTGTCGAAAACTGAACCAGCCAAAGTGCCCATCACTTTTTCAAACCTGTTCTCACGACGCAGTACGTTGTCTTTTGTTTGGCCACTCATCAAGTAGCTCCAGTTGACCACGTTACCGTTCTCGTCATACACCGGGGCCACAATCACTTCACGGCTTGTAGACAGATCACGTCCAGGCGCTTTCGTGCCAATTTCAGCGTGCTTAGCGTTTGTCACTGATGCTTGTTTTGAGGCGTTCAACGTGCCCATGTACGTGCGCGTGTTGGTAAAGCCATCATGAATGGTCGTACCACGGCTTTGCTCACTGGTCAGAGAGAACGCACCGGACACACGACGATTCATGCCCACACCTTTGAGCACATACAAGCCCTGCTTGACTCCGTAGTTGCCATTTGCATCAGGCACAGAGCTGTCTG
>VFQT010002498.1_pt1 | contig 18714 bp, 18 predicted proteins | sample 3512381 | NCBI WGS metagenome assembly VFQT01 (sample SAMN10412376, study PRJNA504923) | tailings metagenome | isolation source: Relicate 2 Philex TSF3 active mining site | place: Philippines: Tuba, Benguet | collected 2017-08-29
TGGTGAGGCGGGTCGGGCTCGAACCGACGACGACCGAATTATGAGTTCGGAAGCGATGACTGGGAGTAGACCGAACTACGCCAGTTTACGCAGGCACTTCCAAACAACTTAAGTTCCGACGCCCTTCCAAAACGGCCTCTGTTGGGGGAGCAAGTGCATCAATTGTGCACCATTTTATGGCAAAAGAAAGTGTTCGGAAAGTAAGTTCAGGGTATCGGTCGCAGAATCACATAAGTGATGGCAGAAATCCCGCCCGACGGAGAAGCCGTATTTAGTGCGGATTTCTTCTCTAACATCTCGCTCTTTTGGATGGGCTGCGCTATTGGATCGAAGCCACTGAATCATATGTAAAGAATCCTTGACCTTCTGATGCTCTTCAAATCCTGAATTCTCCAGCCATATTCGAAGCCGCTCTAAGGTAGGAGTTCGATCACCTTTAATCGGAATTTTGGTGATTTCGCTAAGAATGTCGGTGTTTAGTGAGTTTGTGAGCAATTTAGCAAGGCTGAGTGTAAAACTATCAAACTCTTGAAAACTATCTGTATTGGGAATACGTAGGGACTTTAATACATAATCATCTTCAGTTGTAAGGGGTAGAAAAAGATTCCAACCAAAGCGGTCAACCCAATCGTTTTGAAAGGACTGAAATGTTGCTCGAAATCGCAAATCAGGTCTTTGAGGTTCCACAAATTGCCCCAAGATATTCCTCTTAAAAGAAGTGTCACTCATTTGAGTGCCGTCAGCAAGGTTGAATGGCTTCCAAAATTTCCACTCTTCGGCTGGTAGATCACGAAGTAAATCACCAAGATACACAAAAATTCTATCTAGCTGATCGTTATCGATGCTTAGGCTCCATAAGTAGCCGCACTTGAGAATTCCATCTTTAACTTCATATACCTCGGGATCTGCAAAGTATCTTTGCAAAACATTTTTATGAAATTCGACGGACTCTAAGTAATGCACCCCCTGATTCCTCAAGAATTCATTAGGATCTAACCGACTTTTAGAATTTAGCCAAATATCATTTCGCTTGCTCTGTGCATCTATAATCGTGAATCGTTCTGTGATTTCATTTTCATTTTCAAAAGGCCAAATACCGCAGAATTCAATAGATTTTGGCTCGAAGATTACTTTTCCCAAGGCGCGGTAACCGAGCTGAGACCAGTTGTCTAGGGGGTATACGGACAAGTTTATTGCCTGCGTCTGAATATTTTGCTCGGATGGCACATCTGACTTTTCAGATACGAATTGAACCGAATCTAGCTCGAACATTAAATCCATCTGTTTCGCGGCTTGAAATTGCACAAGATAATTAGTTTTTATTTGAATGTCTTTGTCTGAACTAATTTTTATTACAACTTCCGTTTCTCCATTTTGGAGAATTTTGAGATATTCATGATTTTCTCTAGCCGAAAATAGGTTGTGAAAAAGAATCAATTCTTGCAATGGTTCGGGGTTTGCATCGAGTATTCCTTCGCCACTTCGAATGAAAGCTAAAGGCAGTAAATTATTGTCGTTTATAGGATGGTAAGTGGCATCCATATGCTGCCCTCTAGGGATTGCAGAGAAACCTGGCAAACCATCACCGATATGTAGTGGCCATGAAGGAGATGATAAGTATTCTTTTCTATTCTCGGAAAGGGAAAGCAGAGCATAAATAGCGCCATTACTGACTTCACTTCGCCAAGATTTGTAAAGTGGAACAAATTCCTTGCTTAATAAATGTTCGAGAAAATTTACTTCATCATGCAGTTCAATCGACCTAGTCATTTACTAATCCTTTCCCATTTACGAATAGTTCTGGTTCCAAATGAAGTCGGCTAAATTAGTCGTCCCAGTTTGTCTCGCTCCATGACCATGAATCTGTCTGAAAATTCTGTATTTCCTGATGGATCTTTCGCCATTCAGTAGCATCGAAATTCTTGACCTTTTCACGAAGCTCTGTGATTGTGTTAGAACCTATAGCGGCTAAGAAATTTTTGATTTTTGGCCCTTCAATAGTGTGCCCACATTCAGTGCCTGTACCTCCAGTTATGCTCCCAAGAAGGTAGCAATCAATTTTCACCAAATTCTCTTCTAAGGTGAGGGAGTAAGAATCAAATTTGCCATCCTGAAAGTTAATTAGATTTGTCACTTACTCAGCCCCATTTCTTCCATATGCTTGCGCATTCTCACTTTGGTTTCAATCAGGCTCCATGGGTGGCGAAAGGTTTCAATTTCCACCCTCCAGCCACATTCGCAGACCATGAAACACTTTTTAGATTTGCCCTCACCGATGTATTCAAAATCAACAGAGTGCCCCTGATTAGGCAAGCCCGTAGGTAAAAGTCGCCCCATTTACTTTTGCTTCTTCTTTGTGAAACGAACAGACTCTTTCATTCCAACCCAATCACATGCTGTGCATTGAATTTCAGGGTCGTCATCGGTTATACAACATCCACCCAAAACGTATTTTTCTTGATTGAAGTCCTCAGAAGGCATTCCATAGAGAATCTCTTTGACTTTCCCCATCGCATTACATTTTGGGCAAAAAGTAAATTTTCCAATCCTGATCGTGGATTTTTCGATGAGCTCTCCTCGCTCCGAAAGAACTTCAAAACCAGCATCGGCCATATCCCTCAAGATCATGTCCGCAACTTGGAGTGGGCCTCCTTCTAAAATATCACTCCATTTCATGGAGTTTGGACCCCTAGTAGGAAAAAAGAATTTTGCACCTAGGTTGTCAATCGCCACCACCAACTTGTAATTATGCGAAATTTCGAAAACTTTAGAGTCATTAACTATTTTGACCTCCAAGTTTGCATGGGGGAAGCGCTCCATTATGCAATTCGTAACAACTTCCTCGGAGGATTGAATACGCACGCTGCCTCCTAACGATTGGTGAGGATGTAATCATCGCCTAAGCCACTGACATTGTCAGTAGGTGTGCAGCTAAACTCAAGAGTGAGGCGGGTCGGGCTCGAACCGACGACGACCAAATTATGAGTTTGGGGCTCTAACCAACTGAGCTACCGCCTCTTGTGCTGCATACTCTACAAGATAAGCGGCTTTGGGACATTTTCCCTTACTTTTAGTGTTAATACTTGGCTAATTGCCTATAGTTTTGTCATGGAAAGACAGGCAGCCCAACGAATACCCAAGTGGAAAGTAAACGCCAGAACTCAAGTTCATAAATTAGCTAAAGATAATTTAATGAATTTTAGAGATCTGCCATTTCAATGGAATGACCTGTTATTCAATATTGGACCAATCACAGCAGAACTTAGATTGATTGATAGTGAGTCGGCATTGCTATTTCGTTGCATGATTGGAAAAGTCTCCGACACATACGGAGTGGCTGAAATTTATGAAGAGCTGCCAATGCCAGGTTTGAATCTAGAGTATGAATTGCAACCTCAATCAAAAGTCCACGCCACTTTGCAAATGCCTTTGAGTGAGACCACTTCTGCCACAGAGATTTATGGATTCATCAGACATTGTTCTTTGCTTTCAGTTGTGGGTCTACAAACGTTGATTGATTTAGGAAATCTGATATCTCCAAATCCATCTGAAATTGAGCAATTTCAACTCGGGCCAGGACAAGCAAATTGGGGAAATCCTGGCGTTGCTAGCGACCTATTGTTGAAGTGAAGGTGCTAAGCGAAGAAGCTCATAAGTTTCGAACGTAGTTCGTTTTTCTCGGGAACGCTTGCTTTACCTTCAAGGATGGCTGTCAACCAATCGACTAACTGATCACCATATACCTTTCTAAAAACGCGCATCCCAGCGTGAACAGGGTGCCAGTTAAAGACAAAAACACGATTTACTCCACCGACTGTTTCAACAAAAATATCCCTGAGGGCTCGTTCTTTTTGGGAGAGGTCTCCATACCCCGTAGAGGATCCAAAATCTTCATGCGCCCCAAGAACTGGTTTGGCATAGTAGTCACGAACTTTTGAACCTAGAAGTACAACAACCTTGGCGGGTGATGTAGTAAAAATAGGCTCCATCCATTTTTCTATACAGAAGCTACTTGCTTCTGCCACTCCTTTTGCATCTTTACTTTTACAGTGCACGATCTCAGTAATAGCGTAATTGTGATGTGGGTGAGCATTACTTCCTAAAAGTTCAATAGCTCTGTCATGAGTGTTTTTCCACGTGGGTTGAGGGCGTTTAGGGTTACTTACTCCACTCCTATATTCATGGTCGTAACAAAGAGTCAGAAAGTCAGGTTCTCCTGGTTTCTTGAAAGTTACCTTTACATCCTTCTCTTCTGGATCACAGCGATTTACAAAGAAAGTTGCAGAGTCTGCGTCACTCCATTCATAGGTTGGAAACACTTCTCCGAGCGGGTATGGATCTTCGTTGATGCTTGGATTTGAAGAAACAAAAAGTAAATTTGCTTTAGCCAGGCCACCCATCCAAGGCTCTGGGCGTTGTCGCTTAATTTCAACATCAATCAATTTTGTTTGTTCATGGACAACTTTATTACAGGGATGATTCTTGTTTGTTAATGCATCTTGTACTGCTGGGCAGGAGGCAATGCCCCCTGCCAGCGACAACTCAATCGTGCTCAATTAATTTCTCCCATCTAGGGAATTAAGGTATGAGACATAGTCCGAGTTGCATAGCGCCCAACTGCTTCTTTTTTCACGGATTAGTGCAATTGCATCAGAAGGTGAATAGCGCTCATTAATCAGGACCAGTGCAGTCAAAAGTCCGCTCCTATTTAAGCCAGCTTGGCAACGTATTAGAACCTTTTTACCGAGCTTCCATCGTGAATGTGCCCAAGAGGCCATCTCGTGAATTGGATCCAAGTACTCATTAACAATCTGTGCATCAGGAAAACCTAAACGTCTTTCTTCAACGCCCCAATTAGCAGGACTCGCCCACGCATAAAGCGTGACGATGCAATCAAAATCCCGTTCACCATTAAAGTGATTTAATTCTTGTGGAATATTAATTGTTGCATCGTCAGAAGTTCCACCCATAAATAAGTTCGGAAGGATTTCGTTGAAGAGTTCCGTAGGTTCTTCTATCTCTTGATATGTATTCATTTGTCCCCCTTAGGCCAAAATTAGTTCGTGTGATCGGTTGATAACCGTTGTATGTATTGCAGCACCACCTCGAAGAGTTGGCTGCAGCGCTTTGATATCAACGAGTTCATTGCATCCGCTCATTAATTGCCCCGTGATATCTGCACTCTGAATCTCTAGAGGTGTGTCCATCACGATTTCAGCAAACTTACGAGCACGGTTATTAGTGGTTGGGATTTCTTCTGCCATTGCAGCATCTAGTGCAATTGCATTGAGAAGAGTCTCAAAGTGTTTTTTGAAGTTTCGATTGGAGGTCATGATTTCCAACATGACTGGATGTCCGCCTACGCCAAGAATGACTCCACTTTGGCCAGGTAGGGGATTACTAGCAAAGCGTGCTAACTGTTCTGTAAGCATCTTAAATCTACGATTGATACGCTCTTGTTCAGAGTTTCTCTCTAAGACTTCCTCATCTCTCATTACCTTTGAAAGAGAAGAGGTAGCCCTACGACCATAGTTTGTTTCATAACGCGCTACGGAATCCCAAACGACTTGTTGACGTTGTTCGGATCCATCACGGCGAACGCCACGTGCATCCTGTCTCAATCCGCGCAAGGCAGAGATAACACTGAGTGGAGCGCGACCATTTACTTCATGGCGTTTTCCTCCTGACCATCGTCCAGATTCCACACAGAGCGTAGAAACCTGCACAGCCCTATTGGTAGGAATGAGTACATCTCTGCTCAGAACACGAGTCTGCATTCCACCGTCCAGGACGGTTCCCTCGGGCAACAGAACAGGGAGAGGATGAGTGGAGGCTATGTTCAGGTTCTCAATCGTCGGGCTCTCTAATTCCGAAACCTGCAAAGTCGCTACAGGTGTTGTGTCATAACTGATACTCAATTTGGCCTCAGTCCAAACTGGAAAAGCTGTGATTGGACCGATCTGAGTTCCTTGCCCGATATGGAAGCGATCTGTTAATACTCTCATTGGTTCCCCCTTAGTTAGAGATTATTTGTCTCTAATTATACACCATATTAGAGACAAAAGTGCGCTAACCTTGGACAGTGAGTAAATGGCCACCCGAAGATCCTGAACTAGCAAAGTTCAGGGGACCCCACGTAGCCGTGGATATTGCCCTAATGACTGTGGCTGAGCGCGAGGATGGCTCAAGGTCCCTCGCGGCGTTGGTGCATCGACGACAGACGGGGTTATCCCTAGGTGAGTGGGCCTTGGTCGGTCGGATGGTTCGTGAGCGTGAAAGCCTTGCTGATGCCGCAAAGGTTGCTCTCAACGAGAAGTGCGGCATCAAGGGGCTAAAAGTAAAACAACTTTTTGTCTCGGATGAACCAACCCGCGATTTACGTGGCTGGGTGATGTCGGTAGCTCATTTAGCCACAATGTCTTGGGAAAAATTAAAGCCGTTGGTTGATTCAGATGAAAATCTTGATCTAGTTTTTCTGGGGGAGTCGGGACGTAAGAGGTATGTGCTACCAGAGGGCCAAAAAGAACTTCCATTTGAACAAGATCTAATTCTTGAAGAAGCAACTAAAGTCTTGAGGGCTAGATATGAATCTAGGCCAGATCCAGATAATTTCTTACCCGCGGAATTTACCGTGCTCCAACTGAGAGAAATTCACGAAGTACTTCTTGGAAGAAAACTTGATAAAGACCTATTTAGAAGGAAAATGAATCGACATCTCAAATCTACTGGTGAACTTTCTTCGGGGTCAGTTGGAAAACCAGCAGAATTGTTTAGAAGAGATATAAGAACTTCTAGAGCGGACGCTCTAGACTAATCTTCTGAGTCATCTACCTCTGAATCAGAGTCATCTGAATCAATTGATAGGGTATCGCGGTATTCATCCCGCACATCGGCTAGCGATCTCATTGACTCTTTATCTACAAGCCAGAAACGCCATCCATTAGTTGCGCGCTTTCGTAGAAACTCACCTGCACCTGATGGCGTTAGAAATATCTCTTCACCTATAGCGATTCTTCCGTCAAGTAAAATTTCGGCTTTTTTGCCCTCGTGTTTGGCCTGCTTTGGGTAAAGAATTTGTCCTGCGTGCAAAGAGCCGAATTCAAGAAGGTCCGCGATTTCGACGTATACCTTTTCAACTTGTTTTGGTGTGTTGAATGAAACGGAATGACCTTCGGGAACCTTCCAGATGTCAAGTAAGGCATTTATTAGTAGCTCTGTTCTATCGGCGATCTTCTTTTCGTTCCAGTCATCTTGAGCTACTTCCAAAAGTTTCTTATTCATTTGGAGTAAATCTTTTTCTACAAAAGCCTCGCGTTTCCCGTCTTTGCCATTACTGGCATTCCAGCCGCTGTTTGAAACATCCACATTCAATTTCTTTGATAGCAGTGTCAAGTTTCCAAGGCGCTGAACTGCATCATCTCGATCACGCTCCGATGCATTCTGAGGTAAAGGCCAATTAGCATGCCATGATTGAGGCATCACATGTTCAATTTGAAAAGTACCTCTTTTTACTCTGGTGCCTGATGCAGATTCCGAAGTGCCAACCCAGCCTCGAAGATAATCTTCAAGTGCTTCTAGAACCATTCTCTGACGACCCTTACCGAACTTGTTATAGAAAGGCATGGTCTTAAGTGAAGTTCTTAGGTCTTGGTCATCAGGCCAATATGTAGTGAAGTTAGATTGCGCAGCAAAGAATGATTCAAGTGCATCGCCAGCCTTGAGTCGGTTCTTCTGAACTATTGAGATTGCATCAACAAATACCTTGTTATAGCCCTTGGAAGTAGCGCGTGCGAGGAATCTTCTAACAAGCCAGCTTTCTATGACATCCAAGAATTTGATTAACTGATCATTAGGGATTGCTTCTTTGCGAGGATTTAAAACCTCTAGAAGCAAGGGCCTTGCTACCGAAGTTTCCATGACGCTCGTTCTGTACACGAAAAGACCTAGGCGGGAAAGGTTGCCTTCGAGAGCGTCACCAGACTTAATAATCTTCTCCTGATAGATATCGGCAGATTCCGATAATTCAGAGACGATTTCAGACATTGATTGACCGCTATCGAAGGTGTATTCCTTGAATCTTGAGAAAACCTCTCGCTCGATTAGGTCAGCAGCTGTTTTTGAAACAATCCAATGAAATAGGAAAAGTGAGGATCTTTGGAATTTTTCGCGTCCAACAGAAATAGTCTCGACCCAAAAGCTAGTTTCAAACTTGAACCAATGCTCTTTGTAGAAGGACTCCGCCAGAGAGGAGCCACCTTCCTCCGTTAATCTTTGAAAGACGAAGTTCTTAATTAGATCAGAGGATTCAAGTTTTGCTCCTCTAGCGTTTAGAGTCTCAAATATCTCCTGCGCATCATCTGTTGTATCTAAATCAATAACTACCAACTGCAATTGATCGCGCAAAGTCTTTACAAGAGCATCTGCTCTTTCAGCTTTAGACCAAGAGTCATCTTCAAATAACCATGATCTGGCCTCTTCAGCAAAGTACTTGTGCCCTTGGTAGAATTTGGTAGCTTGATAATCAACAGGTATGTCTTTGTAATCGATAGGACTTTGTGCGGACATTAGGGCGCGGAATGCGGCTCTATCTAAGTTTGTAGGCCATAACTTAAATCTATCGTCAGCTGATTTTCTGAAAACTTCACCGTTTTCTATGAGTCCAATTAGTTTCGCAGCTTGAGACTTGAGGTCATGGCGTGTTAGTTCGGCGTGAATTGAGTCCAGAAGTATTTGCAGTGTTGTTAATCTTTGTTGCCCATCAATGACGGTTCTATATTCAAGGTCACCTGACTTATTAGGCATCTGTTGGAGCACAATGGCACCCAAGAAGTGTGGGCGCGAAGAATTATCTTTTCCTTCGAGAAGACGAGTGGCTACTCGAACTACGTCAGCCCACAGTGGCTCCCACTGCTCCTTTCGGTTCCATGTGTATGGACGTTGAAAAAGAGGCACGAGAAGCTGTTGCTCTTTTTGAAAGATATGAGTCGGAGTCAGCAGGCTAGTGTGAATAGTCATTTAGTTAGCACTCTCTTTTCTAATGAATCTAGATTTATATCTGCGACAGTTGCAACATCCCTAACCCCTAAAAGTAGGCTCTGGCAATACTCACTAATCAAATTCTGCTCTTGATTTACGAATTCAAAAAAGGTGGAGAGTTTTGCCCAAATAGATTCAATATCTTCAACAATAGAATTCTGGGTGTCTATGTCAGGGACTGGAATTTCCAATTGTTCCAGTCGCCCCTTTGAAACTCCAGGTTGAGCTCCTCCAACACTATGTTGAGTAAAGGTACGTCGACGAGACATTAGGTACCAATAAAGATACTTACTCGAAACCTTTCCATTCAAGGAGCAGGCAAGAACATGCTGATTTGTAACAGCATCTGCTTTCAAAATACCCACTTTCCCAATCGTGGCGCCAGTTATTGCAAGAAGAACATCACCAGATTTATTAAACTTGAAGGCACAATTCTTTAAAGCCAAATCTGTGACTTTTATTTCGGAATCACATAAATCTTGACTATCCATCAATTCGCCCGACCGAATCCAGATATTCTTTCCACCAACATAGAAGGAAGGGTTGCTTTTTGCTGGTGTCGATCCAGCCCCCCAATTACCAACTTCGGCTAGTTTCAGAACAGGACAATTAGCTAGAGTTCCTAGACCATCCAATTTTGGGTTAAATACGTATTCCAAGATGGTCAGTTTAAGTTGCTCTCGATCCTTTACGTGAGTTGCGGCTTCCAATAGGTGTTCTAAGAGGATTCTAAAATTAGTGGCAGCGAGTTCCGTAGTTACCTCAGTTGATAAAAAATCTTCTTCTAGGGTTGCGAGTATTTGGCTGAGTGAGTCTTCTTTACTCTTAATGAGTTTAGAAATCACAGAAATCTGATCGATGATCAACTCACGCCTCTCCAAACGTATCTTTTGTTCGTTTAGATTCGGAATTCGAATCGCAATTTCCGAAAAATTTTTGAGAGAAATTCCCCCTATCAGGCCTTGAGTGCTGCTCTTAAAAAGCTCTTGAAATTGCGTAGACTTAAAAATTGAAAAGAGGTACTCAGGGAGTAGTTTGCTGCTGGGTGTTACTGAGATAAGTTTATTTCCAAAGTATATGTCTCTGTTTGAAATGGCCATCTTTTTGCCTGCACTACCGCCCTCCATGCATATAAGAATGGAATTGGCTGGGGAAAGCCTAAATCCTATTTCATCAGATGGGATGAGTATTCCATTTTCGTATTCGATATCTTCTTGGTGATATCCAATGTCCTTGGTTGCTATGTAAGGAATCCCGCTCAAAATTTTTGCAAATTTCAAGCGATTTTCAGAATTCATGCTAGAGCCGTTCGAAACTTCGCAAATTTCCTTTATTGAGAAGTTTTGCCAATTCTCAGTTTCATCTGGTGTGACCGTTACATCGTGAACAATTTGAACTAGTAAGTCGATTGTTCCTGCATTAACGCCAATATGTTTGAGAGATTCTAGATTCAATTTAGTCAATTTAACCTCAATAATCTTTCGAGGTGCGACCTAAGACTCTCTATTGATTCTGAGAGGGCAACATCAGTTTTCTTTAATTCCGCATCTATCTCATGTAGTTCTCGCACATTGTTGATTCTAGAATTAGGATTCTTAATGTCGAAATTGTAATTATTTTCAACTAGAGCATCTACGGATATTTTCCAAGCAAAATCAGTTTCCTTTCGATCCAACCTACTTTCGCCTCCCCACCAACTTTTAATGGGAGTCAAATACTCAAGTTTGATTGGTTTTGTTTTCGAATAGGACTTTTGCCCTTCTGGAACTTCATGTTCGTAGAACCACACATCCTGAGTTCGAGCACCCTTTTCGAAGAAGAGTAAGTTAGTGGAAACTGTTGCATAAGGCTTGAATACACTGTTTGGAAGACGAATAATTGTGTGGAGATTGCACTCTTCAAGCAACTGTTGCTTGATCCGTGCTTTTACTCCATCACCAAACATAAATCCATCGGGGAGCACGACCCCCGCCCGCCCTCCATTTTTTAGAAGTCTGATTATTAGCGCCATAAACAAATCTGCAGTTTCTTTGGTTTGCAAGTGCTGTGGAAAATTCGCTGTGATTCCGTCTTCTTCTTTCCCGCCGAAAGGGGGATTAGTTAGCACGATATCAACACGATCAGCATCCCCATAACTTGTGTAAGCGCGCGCCAAAGTGTTGTCGTGGCGCATAAACTGAGGGTTTTCGATACCATGTAAAAGCATATTTGTTGTTGCCAACATGTGAGGCAACTGTTTCTTTTCAACGGCACGCAAGCTCTCTTGAAGTAAATTCTCATCAGCAACAGTTTTTACGTAATGATCTCGCTCATGGCGGATAGCACAAGTTAAAAAGCCACCTGTTCCACAAGCAGGGTCAAAAAGAATTTCCCCAGGTTTCGGATCAATCATTTCAACCATGAAAGTTGTGATTGCTCTCGGGGTATAAAACTCGCCAGAATTTCCAGCGTTTTGCAAGTCGTTTAATAGCTGTTCGTATATGTCACCAAAATGCTGTCTGTCTGCAAGGTTGTTGAAGTCGATAGCATTTAATTCGTTGATAACCTGTCGAAGTAATTGCCCAGACTTCATGTAATTATAAGCATCCTCAAAAACACCTTTAACTATATGTTTACGAGTAGTAGCTTTCCCAATAGTTTCCAAACTTTTCAAAGTCGGAAATAGGTCAGAATTGATGAATTCCAATAATTCGTCTCCAGTAATTCCCTCTGGGTTTTTAGCCCAATTTCTCCACTGGTACTTAATAGGAATAGGTGATTCGTATTTTGATTCTACTAGTTCAAGCTGTTGATCTTGGTCATCAATAATTTTCAGAAATAATAACCAAACTAACTGTGACAATCTTTGTGCATCACCATCGAGCCCAGCATCCTTGCGCATTATGTTTTGAATTGATTTTATTGTGCTTGATACGCTCATCGTTAAGATACCTTCTCATATAGGGCGTGCTGCAATTCATGCATTGCAACTTCAAAAATTTCTTTATTTCCGAACCACCTAACAATTTCGATTGGCGTTCCCATCAAATTAACTGGAGGTAAAGTCAAAATCCTGTTATTCGTCAAATCAGTCTCACCATCATCCTGGTACTTCAGTAGTAGAGCTTCCAAAACTGAACGGGCTTGTGGCCCATATTTGTCGAATACGTTCGAGCTTCTGGCTTGCTCGGCCCGTTCCTTTCGTGTCTTGATTGGCTGATCAAAAGCAACATGGAGAATTAAGTCGAAAGGATCCATTTCGATTTTAAGTTCATTTTGCAAAGCCTCCAATAGGAGTCCTTCAGTTTCCAATTCTTCAATAATTGCATTTTTACGTTCGGTGGCATCCCATTTCTTTAGGAAAGCGTCTAAGGATGTGAAGTGAGATTTCAGAGCTTTTTTACTGAAATCCCTTAGTGATTCAGTTATTAATTTTCCATTGGCATCGAGATATTCAACTCTTTCTGCAAGGATGTTTACCGAAACCCCATCGACGTAAATCTTGTTTCGTTTACCAGTCCCAGTTGGCATTTCACCGCTGCCGCTATCAATGAATGTCTCGCCGCCATCATCTGAGCCACCCACATCGGTTGGAGTTCCATCGTCAGGAGGACAGATTGGACCATCGGAGTTTGGTTCAAAAATAGAAACTGGGTCACCATCGAAACCAGGTTCTGCAAAGTTATTAGTGGCTTTTCTAAAGTCTAGTATCGTGAAGAAAAACTTTTTAGTATCCTCATGAACTCTAGTTCCTCGCCCAATAATTTGTTTGAACTCAGTCATAGAGCCAACTTCACGGTCGAGAACTATTAACCGACAAGTTTGGACGTCAACACCTGTTGAAAGCAGTTTTGAGGTAGTAGCGATAACTGGGTATCTAGATTCTGGGTCTATGAAATTACCCAATTGAGCCTTTCCTTCGGCATCACTACCAGTTATTCGCATTACGTATCTGGAGTCTTTTAGACATTCCTCCTTATTTTCATTTGCAATTGCCTGCCGCATACGTTCGGCATGTTCTTCGTCGACACAGAATACGATTGATTTTTGATAAGGGTTACCAGACTCTTTAATGTATTGAGTAATCTTTTGTGCAACTAATCGAGTTCGTTCATCAATAACAATATTTACATCAAAATCTTTTTGGTTGTACTGGCGATCTTCGATTGGCGTTCCATCGCGATCTTTATCTCCGACATGCGGGCGGTAGCCTTCAACATCTTTATCAAGGTGAACTTTTACGACCTTATAAGGCGCTAAGAACCCATCTTCGATACCCTGCTTCAGGCTGTATGTATAAACAGGCTTGCCGAAGTAGTGCGTACTAGATGCGTATTTCGTTTCTTTTGGTGTGGCAGTCATACCCACTTGAGTAGCTCCACCGAAATATTCAAGAATTTCACGCCAGGCAGATTCTTCTTCTGCGCTGCCTCGGTGGCACTCATCAATGATGATCAGGTCAAAGAAGTCCTTGGAGAATTCTTTGAATAATTTTTGTCGTTCTTCTGGCCCAGTCAGAGCCTGATACAAACCAAGATAAATTTCGTATGAAGGGTCGAGACGTCTCTGTCGATCAAGTGCTGTTTCGAGAGTAATGGAAGTTCCATCTTCCCTCTCGACAACCGCACTCTTTGGGGTCAACTTAGCCATTGTGCTACCAAATGGCCTGAAGTCATTCACCATGGTTTGGTCAACAAGAATGTTTCGATCCGCTAAGAACAGAACCCTCTTCTTTTGCTTACCTTTCCAGAGACGCCAGATGATTTGGAAAGCCGTATAAGTCTTTCCAGTGCCTGTTGCCATTACGAGAAGAACGCGATTTTGGCCTTTAGCAATTGCTTCTACGGCGGCGTTGGCAGCGGCGGTTTGATAATAGCGAGGCGTTTTCCCACTTCCATCATCGTGATAATCCTGGAGCACCACCTTTTGGGCTTCTGAGTTGAAGCCCTTCCAAGCGGCGTACTTCTCCCACAAGGATTCATAACTCGGAAATTCATTAAGCTGTAGATTCGTTTCGAGTTTTTCGTTTTGTCCCGTTTTGTCGTGGAACACAAATCCATCGCCATTAGATGAAAACACGAATGGGACACCAATGGTTTCTGCGTACCCAAGAGCTTGTTGCATCCCTGCGCCGACTGAATGGTTATTGTCCTTAGCCTCAATTACTGCAAGAGGGATATTCGGTTTGGCATAAAGAATGTAGTCTGCGAATTTTGCCTTGCCTCGAGAGACTAGTTTTCCTCGGACGATGATTCGCCCCTTGGTGAAGTAAACCTGCTCCCTAATTTGAGAATCTGATTTCCAGCCCGCTTCTAGAATCGCGGGGGTAATAAACTTCGAGCAGATGTCGGCTTCGCTGAGAGAACGTTTGTCCATCTTGGCCCCGATCCTTATGGGCGATTAGCCCTCCTGTTCTTAATAGGCTAAAACTACCGTTCAGCCCCGACAACACCAAGCACAGCCGTATGACCAAGCGGGTCAGAAATATGACCATTTTGCAGGAACTTTAAAAGCAGTTTTTAAGCCCAGTTTTGCTGCAAAATGAGCCTGTCTTTCATAAACAACAAAATTTGGCCGCAATCACTTATTGCATTATCAGGTACCCTGAATTTCAGGCAGCCTGGGGAATGCCTTGCCCGACAAATTTAAGAGCCAATCAGAGCCACAAAACCACACCAAATTTTCTCTTCTTTTAAGAATCTTACTTTTCTCCAAGGAATAGAAAAAGTATGTGGTTATGTGGTTAGAGGAACAAGCCGACAGTGGGCTTGAATTTGATTCCCGTGTAGCCACGACCATCTTCGCCTGTTGGATTTTTAGTCCAGTGGTCTAAAATGCGATTGTCGCCGATTTCTTCTAGCATTTCATAAAATTTCATCCTTGTATCTAGTTCCAACTTACGCCCACGGCAGAACGAAGTGTAATTATCAAACAAGAGCTTTCTACTAATGGGCTCTTTATAAGATTCAGAAAAATCCAGTTTTTCATTTATAAATAGTGCGGATGTATTGCAGGAATATTCGTATTCCAACTGAGCCTCCTTGCAGATTAATGGTTCATCAAAGCCACCTTGATCCATAGCTCCTCGTAATCCAAGAACAGCTCGTAGTAAGACACCATCTAATTCTTCAGCCATTCTTTGATTCAGAGTTCTGTCGGGCGGACCTTCTACGAGGCGGGTCATTGGAATAATCAGCCAACGTCTGAACCAGCCAAAAGAGACATCCCTACTTGCGGGCATCTTGTTTCCTGAAAAGAGCATCGTGGCTTCACTTTGGAACGTAAAAGGATGTCCATTCTTTCTTTGAGCGTTGATTATGTCTTCGCCTGTGATTTTCTTGAACTCAGCGGTTGAGTTGAAGGTAAAACGCTCAATGTCGCCACAAATATTTGCCGTTTTGCCGAAAAGCTCAGCTGATGCAAAGCGATCTGAAGTCAACACCTTGGGGTCTACCGCACATACAGCTGATTCAGGAAGAAGGGAATAGCACAGTCGAAGAAGTGTTCCTTTTCCATTCAACCCTCCGCCAATTAGAGCAATTGCTTTTTGAAAACCCATCCCTGGGTGAATAGTTACTCCTATTACCTGCCATAGGAGTTTGATAATTTCTGGGTCAAAAAGTGATTCCATCCAGGCGTCGGTGACTGGACATTTACTATTTGGATCCCATGAGGCTTTGACTTGGTAGGTTGAGAAATATTTCTGGTCATGGGGTAAGAGTTCCAAAGTCTCCCAGTCAAGCATCCCATTCCTAACGTTTATCAGATTCTTTGGACCTAAACCATTTACTTTCGGACTACGTGATTTAATTATCGATGCTACTTCCGTTACGTGATTTTTACGGTAGCGACGGCCAGTGCAGAGTACAACCCTCATTGTCAGATCATCTTCGCCGTTTGGTCGCCAAACTCCCTCCGAGAACTGCCAAATTCGCTTTCCTTTGTCAATGGCAAAAGGTCCTAGAAGTTCCACCGCTTCCAACAGTTTCGTTGTTATGAGACCACTATCAAAAATTTCTTCAGCCATTAATTCAGCGAGCCTGCGAACATTTACATCAGTTCTGTGAACACGAAAAAACTCAAGTCGAGCGACTTGATCCGCTTCTAACTTGCTTAGGTGAATAGGATCAATCATTGTGGGAATTTATCCAATCTTGTATTTGGGGAGAATTAATTGCTAGCTGTGACTCGCGGTGGAGCTCAATTTCTTGATCGGGCAACTGCAATACCTGTGCGATTACCCATAAGACCATGTCCACGAACTCTCTAGGGGAGGACCACTGATCTTGTGGTTTTACAGAAAAGAAGAGATTTGCAATTTTTTCGACGGCTGTCTTAGCGCTGTATAAACCAGCTCGTGCATCTTTCATGCAAACTAATAAAAGGTCTCTGCATGCATCATGACGACTACCCCGTAGAAACCAAGACTTCCCATCTACCAAGCGAGATTCTAGAACTTGCTCACAATCACTCTTTGAATATTTAGCAAAAAATGTGTCCGCCGCTTCAAGCTCGATTGACTGCACAGACTGATATCGCGCTTCGGGGAGAAGGCGCTGAAGAGCGTAGGGAAGCAAGGGGACAACGCCCGTTCTTTTCCACACATATTGACCACCCTCGGCATTTTTGCTGTGTGGAGTTGGGGAGACAACGATAATTCCATTTTTACCTCGAACTTCACCCCAAGCGCCTTTTAATAAACCTTTGGAATTTCCGTACTGGCTGCTCTCTGGTGTGGCAAAGATGTAATGTCCTCTTAGTGGATTATCTATACGTGTAGATTGAAATGGAACATTCTCCAACAATATCCATTCGCGTAATCTGTTGGGAAGTTGGGACGGATCATCTACATCAAATGCGATAGCTCCTGATTTTCCAAGATGTATTGCGAGTCCATAATTCGATTGTTTTTCAAACCATTTTTGAATCTGCAAACGATCACGTGAACTTTTTTCTGGCCATCCAATACCAACAACCGAACCCGCATGTTTAGTCTTTGGATCAATTGGTAGTACGTAGAATCCATTTTCTACCCAAGCCAGTGCCGCGGCTAAACTGCTCATTCTTTCGGTGTCATCTGGGACTTTGATTTGCTTTTGTAGCCCTGAAATCAAATCTGCAAATGTGCGACTTGTCATGGTCAGCTATTCTTTGTCACAGAATTCAATAGAATCTTGTATCTTAGGTATCACATTACCCAGCGCATATGCTTCTAAATGTGCAAATGTTCTCCAGTGAGCTTCAAAATAGGCTTCAGCTGCTTGAGTGTCAAAACGCGAATCATCGCGATTGATTTGATCCCATGGCTCATCTAAGTTCATATTTCTTCCATGCAGAAAACGCATTTGAGTATAAGCAAATTTAAGCGTTCCTAAATCGATATGCCCTTTGAAAAATTCATCAAGAATGGGATATACAAGTGGATAGAACCATTCGATTTCTCCTTGCAGATTCACTTGAAAGAGAGATGACAATAATTTGAGCGATCTGGGGCAGACGCAATCATCTAATTCCATTTGTTGAAGTCCAACCACTTTTCTACTTCTTCGGCCTGGAACCGCCACTGGCGTCCTAACTTGATCGCTGGGATTCCTAATGCCCCGATGTTCTCCCTGATCCACCAGGGGGACTTTCCGAGGTATTCGGCAACCTCCTGGGTCGTTAACAGTCTTCTCATACAAGCCTCCTTTAGGCGTGTCGTATTTGCTTTAGTAAAGAGAGTCTGGCAGACTATCTCTAGTAAGTCAAACGGAGGAAAACATGAACCAAGGTGCAATGGCGGATCTCGTGCTTTCAAATGGAGCAGAGGTCAACTTCGGAGTTGGTCAAGATAAAACTGGCAACCCAGTTGTTACTTACCTGCAAATTTCTTTTCCACGAGGCAAACAGGTCCCTCAGGGAGGAGTCTCTGCAACCCTTCTTCGAGAGATCACTATTAGCGAACTCTTAACACTGTGGTTTCAAGAATCCACTCGTTCATTTTTGACTGCCCGCGAGGAAGAATTGATTTGGCACGCAATTTCTAATCTAGGCGCTCCATCTGGCAGACGGGGATTATCTCCTCTTTACTATGCGTGTTTGGCCTACGTGTATGTAAGGCAGTGCGAATTAACACCAAATAATCCAACAGCTGAAATTGGTCACAAGTTGCAAGTAAGTCCGAAGACAATTTCAACGCGGCTTGCACAAGCAAGAAAAATTGGAGTTCTTACAGGTCGTAAAGCGGGAACCAGTGTTACACGTGCTGGTGGAAATCTAACTTCCGAAGGTAAAAAATTAATCATCAAATTCATTAAGGAGACTAAATAATGTCAATAAAGAAAACAGCAGACGGAAAGTATCAAGTACGTTTTCGTGATGAAACTAAGCGTCAACGTTCTAAGACTTTTGCACGAAAAAAAGATGCTGAAGCTTTTGAAGCCAAGGTAGTGACGGAGGTAAAGAACGGAACTTGGCTTGATCCTGTTGTAGCCCATGTCAATCTGGAAGAGATCTGGTCAGATTTCTATGAGCTCAAGCAAGGAAAAAAGAAAAACACCCTTATAGATTACGAGAATATCTGGCGCTTGCATCTTGCACCGCGATGGGGGAAAGTGGCCGTAATTCGAATCAATCAAATTGAATTTGATAAGTGGGTAATCTCAAAGCAACTTTCGCCACAGCGAATCGGCAAAATCCATCTCGTTATGTCAATGTTGC